>LULG01001178.1_pt1 | contig 10778 bp, 9 predicted proteins | sample 728211 | NCBI WGS metagenome assembly LULG01 (sample SAMN03860295, study PRJNA289734) | marine metagenome | biome: seawater column; feature: ocean; material: water; isolation source: Red Sea water column Station 169 - depth 200m | place: Saudi Arabia: Red Sea | collected 2011-10-15 | depth 200 m | reverse complement strand
GCCTTGCAGCAACTCATGCTCGACACGCTGGTCGCGGCGGCGGCGGGGAATGCCGCCGATCATCCGGCGGTGATCGATGCGGTGGCGCAGACGTTGCGTGGGCGCGGCGAAGATCCCGCCTTTGTGGCCGAGGCGGTGCTGCTGCCCAGCGAGGCGTTCATCGGCGACCAGATGCTCACCGTCGATCCCGACGCAATCCGCCGCGAACGGCTGGCGCTGCAGGCCGCGATCGGCCGCGCGCTCGAGGAGGAATGGCGCGCGATACTGGCGGGCAAGGCACCGCCGGCGACCGACCTGTCGCCGCACGCCAAGGGTGAACGGCGCCTGCGCGGCGTCGCGCTCGCCTATCTTGCCGCGACGGGGATCGCCGATATCCCGGCGCTCGTCTTCGGGGTGTTTTCGGATGCCGACGGCATGACCGAGCGTCAGGCGGCGCTGGCGACGCTCGCGCATGGCGACAGCGACGAACGCGCCCATGCGCTCGACATCTTCTATCAGCGCTACCGCGACAATCCGCTCGTGCTCGACAAATGGTTTCAGGTGCAGGCGTGGTCGATGCGGCCCGACACCGTGGAAGCGGTGCGCCATTTGGCCGAGCATCCCGACTTCACCCTGTCCAATCCGAACCGCGTGCGATCGCTTTATGGCGCGTTCACGGGCAATCAGGCGGCCTTTCATCAAGCCGATGGCGCGGGCTATCGGCTGATCGCCGACCTTGTCATCGCGCTCGATCCGCGCAATCCGCAGACCGCGGCGCGAATGATCCCGCCGCTCGGGCGGTGGAAGCGCTTCGACGAGGCGCGCGCCGCGATGATGCGCGCCGAACTGGAACGCATCCTCGCCCAGCCCGGCCTGTCGCGCGACACGACCGAACAGGCGTCGAAGAGCTTGCTGGGCTGAGCGATCAGGCCGGCGCCGACAGCTTGGTGCCGACGACGCCGATCACGATCAGCGCCATGAAGCCGATCTGCACGGTGCCGATTTTTTCGCCGAACAGGACGATACCGCCGATGATGACGCCGACCGCGCCGAGGCCGGTCCAGATTGCATAGGCGGTGCCGGCCGAAATCTCGCGCATCGCAAAGGCGAGCAGCGCCATGTTGAGGAAGCTGAGCGCGATCGGCACCGTCGAGGCCTGCCACGTGCCCAGCGTTGCGGCCCATTTCAGGCTGAGTGCCCAGCAAATTTCGGTGAAAACGGCGATTGCCAGGATGAACCATCCCATGCGCGAGTCCTTTCGTCAGGCGGGCTCGTGCGGGAGGCGCACGCCGGAAACCCGAAAGAGGCGATGCGCGAAAGACCTGGAGCGAGACGACCGCTTCGTTGGTGCGCGCATCGACGCCGAATTCGAGCAGCTGGCTGGCAAGCTGTTCGCCCGGTGCGGTCAGATACTGGCCCTCGTCGAGCACGACAAGCGGGGTCTTTGCCGCAACGGTTTCCGACAGGAGCCGCTGGAACAGGCGCTGCGGCGCCTCGACCCACTGGGCGTCTTTGACATAGGCGACGCTCGCATCGTCCTGCTGCACCGGGATGCGCGTGGTGCGCAGCTTTTGCGGCGCATCCGGGATCAGGATCGTCAGCGTCTGTGCCTCGCCCGCCGAGCGCGCCTCCCCGACGACCGGGGCGACATCGGAATCGAGCGTGAGCAAAAAGGGCGGCGCCTTGCCGCCGAGGCTGACACAGGCCGAGAGCGAAAGCGCGCCCAGCGCGAGCAGCGCAGGGGTGCGGAGACGGCGAAGCGGGTGGGGCATGGCGGTCGTCATCCTCATTTCTTGTAATCGGGCAGCTTGCTGCCGCCGAGCACCGCACCCGCGCCCTGTTGATCGAGCTTGTCGGTCAGGCTCGACAGCGAGGAGGAGGTGCGACGCAGGTCGCGGATCAGCGCATTCGCTTCGGGAATCGTCGTCTCGCTGAAGGTCTTCAGGCCGGGGCGGGCGTCCGAAATCGCCGATTCGAGCGTCTGCATCGACTTGTTTGCGGAGGCGAGCGTGTCGCGCAGATTGCGCATCGCAGGATCGACATTGCGGTCGATCGTGCCCTGCGTCGCGGCGGCAAGATTGCCGATCTGTTCGGCCGCGGTCCCCGTCTGCTGGATCGCAACGCGCGTGTCGGCGAGCGCGGCTTCGATCGCCGGTCCGTTGCGCGCGAGGATCGCGGTCGATTGCTCGACATTCTTCAGGATCGCCGCGAAGCTCGCCTGATTCTTGTCGTCGGCCAGTTCGGCCAGCCGCTCGGTCAGCGTCGACAGGCGCTGGAGAAGCTGCGGCGCGGTGTTGAGCAGTTCGCCGAGCCCGGTGACGCGCGTCGGAATGACGGGCTTGCCCGCCGGCCCCTTGTCGGTGATCGGCGGCGCGCCCTTGACCGCGCCATCGAGCGAGATCTGCGATACGCCGGTGAAACCGACACCCTCCAGCGCCGCGGTCGTCCCCTGCACCACCCGCACATCCTCGTCGACCTCGATACGGACGCGGACGAATTGCGGATCGTCGGGCCACAGCGCGATCTGCTGTACCTGGCCGACGGGGACGCCGGAGAATTGCACCTGCGCGCCCTTGTTCAGTCCGTCGACCGATTGTTTGAAGAAAATATCATATTCCTGACGCTTGCCGCCGCTGTCGTTCGCCAGCCAGACCACGAACAGCGCGAGCGCAACGGTGAACAGCAGGACGAAGGCCCCGACCAGAACATTGTTCGACCGCGTTTCCATCAGTTCTTCCTATCTGCCCGCGTCAGCGCGTCGTTGCTGCCAGAGGCGGCGCGCCCGCGCGGTCCGTTGAAATATTCCTGTATCCAAGGATGCTCGGTGGCAAGAAGTTCCGGAATCGTGCCGACCGCGATCACTTTTTTCTCGGCCAGCACCGCAACCCGGTCGCACGTCGCATAGAGCGAATCGAGGTCGTGGGTGATCAGGAACACCGTCAGCCCCATCGTGTCGGCCAGTTCGCGGATCAACTCGTCGAACTTCGCGGCGCCGATCGGGTCGAGCCCCGCGGTCGGTTCGTCGAGGAACAGCAGCGCCGGATCGAGCGCCAGTGCCCGCGCCAGACCGGCGCGCTTGACCATGCCGCCCGACAGTTCGGCCGGATATTTGGGTCCGGCATCGTTGGGAAGGCCGACCATCGCGACCTTGTAAGCTGCGATATCGTCGAGCAGCTCCGGGTCCATGCGCGGATAGAATTCGCGCAGCGGCACCTGGATATTCTCCGCAACGGTGAGGGTCGAGAACAGTGCGCCGCCCTGGAACATCACGCCCCACCGGCGGCGCAGGTCGCGCGATTCCTCTTCGTCGACGATCGTGTCGAGCGTCTTGCCATAGACTTCGATCTCGCCCGCGGTCGGGATCTGCAGCCCGATGATCGACCGCATCAGCACCGACTTGCCGGTGCCCGACCCGCCGACGACACCCAATATCTCGCCCGACCGCACGTCGAGGTCGAGGTTTTCGTGGATCACGGCAGCGCCGAACTGGTTGCACAGCCCGCGCACCTTGATCGCAATGTCGAATTTTTCGGGTTCGATGAGCTCGGCCATCAGTTCCAGCCCAGCGAGGTGAAGAAAACGGCGAAAAAGGCGTCGAGAACGATGACGAGGAAGATGGCGGCGACAACCGCCGAGGTCGTCCGCTTGCCGACTTGCTCGGCATTCTGGCGCACCTGCATCCCTTCGTAACAGCCGGTGACGCCGATCAGGATGCCGAAAACCGGTGCCTTGATCAGCATGATCCAGAAATCGGTCATCGGGATGATTTCACGGATGCGCTGGACATAGGTCAGCGGCGGGATTTCCAGCCCGACCCAGCAGAAGATGCCGCCTCCGATGATCGCGCAGATGCTGGCATAAAAGCCGAGCAGCGGCATGGTGATCGTCGACGCCGCGACGCGCGGCAGGACGATCGCTTCCATCGGCGACACCCCGATCGTGCGCATCGCATCGACTTCCTCGGTCAGCTTCATCGTCCCGATCTGCGCTGCGAAGGCCGAGCCCGACCGGCCGGCGACCATGATTGCGGTCATCAGCAATCCCAGCTCGCGGATCGAGGCACGGCCGACGAGGTTGATCGTGAACACCTCGAGCCCGAATTGCTTGAGCTGCACCGATCCCTGCTGCGCGATGACGATGCCGATCAGGAAGCTCATCAGCCCGATGATGGGCAGCGCGTCGACGCCGACGGTCTGAAACCGCGTGACGATCGCATTCCAGCGGATCGCGCGGCGGGCGCGGATCTGGTTGAACAGCGCGACGACCATCGCGCCGAAAAAGCCAATGATGCCAACCAGTTCGTTCCAGATCGCCACACTTGCGGTGCCGAGCTGTTCGAGCATACGCACCCAGGCAGGGCGCCGGTCGCCATGGTTGCGATACTCGCTGGTGTCGTTCGCCAGCGCGTCGAGCAGCCGCTGCGCATCCTGGCTCGCGCCGACGACCTTCGCGTCGTGGCGATGCATCGTGCGCGTCACGATCCACGCCCCGACGGTGTCGATGCGGGTAATATTTGAAAGATCGAGGAGCGAAATCGGTCCAAGCTCGTCGAGCCGCTGCGGCAGGTCGCCCATCCGGGCGAGTGTCAACCGGCCCGAGAAGCGGACCTCTGCGCCGTCAGCGCCATCATTCGTTTCGAAGTCCGCCCAAACCGCCATGACGCGGGCGACATTGGATTATTTGCCAGGGCACGGCAAGCGAATTGGCCGCGCTTGCGGCAGGCTGCGCTCTTGGCCGGCGGTGGGCGCGCGGTTATAGCGGGGTCATGGAGGTTCCGACGCTCGATCCCGTCCGCGACTATGCGCATCGTGTCGCGATGTACGACATGGACCGCACGATCACGCGGTCGGGGACGTATAGCGGCTTTCTGATGCACGTTGCGCGGCGGCGCCAGCAATGGCGGCTGCTGTTGCTGCCGCTGGTGGCGCTTGCCGCCGCCGCCTATTCCTTGCGTCTGATCGACCGGTCGCGGCTGAAGGCGATCAATCTGCGGCTGCTGGTCGGCAGGAGTTTCAACCGCGCCGAGATCGCTCCGCTCGCCGAAAGCTATGCCGATCAGGTCATTGCGCGCGGCGTGCACGCGGCGGCGCTCGACCAGATCGCGGCCGACCGCGCGGCGGGTTACCGCGTCCTCCTCGCGACCGCGTCCTTCCATCTCTATGTAGATGCGATCGCGCGGCGGCTGGGCATCGATGATGTGCTGGCGACCCGCCTCGACGCACCCGACGGCGCCGATCACATCCACGCGCGGCTGGCGGGCGACAATTGCTATGGCGCGGCCAAGTTCGCGCGCATCGGCGAATGGCTCGCCGATAATGCCATCACCCGCGAAGACGCGCATATCCGCGCCTATTCGGATCATGTCTCCGATCATCCGATGCTGGGCTTCGCCGACGAGGCGGTGGCGACGACGCCGTCGCGCGCGCTGAAGAAGCTGGCGCCGCAGCGGGGATGGGCCGTCGTCGACTGGCGGCAGAAGACATAGCCGGCTCGGCGGTAAGGGAGGCGCCAGCCTCCCCTGCGCTCAGACGCCGAGGCTGACCGCAAGCTTGGCGATCTTGAGCGCGTCGAGAAAACGGAAGCTCTCTTCCTCACCGCCCTTGATGAACAGCGAGAAGGTCGATCCGGCGCCGCTGCAGTGGCGGTTGAAGATGTGCTGCTGGCGCGGATCGGCGATGAAACCGAGATAGCCGAGGCCCTCGACCTTCGGATGATCGCGCAGGAAGGTACAGACCTTCAGCGCATTCTCGCCCGCCCGGCTCATGCGCAGTTCGAGCGTCTCGAGGCTGCGCAACAGCATCCACGCCGTATTGGGATCGCAGATGGTGCCGATCGTGTTCCGCATCGGCCGGATGATGTCGATCAGCCGCTGATCGCCCGCCACGCCGCCCGCGACCAGGTCCGAATGACCCCCGGCATATTTGGTCAGACTATAGACGACGAGTTCGGCGCCCTGCTTGAGCGGTTGTTGCCAGAGCGGGCCGAGGAAGGTGTTGTCGATCGCGATCGCGGGCTTGTGGTCGCCGGGGAAGGCGGCATCGCGTGCGCCGCGCACCGCCTCGACATCGACGAGCGCGTTCGTCGGGTTCGCTGGGCTTTCGAGATAGACGAGAGCGACCTTGCCGCCCTTTTCGTCGGCGAGCGCCTGGGCGCGGGCGAGCACGTCGTCGATCTGCTCGCGCGTCGCGCCTGCCGGAAAATCGACGAAGCCGACGCCGAAGCGCGAGAGGATGCGCGCGATCAGCGTCTCGGTCGCGGCATAGAGCGGCCCCGAATGGACGACCACGTCATTCTGTCCGACGAGCGCCAGCATCAGCGTCGCGATCGCCGACATCCCGCTCGAAAAGACGAGCGCATCGTCGGCGCCGTCCCACAGCGCGAGCCGATCTTCGACGATCTCCTGATTGGGGCCGTTGAAGCGCGAATAGACAAGGCCATCGGCGGGCCCCTGTCGTTTGCCGGTGATATGTTCGAAGAAGCGCTTGCCCGCCGCTGCGCTTTCGAACGCGAAGGTCGAGGTCAGGAAGATCGCCGGCTTCAGCGCGCCTTCGGACAGAAAGGGGTCATAGCCATGCCCCATCATCTGCGTCGCGGGGGTCAGCTTCTTGCCGCCGACTGCTTCGATATTCGCCTTGTTCTTGCCGCGCGTGGCCATGACATGCTCCTGAAAATGATCACGCAGCTATAGCAAGGCTGGTTACGATTGAAACCGGTTCGCGGTCAGCCGGGTCAGGCAAGCGCGGCGATGGCCCAGATAATGCCGATCAGCAGCGGTACGCCAAGCGCGTTGGGGCCCGTTCCCGATGGCAGCATGAAGCCCCAGCTTGCCGCCATCGCGACCGGCAGGGCAAGGAGGACGGGATCAGTGCCGGTCGCCGCGATCAGCGCGGCGAGCACGGGCATGATGCCGCTCGCCGTTGCGACATTGCTGGCGAATTCGGTGATCAGGATCGTCAGCGCGACAATCACCGCCGCAAGGAGGATCGTCGGGATCGAACCGAGCGGTGCGAGAACCGCGCCCAGCCAGGCGGCAAGTCCGCTCTCGGTGATTGCGGCAGCGAGGGCAAGCCCGCCACCGAACATCATGATGACGCCCCAAGGCGCGCGATCGGCTTCCTTCCAGACGAGCAGCGGCCGGCCGGTACCGTCGGGCACGACGAACAGCAGCAGGCTGCCCGCCACCGCGACGGTGCCGTCGGTCAGCGCGCCCTTCGGGAACAGCGGTTCGAGCCAGGGCTGCATCACCCAGGCGATCAGCACGAGCAGAAACACGGGCACGACGCGCCGCTCGGCGGTCGACCAGATTGCCTGGTTGCCGAGCGCGGCCGCCGCCGCGCGCCCGTCGAACGGATGCTCGGCAAGCCGCTGCACCCGCGCAAGGACGATCATCGCAAAGGGCACCGACACAAGCACCACCGGCACGCCATAAATCGCCCAGTCGAGGAAGGATATGTGCAGCCCGAGCGTCCGCTCGATCAGGCCCGCGGCGATGGCGTTGGTCGGGCTGCCGACCAATGTGCCCAGTCCGCCGAGCGAAGCGGCGAAGGCAATCCCCATCATCACGGCGCCGGGGAAACCCTCGGTATCGCCCTCGCGGGCGCCGGCGGCTCCGACGACCGCCAGCGCGATCGGCACCATGATGAGCGCGGTCGACGTGTTGGAAATGAACATGCTGAGCAGCGCGGTCGCCGCCATGAAGGCGAAGAGCAGCCCGGTCGCGGTCGGCGACGCGCGCTTGAGCAGCGCCAGTGCGAGCCGGCGGTGCAGCCCGACGCGCTCGATCGCGAGTGCGAGGAAGGCACCGCCCAGGATCAGAAACAGGATCGGCGAATAATATTCCTTGGCGATGGCATTGGCGTCCATCACCCCGAAGGCCGGGACGGTCAGGAAGGGAAGGAGTGCGGTGACGGTCAGCGGCATCGCTTCGGTCATCCACCAGATTGCCATCAGGACGGTCAGCGCCGCAACGCGCCACGCCGTCGGTTCCATGCCCGCGGGGGCCGGCAGCGCCAGCATCGCGACGAAAGCCAGCAAGCCGCCGATCAGCCCGAGCAGGCGCGTGCGCGTCATCCGTCCCCCAATCCGATCACCGAAAGCTGCCGGCCATAGCTGTTCTCGCTTTTATGGCAGGCGCGGCGATAGCTGAAATATTCCTCTGCTTCGGCGTAGGTGTCCTGCCCGCCGATGGCAACCTTGGCGACGCCCGCGGCCGCGAGGCGCGCCGCGACATAGGCGGCGATGTCGAACATGGCGTGTCCCGGCTTGCCAGCCGCGAAGAAGCGTTCGTTCGCGGGATCGTCGGCGATGAAGCGCTGCACGAAGCCGTCATCGACCTCATAGGACGCGCGGCCGATGCAGGGGCCGATCGCCGCGACGACATCGCTGCGCCGCGCGCCGAGGCTTTCCATTGCGTCGAGCGCCGCGTCGGTGATCCCGGCGATCGCGCCTTTCCACCCGGCATGCGCCGCCGCGACGACCCCCACCGAGCGATCGGCAAACAGCACCGGGACGCAATCGGCGGTGAGGATGCCGAGCAATATGCCCGGCGTGCGCGTCGCCAGCGCGTCGGCTTCGGGCCGGGCGGCAAGGTCGCTGTCCGCATCGACGATGTGGCAGCGATTGCCATGCACCTGATAAAGCCCCGTCAGCGCGGCGCCCGGCAGCACGGCGGCGCCGACGCGGCGGCGATTTTCCGCAATCAGCGCGGCATCGTCGCCCGATCCCACGCCGCAGTTGAGCGAGGCAAGCTCGCCGGTCGACACGCCGCCGCGCCGTCCGAAAAATCCGTGCGCGACCCCGGCGAGCGGCGCGGCGGTGGTGAAAGGTGGGGTCACAGGTCGAGCCTCCAGATCCGGTCTTCGTCGATATGGTGCCACGACTTTTGGCCACGTCCGCGCTGCTTGGGCTTGAGAACAACACCAAGATGTTTATCGGCTGCCTATCCCCGACTGATGACGACCCCGGCCAATGGGAGCGCTACGGGGACGGCGGAACTGGCTGCGCTATTGGAATCGACGCCCGCTTCCTCGTGGATTGGGCGGGGGTGAACGTCCGACGCGTCGTCTATGATCGTGCCGAACTGGACCGCTTCGTCGGAGCGGGACTGTTCATGCTTCAAGAGAAGCATGAACTGGAGCCCGACGATCGGGAAGCGCTTCTCGAGCTGGCGCAATTCTTCGTCAGCGACCTTTTTGCGTTTAAACGACCTCAGCATCGGTTCGAACGGGAGGTCAGGATCTCCCGGCTCCTTATCCGGAATGCGGGCGTGGCGAGCGGACTTAGTGATCACGGCGGCAACTGTCCTGAAGGGCACGTAGATGCCCTACCAGTGGGCGTCAGGGAAGGCCTCCGCGGCCCGACGCCCTACGTGGCGCTACCGCTGTCGCGAGGCGATCGAAAGGGTATTCGCTCTTTGACACTCGGGCCGTCTTTCCCCGGCAACCATCCAGCAGACTACGATGAATTAGTCGCTTCCTGCCCGCCAAGCATCGAAATTCGGCGCGCTGAACCCCGTTCATAGCGGACCGACAGCTACGTGCCTCTGTGCTCCGAAAGAAGACAGTGCGCTTGCAGCCTACTTCAAGACGGTCTGTGGTGCGCCGTAGCCGACACGCGCGTTCTCCGGTCAGAGCGTTAGTCGAGCTGCCCAGAAAACTTGACAACGCGGGGTAGATGCCTCGCCAATCTATTCGCGGGGTCCGTCCATCCCGAAACTTCCGAGCCTCTATGACATCAGCGGCCCAGATGGGTCCTTTGGAGGGGGGGCTGACTGACAGGTCCTCCTTGAGCTTCGATGAGCCGGCGCGGCATCTGCCACGGCAACGCGATAGGAGAAACCTTTCTCTCGTCGCTTAAGCGAAAGCGCATTCGATGCCGAACCCAACAATCCCATGAGGAAGCCTGACGGGACGCGTTCGATGGCATTGCGATGCTCTAAACCGCGGCGCGCAAGCAAGTCAGACGGGATGCTGGCACCCGCATAATTCGAACGGCAACAGATCTCGAAAGCAAAAATTATCTAGAAAACTAGGGGCTATTCGGTGCTAGATAATTCGATGGCACCTACGGACCCAACGAATACACCCGACCGGCCTAACGCGTATGAGATGCGAAAAAAGGCTGTAGACTTCGCAGCAGCCCAACTCGTTTTCGACCGAAATTTTGCACTTGATGCGTTCTCATCCGGTTACTCCGCTGGCCGAGGAAAGGCTCTGCCTAAGAACCTCCCCGCGGCAATCGTTGATCGGATTGATAGAGATGGCCATGCTAGATTGGCTCAACTTTGTTTGGCTTTTCTGCTCGCGCATGAAAACGCCAATGAAGGTCTAGACAAACTAGCCTATCTTTCTTGCCTTCGCACTATTCGAGATGGTGCGAAATTGATCGCACAAGCTGCTGAAGAACTTGTTGGGCAGATACAGCGGCACAAGGTTGAAACCGACGAAGTCGAACCAATTCGGTCTGAAACACTTCATAGGCTTGCGGAGGCCCTACACGGACGGTTTCGCGCTGAGATGGCAAAAAACCAGTTCGATGACCTCATTTCTCCAAAATTAATCGGTAATCCTTTGTCAGACCTTCGGATGACCCCCGGTCTTCCCGGCATCGCAGCCCTCCACAATGAAGTGGAAGCGATCCGCGAGGAATATGTTCGCGCTCAAAATCAGCCTAAGCAGAAAGGAGTTGGGCCCGTTGGTATGCGCCCCGGCAACAAGCCGAACAGGGAGCAAAAAACCTTTATTCGCGATCTCGCGGCGCTCTACGAAGAGGTCTTGGCGTCGCAGCCGACCGCTCATGAC
>LULG01000464.1_pt1 | contig 10821 bp, 10 predicted proteins | sample 728211 | NCBI WGS metagenome assembly LULG01 (sample SAMN03860295, study PRJNA289734) | marine metagenome | biome: seawater column; feature: ocean; material: water; isolation source: Red Sea water column Station 169 - depth 200m | place: Saudi Arabia: Red Sea | collected 2011-10-15 | depth 200 m | reverse complement strand
GACTTTTGGGTATAAAAACCAAAGAAAGAAACCAAATAATTTATGTGGATACACCTGGTTTTCATCAAGGACACCAAAGAGCACTAAATAAATTCATGAATAAGGTTGCTTTATCTTCAATTGAGGGTGTGGATATAGTTCTTTTTATAGTTGATGCCCTTAATTTTTCAGAGCCAGACAGGCATTTATTAAAGCAAGTCCCAAACGAAAATAGTCAAGTCATATTGGTCATTAATAAAATAGATAAGATAACTAGAAAAGAAAAATTAATACCATTTGTTGATGAAGTTTCAAAATTATTTCCTTTTTTAGAGGTCATTCCTGTATCGGCTCTTAAAGGCATGAATATAGATATTTTAGAAGAAGAGATTTCTTCGAGATTACCATTTGGCAATCACCTTTACCCTAAAGACCAAGTAGCAGACATTTCAGAAAGGTTCTTAACCAGCGAAATAATTAGAGAGAAATGCATTACTAGGGTTGGAGATGAGGTTCCATATAGACTTACAGTAATAATAGATAGTTTTAAGGAAGAAGAGACATTAATAACCATAAACGCGACAATCTATGTTGAGAAAAAAAGTCAGAAAGGCATAGTTATTGGAGAACAAGGTAAGCGTTTAAAATCCATAGGCACAGCAGCAAGAAAAGATTTAGAAAAAACACTAGATAGTAAGGTAATGCTTAGACTTTGGGTTAAAGTTAAAAAAGATTGGACAAATGACCGGGGCGCAATGAATTCTATGGGGTATAAGGTTGTTTAAAACTCTAACACTCGAACCAGCTATCGTATTGCATACAAGAGCTTTTAAAGAAACTAGTCTAATAGTAGATGTTTTTACACGAAATTACGGAAGAATTTCCATTGTAGCCAAGGGTGCAAAAAGACCTAAGAATAAACTAGGAGTGATAAAAACCCCTTCAAGCCTATTTTTAATTTCTTGTCGCGGTAGGAGTGAACTTAAAACCTTAACTCACTGTGAGCTTAATAAATATTTTGACCTTTCTTCAAAAAGCTTTAATTCTTTAGTCTACTTAAACGAACTATTAGTAAAGCTTTTAGAGAAAGAAGATTCGCACCCAGAAATTTTTGATCATTATTTAAAGGTGTGTGATAGTTTAAGTGAATCAGGTGGAGGAAATTTAGAGATCCACCTCAGAGCCTTTGAACTTAACCTCTTAAAAGAAATTGGTTACGGGCTAGATTTAAAATTCGAAGCCAACTCAAATAATGAAATAAAGGAAGAAGGACTCTATGGCTTTGATCCTATAATTGGCTTTCAGCCAGTAAATGATGAGTCGAATAGAAAAAATTATTACGCAGGAAAGGACATCATCAATTTTTCTAAAGGAGACTTGAGCAGTCCTGAGAGTCTATCGGCATCTAAACAAATTATGAGAGAAGCTATAGACTTTCATCTAGGTAATAAACCCCTGAAGATAAGAGAGTATCTCTCCCTTCAAGGAAATTAAAAATGATTAAAGGAATTGGAACAGATTTATTGGAAAAAAAGAGGGTAGAGAAGTCTATTTCAAAATTCGGCGATAAATTCATTAAAAAGGTTCTTACTGAAAAAGAACAAAAAGAATATCAAGCCAAAAAAACTTATGAAAAAAAAGTTTCGTTTCTGAGTAATAACTTTGCTTGTAAAGAAGCCGTTTCTAAAGCTCTGGGTACTGGCTTTTCTGAAGGGATCACACTAAAGAACATAGAAGTTTTACGGGAAAGTGGCGGAAATCCTTGTTTACAGCTTAAGGGAAAAGCAAAAGAGAAAGCGTTGGAGTGTGGTTTTGAGAATTTTACTTTAAGTATTTCTGACACGAAAGACCATTCGTTAGCCTTGGTAATAGGAGAAGGTAAATGAAGATTATTCTTTTAGGGCCCCCAGGAGCTGGAAAAGGAACTCAAGCTGAATTCCTTTGCCGAGAATTTAATATTCCTCATATCTCTACAGGAAATATTTTAAGAGAGGCAATTAATGCAGGGACTGAATTAGGTGCAAAAGCTAAAAGTCTAATGGATGAAGGTATTTTAGTGTCCGATGAGGTTATTGTCGGAGTAGTTGTAGAGCGTATAGCGCAAAAGGACTGTGAGTCTGGTTTTCTATTTGATGGCTATCCAAGAACTATCCCACAAGCAAAGGCTTTAGACATAAATTCTGTAGAAATAAATTTAGTTATAGAAATTAAGGTTCCAGATGATGTGATTGTTAGTAGGATGTCTGGTAGGCGAGTGCATTTAAGCTCAGGTAGAAATTATCACGTTGATTTCAATCCACCTAAAGTAGCTGATGTAGATGATTTGACTGGTGAGGAGCTTATACAAAGGGAAGATGACAAGCCGGAAACAGTAAAAGATAGACTAGAAGTTTATCGCACTCAGACTTTACCCTTAATTGATTTTTATTCTGAAAGAGCACAAAAGGGGGAGTTAAATTATTTAAAAATATCTGGAGTGGGTTCTCCAACTGAAGTTTCTGATTTAATACTGGAAAAAATCAAGAAAGGTTAATGCCCAACATCCTGGCTATAGAGACCTCAAGTGAAGCATGTTCTTTAGCTGTATCTAATGGAGACAGACTTGAAGTCTGTCATGAAGTAATACCCCAACAACATACAGAAAAATTGTTGCCTTTAATGCAAGAATTAATGAAAGATGTAAATCTAACTTATCAAGACCTTGATGTTATAGCTACAGGGTGTGGACCAGGTTCTTTTACTGGCACTAGACTGGCTTGCTCGATTACCCAAGGGTTAGCTTACAGCATTGGCATACCCGTTATATCTGTTTCCAGCATGCAGATATTGGCTCAAGGCATGAACAGGGAGTTTCAATGCTCAAAGGTAATAGTTTTAATTAATGCTCATATGGAACAAATATACGTTGGTGAATTTGAGTTTGTCGAAGGAAAGATTATTTCTTCAGCTGAAAAAGCATTGAATCTAGACCAAATTCATTCCATTGTCCCTCCTGAAGGATCTTTTTTTGTGGGTGATGGATGTCAACTTGTGAATGAATATCTAAAGAAACTAGATGCCCAAGTCTATGAAAGATATCCAAATGCAAAAGATCTACTGAGAGAAGCAGAAATTAGATTAAGTAAAGGCATTACTCTTGACCCTAAAGATTTAGCGCCTGTTTATCTTACTGGGGAAGAGCATTGGGCTAAAAATTAAATGGATATTTTCCAATTAATTTTACTTTCTTTTATCCAAGGGCTTACAGAATTTCTTCCGGTTTCTAGTTCAGCTCACTTAGTCTTGTTAAGCGAATTCCTTGGTGAAGAAGACCAAGGTATTATTTTTGACGTAGGAGTACACTTCGGGACGCTCTTAGCGGCTTTAGTTTATTTCAGGTCGGATCTGCAAAAGATGGTTACTAATCTGGTCACTCACAATTTATTTAACCAGGAAAATAGTTTAACAATTCATTTAATAATCGCTGTAATTCCTATACTACTTATAGGTTTCCTTTTAAGAGATTTTGTTGATTTATTTTTAAGAAATAGTCAGATAATTGCTTACGCTACTATTGTTTTTGGAATTTTTTTATATGTCGCTCAATTTAAAAAAGCTAAAGGAGGTTTAGATACTCTCAATATAAAAAAAGCATTCATTATAGGTATTTTTCAATGCCTGGCCTTAATTCCAGGAACCTCAAGATCCGGCATTACGATAACCGCAGGATTATTGCTTGGATTAAATGCTAGAGAAGCATCAAGGTTCAGTTTTCTTCTAGCCATTCCAACAATTGGAGCCATAGCATTGGCTGAACTTATAAGAGTTAGTTTTATTGACTTTTCACAAAGCGGCATAGAACTTAGTGTTGCTTTAATTATTTCTTTCTTAGTTGCCTATATTTCTATAGACATGTTTTTAAAATTAATAGAAAGAATTGGTTTTACACCCTTTGTGATTTATAGGTTGTTATTAGGAATAGGGCTTTTAATGTTTTGGGTATGAAAGAATTCAAACTCCTACTTACTTCCGAAAATGAAGACTTAAATCAAAAAGCAATAAAACTGTCAGAGAAAATCAGACTCCCTTTTATGGGCCATTTAAGAGATTTAAAGAACAACTATGAAGACCACCAAGATTGTTTTTGGTTAATTGTCTCGAAGGATTTAATTTATCTAAAGAAGGGCCTGACTGGAACTTCTAAACCAATTTACTGTGACTTCTTCAAATGGAGCAAAGAAGATAAAAGAAATAACTTAATAAGAACCATGCGTGGATTGTCTAAACAAGGTGTAATTATTGACGCTACTGCTGGCCTCGGAAGAGATGCACTTATACTTAGTTCTTTGGTTGATAAAGTCATCTTAATTGAAAAAGTTCCTTGGGTTTCTGCTCTTTTGGAAGATGGGCTGAGGAACGCAAAAGAATTGTTACCTCATTTATCCAATACACAAGTTGTTTGTTGTGATTCCAAACAATACCTCTCAAATTTGAAGACTAAACCAGATGCCATTTACTTAGATCCTATGTTTGAAAACGTGGGTAAATCTAAAGCAAAACGAGAAGTTCAGGCATTAAGGGATTTGACCACCCAATCAAACGAAGAAGGATTATTAGAAGTGGCTTTGAAGAGAGCTAAAGACAGGGTAGTAGTTAAAAGACATAAAAAAGTAAAAAATCTTGCTGGCTTAAAGCCTACTTTCTCTTTGACGGGCAGGGTAGTTCGTTATGATGTTTATTCTATAAGTTGAGTCTATTAACCTCATTCATAAACTCTTGATTAAAGAACTGTTGGAATTCTTTCTGGACTCGCGTAGTTATTCTTGAAGCTGACAGCTTATTATTTGTGTTTTCTTTGATATAGCTATCCTCTAGAAGCTTAGTTATGAAAGACTTAAATTTAGCGGCATCTGAAAACTCTGTATACAGCCAGCCTTCAATTTCTTGCAATTGGCGGGCTATCTCTTCACACCTAGCTTGTAACTCAAGTATATCTATCTCCTCTCTCCACAAGGTACTCATAACAATATAGAACCTCTTGATACTAGGTTCACTGATATTGCTTAGAGCCAAAAAATCCCTGAATTCTTTAGAGTTTTTTTCTGGTTTAATTAGAAGATCTTTATCTTTTTTAACAATCAAACCTAATTTTATTAATACTTTTAAATTGTTAAGTACTACCTTATCTATTTGCTCATTACTCCAGGGTAAATAGAAATCACTTTGAAGAAACGGATATACAAGTTTTGCCAGTCTTATAAGCTCCTTTTCTGATAACTCTTCTACGTACTTTAGTGATAAACAAATTAATGAATAAAGAAGGTAGAAGTGTGAAATATTATTCTGATAAAAGCTTAGAAGAGCAGCTTCATTTCTTGTTGGTCTAAATACCCTTTCTCCTCCAATCAACTGACTGTTAATTAATCCTAATTCTTCAGTTTTTGTAATGATTTTTTCAGAAGAATCCTCTGTTAACCATACATCCTTAAAATTTTGGTTTCTTTTAATAAGATCGATAAACAGTTCAATCCGTTTATTTATAATTTTTTTGTCTAAAGTTTGTGAGGTTTCAGTAAGAAGGCTTAAAGAAAATAAACTTGAAGTAGTAATGGCAGAAGACTGATTTATGCCTTTCATCACTTCTATGCCCAGTCTATTAGTAGCTGCTTTAAGCCAGGTAGGTCGATCCAAAGGTGAGTCAATCTTATAATCTTTAAGATCTACTTCCCGTTCTAGGAAATCCTTAAGATCTATAGGCTCCCCAAAGTTGATATAGGCATTACCGAGAAAGTTTCCAAAATCTTTAATGCTTTTGAATAAGTCCAGAAAACTTTCTCTCTTCTTTTCTTCCCCCAATAACTCAGTTAAATAGCTATTGCCTTCTATTATTTTTTCATACCCTATGTAAGTGGGAATTAATTTAACTTTTTCATTGCTTAGGCTGGCAAAACTTCTAATTGTCATTGATAAGAGACCAGGTTTAGCTTGAAGTGAAAATCCGGTTCTGCTTCTGCCGCCCTCCGGAAAAAATTCAACAGAAGATCCTCTTTGTAACAACCTTCTGAAATATTGAAAGAAGATAAGGCTATAAAGCTTGTTATCTCTAAATGATCTGCGCATAAAGAAAGCACCACCACCTTTACCAATACCTCCCAAAATAGGAAGATTGAGATTATTCCCTGCAGCTATATGTGGAAGCATCAATCCTTTTTCCAAGAGAATGTAAGACAAAGCAAGGTAATCTATATGACTTCTATGACAGGGTACGTAAACAAGACTGTTTTCATCTGCTATCGATTTAATTTTTTCCAAGTTTTTTAAGTGAATGCCATCGTACCTCTTATTCCAAAACCAACCTAAGCCTCGCTGTAGATTCCTTACTATTGGATAATTAATATCTGAGCATATTTCATTAGCGTACTTGAATGCTTTTTTATTTAGTCTTCTTTTCTTCTTTATATCGCCTTTACTTTGAGCTTTTATCTCTTCTCTTACTGCCTTATCTCTGGATAAAGATCTCACTAAAGTTCTTCTATGAGAGATATCTGGTCCAATTGCAGCTTTTTTTGTCTTCCTGAATATAGCTCGTAAATAACGGCTAATTAATCTTGAACTTTCTTCAGTAGTTCTTTCTTTATCTTGTAATTCTGAAAGGGTAAGGGGTTTATTAAATTTAATAACCAAAGACCGTCCGTGCAACAGAACTCTAAAGAATTTTTTAAAAAAACCACTTACAGCCCAAGATTGCGAGAAAACTATTTTAAAAAAAGACTTTTGTTTATCGGGATGCATACCCCAATAAAAAGACACAGGCATCAAAATTATACTTTCATCTTCTAGACTCAGAATCTCTGGTAAGTTTTCAGGTAAAAACCTCTTAACCTTTTGTGCACCTATATCAAATTTTGGCGCTATTAATCGAATGAATCTTTGTAGATTCGTATCTTCAAAACTATCTATAGGAGATGGGCTATTTTGTTTATTTGTGTACTTATCTAGAGCAACTAATTCACTAATAGACTTGTTTGGAAGTGCGTAAATTACTTTTGGGTTATTCAGATCTTTTTTTGAAATCCCTTCTTCAAACTCTACTTCAAAGCTGATAAAAGGCGAGACGCAGTATTTAACTACTAAAAAAAACTTTTCTCTGATCCAAAATCTCAACATAAGGCTATAATTTTAGATACTAAGACTTTTGCCGGAGTGGCGGAATTGGTAGACGCAGGGGATTCAAAATCCCCCGCCCTTTGGGTGTGAGAGTTCGAGTCTCTCCTCCGGCACCATAAGGAAAATAATTGAAACTTGAAGATTTTAGCTTTGTACTTCCCAAGGAGCTTATTGCCTCTTCTCCCCTGGAACAAAGAAGTTCCAGTAGACTTTTAATGGTTGGACATAATCTTAAAGATTTAGTCTTCTCAGATCTTCCAGGCCTTCTTAAGCCCGAAGATGTCTTGGTGATTAATGATACAAAGGTATTAAATGCTAGGTTAGTTGGACAAAAGGAAACAGGCGCAAAGGTAGAACTATTAATAGAAAGAGTTCTCGATAAGGAGAATTCACTGGTGCAACTGAGGTCAAATTCTCGTTTGAGAGAAGGTGACAAGATCTCACTTTCTGACAGTAAAGAATTTGTATCTTTAATAAAAAAAATAGGAGACCTTTGGAAAGTTAAATTTTCGCAGCCAGCAAAAAAAATAATTGATAGTTTAGGTTTAGTTCCCTTACCTCCCTACCTAAAAAGGGAAGCCAATACTTTAGATGCAGACCGATATCAAACGGTGTATGCAGATCCCGCTAAAAACTATTCTGTGGCAGCACCGACCGCAGGGTTTCATTTTGATAATGAATTATTGGATTCAGTAATGGATAAAGGAGTGAATATTGCAAAAATAACCTTGCATATTGGCATGGGTACTTTTAAACCCATTAAAAGCGAAATAATAACAGAGCATAAGATGCATAAGGAATCCATTGAACTAGAACAGGAAGCTATAGATTTAATTAATGCTTCAAAAGAAAAGGGCGGTAGAGTGATCTCCGTTGGTACGACTAGCTTTAGATGTCTCGAGTCAGTAGCTAAGATGAACAAGGGTGCTTTAAAGCCTTTTAATGGAGATACGGATCTCTTTATTTACCCTGGATTTAAGTTCCATGTGGTTGATGCACTAATTACAAACTTTCATTTGCCTAAATCTACCTTACTTCTTTTGGTGAGTGCTTTTGGAGGATATGAGAAGATGAGAGAAGCATACAAGTATGCAATACAAGAAAAGTACAGATTTTACAGTTATGGAGACTCAATGTTTATCAATGCCGATCCTGATTAGATTATGACATTTGGATTTAATCTTATAGCAGAAGATAGGCAAGCTAGATTAGGAGAGGTCATTACTTCTCGTGGAAAGATAGATACTCCTGTCTTTATGCCAGTAGGTACTTACGGTGCTGTCAAAACGCTTTCTCCTAGAGAGTTAACGGATTTAGAAGCACAAATAATCCTTTCCAACACTTATCATCTTATGGAGAGGCCAGGAATAGAAATAATTAAAAAGCATGGCGGGTTACACAACTTTATGTCTTGGGATAAATCAATTTTGACTGATTCAGGAGGTTATCAGGTCTTTAGTCTGGCTAAGAAGAGGTTAATTTCAGAAGAAGGGGTTACCTTTAATTCACCTTTAAATGGGGATTCTATTTTCTTATCGCCTGAATCCTGTATGCAACTTCAAGCCGATTTTGGAGTAGATATCGCGATGGTTTTAGATGAATGCACTTCGTTCCCTGTGAAGAAAGAAAAAGCAGAAGAATCCATGTTGTTATCTATGAGATGGGCTCAAAGGTGTAGAGATAGTTTTTCAACAGACACTTCAGGATTATTTGGGATTGTACAAGGAGGCATGTTTGAAGACCTTAGAGAAGAGTCACTTGCTAAGCTTGTTGAAATAGGTTTTGAAGGCTATGCAATAGGAGGCTTATCTGTAGGAGAGTCTAGAGAAGAAATGCTGAGGGTAGTCGACTTTCTGGCACTGAGGATGCCTAAAGAATCGCCAAGATATCTAATGGGTGTTGGTACGCCATTGGATATCTTAAACTGTGTTCAGAAGGGAATTGATATGTTCGATTGTGTAATTCCAACCAGGCATGCACGTAACGGTTATCTTTATACGTCCGAAGGTGTAGTTAAAATTAGGAATTCGAAGAACAGGGAGTCTATGAAGTCGTTAGATCCTAATTGCGATTGTTATACCTGTACTAATTTTTCTCGAAGTTATCTATTTCATCTAGACAAGACTAAAGAAGTTTTAGGTTCTACTTTAAATACGATCCACAATGTTAATTTTTATTTGAACTTAATGAAACAGATCAGGGATTCAATTAAGCAACATAAATTTAATGCTTTCGTGGATAAATGCAGAGATACTTGGGATAATTCAGATTATCCCCATATAGAGAAATGATATGAATGAAACACCTACTTTTTTTGATCCTACTTTCTTGCTGTTAATTGGTTTTTTTGTGCTGATCTATTTCTTAATGATCAGGCCACAGAATAAAGCAAGAAAAGCCCATGAAGAATTGGTTGCTGGTATCGAGGTGGGTGATGAGGTCGTTTCTTCTGGAGGCCTTTTAGGCAGGGTAACGAAGATAAGCGATCAATTTTTTGAAATTAACCTAGGAGATAACAACCGAGTTAAGATTCAGAAGGCTTCAATTTCTAATGTTCTTCCAAAAGGAACAATTAACTCCATCTAATAAGCAAAGTGAAACCCTTCGGTATCTGGAAATATCTCCTTATCTTAATAGTTTTGAGTTTTGGAATCATATACGCTCTACCTAACCTATATACGCCTGATCCAGCAGTCCAGGTATCTTATAACGACAGCACTCAGGTACATGATCGAAAACTCCAACTTCGTTTAATTAAAATTTTGGAAGAAGGAGAGCTTACTAGCGATATTCCAGAAGTTGAAATACACGAGAATTATGCCCTCATAAGGCTCTCTTCTTCTGAAGAACAATTAAGGGTCAAGGATGTTTTATCATCTGCAGGGGATGATTTAATTGTTGCCCTTAATCTAGCACCTACAACTCCTGATTGGTTAAGAAGTATCGGAGGCGAACCCCTAAAACTTGGCTTGGACTTAAGAGGGGGAGTTCATTTCTTAATGGAAGTTGACACTGAGACTGCTTTAAGTAACAGACAAAATGGAACACTACAAGACATAAGAAGAAAATTAAGGGATGAAAAGATTCGTTATAACTCTCTATTTGTTGAAAAAGATCAAACTATAAAATTAAAAGTTACTGAAGAGGGTGTATTTGATTCAGCGACCGAGCTACTGGAAGATAATTATCCTCAATTCAGTATTAATTATTTCAAAGCAGGTGATCAATATAATATCTCTTTGAATCTAACAGAAGATGAGATAGTTCAGATAGAAAAAGATGCTATAGATCAAAATTTAACCACCCTTCGAAACAGAGTTAATGAGTTAGGTGTTTCAGAACCAATAGTACAAAAACAAGGTAAAAAGAGGATCGTGGTTCAGCTTCCAGGTATTCAAGACACTGCCGAAGCAAAGAAAATTTTAGGTAAAACTGCTACTTTAGAATTCCATCTAGAAGCAGAATATGACACACCTAGAACCAGAAAGACCTCATATCCTCACAGGGACAAAAGATTAGGAGTAAGTGAATTACAAGATCAAATAATAATAGGTGGAGATCAGGTAGCAACAGCTCAGGCTAGCTTTGATGAAAGTGGTTTGCCACAAGTAAATATCACTTTAGATGGGGCCGGTGGAGCTAGGATGCATCGAGCTACAAGAGGAAATATAGGGAAGAGACTAGGTGTCTTGTTTG
>LULG01000712.1_pt1 | contig 10865 bp, 9 predicted proteins | sample 728211 | NCBI WGS metagenome assembly LULG01 (sample SAMN03860295, study PRJNA289734) | marine metagenome | biome: seawater column; feature: ocean; material: water; isolation source: Red Sea water column Station 169 - depth 200m | place: Saudi Arabia: Red Sea | collected 2011-10-15 | depth 200 m | reverse complement strand
CTATTGCATGGGACCAATAGACTCAAAATTGTCCAGGTGTGGAGTGGAAATTACCGATAGCCCATATGTGGTTGCGAATATGTTTTTAATGACAAGAATGGGGCAAGAAGCTCTCGCAAGAATAGAAAGTGAAGATAAATTCGTCAAGGGAGTTCATTCAATAGGCGATTTGGATCCAGAGAAACGATTTATTATGCATTTCCCGGAAGAAGAAACGATAAGAAGTATCGGATCGGGTTATGGAGGGAATGCTCTACTAGGTAAAAAATGTCATGCCTTAAGAATTGCAAGCTGGCAAGCACTTAAAGAAGACTGGTTAGCTGAGCACATGCTTATAGTCGAAATTGAAAATCCTCAAGAAGAAAAATTTTATGTTGCAGCTGCATTTCCGTCTGCCTGCGGGAAAACCAATCTTGCGATGCTAATACCCCCAGAAGGCTATGATGGTTGGAAAGTAAGAACTATTGGCGATGATATTGCATGGCTTCATATGGATGAGTCTGGACAAATATGGGCAATCAATCCTGAAGCTGGGTATTTTGGTGTTGTACCAGGAACTAACGAGGACGATAATGAAAATGCTTATCAAGCAATTCAATCCAATGCCATTTTTACCAATGTTGGACTCACTGATAATAATGAACCTTGGTGGGAAGGCAAAAAAGATGGAAATCCTACTATTGATTGGAAAGGTGAAACTATTAGCGTAGACAGTGGAAATGTTTTTGCACACCCTAATTCTAGATTTACGGTCTCTGCTAAAAATAACCCTAAATATTCTAACCTTGCAGATTCACCAAGCGGAGTCCCAATCTCTGCAATCGTTTTTGGAGGCAGGAGAAGCGAATTAGCTCCACTTGTCTATCAATCCAAAGATTGGAATCATGGGGTTTTAGTTGGGGCAAGTGTGGGCTCAGAAACCACTGCAGCAGCTGCAGGTGAAGTTGGGATAGTAAGAAGAGACCCAATGGCAATGAAGCCTTTTTGTGGCTATAACTTTGCCGATTATTGGACTCATTGGCTGAGCTTCTCCTCCAGGTCTAGATATCACTAAAGATTCTATGGAAGAATTATTCCATGTTAATAAAGATCAATGGCTAAAAGAGATGGAAAGTATTAGAGAATACTTTCTGGAATATGGTGATCGTATGCCTGAGATGCTTCTAGATGAACATAGAAAAGTTGTCAGTAAATTAGAACAATCAGACTAATATTTCTACTCTATCATCCATAAAAATAAGGATCTCATTAATTAGGCTCTTTAGATCCTTTTTATGAGAAGAATTACCTCCAATAAGGTTTCTCCATTCTTTTGCCCCAGTTGTACCTTTAAACAATTGAGTCATATGACGAGTAATAAGATGAACGCTTGCTCCCTTCTCAGCTTCTCTTTCAATGTAATCAATCATTTTTATCATAAAATCATATTTACTAAGCTTGGTTTTATTTTTAAAGAAATGATCTTGAACTTCAGCAAGAAAAAAGGGGTTCTTGTACGATTCTCTTCCGATCATCACTCCATCAAAAAATTTTAGCTTAGATTGTATTTTCTCAATAGAGTCAATCTCTCCATTCACTTCGACTCTTAAGCTATTAAAGTCATTTTTAATTTGTCTAACTCTTTCATAATTTAGAGGTGGTATTGTCCGATTTTCCTTAGGATTTAATCCCTTGAGAATTGCCTTTCGGGCATGAATGATGAAGTGATCACATCCTGCTGAAGAGGTCTGATTTATAAAGTCATATAAAAATTCATAATTGTCATTATTATCTACACCGATACGGCTTTTAATAGATACAGGAAGACTAGTGACTGTTTTAAGTTTTTCTATAATATCTGCAACAACGTGTGGTTGTTTCATTAATGCTACTCCAACTGAACAATTCTGAACCCGTTCGCTAGGACAACCAATATTTAGATTGATTTCATTGTAATTGTGTTTCTCAATAATGGTTGCTGCTCTTGCAACGATATCAGGATCATTGCCTGCTATCTGTATACCAACTTTTTTTTGATTCCCGTTCTCTCTCTTTATAAACTGATTCGAAGAATTAACTATTGCTTCAGCATGAATCATAGGTGTATAAAGCCTTACATCCTTTGCCATTAGGGAAATCATATATCTGAAATGGCGATCAGTTTGACCCATCATTGGCGCTACAGATATTCTCTTTTTCATGATTTCTTAAGTTGATTTATTTATCGCAGCCACCTGAGGAAGGTCTGTATACTGATAAAGGTTCTTCTGACTTATCTAACTCAATAAAATCAGTGTCCCAATGTTTAGCTGTTATTTGCCATCTTCGTTTCTCAGCTGCAACGTATTGATCCATTTCATCTGCAAAAAGTTCCATTATTAATTCTGATCTATCCAAGGGAGCTACTACTGAATTTTGTCTCTCCGGAAATAAAAAAGAAATTGCAAATGTCCATTCAGGCTCCATGCTATGGCCATCTGGGACAAAAAGCTTATGTTCAATAATAGTGCCTTGATCTAGAGCATACTGCATTAATGGGTAGTGCCATTTCATATATAAATCTAGCCATTCATCCTCATAACCACCCTCTACTAAGTAAAATGATAGCCCGAAGGGTTTCATACATTTACCCCTTCCATTATTACCTTGTGCAAAAATCGTGGAAGCAAAACAAGTCACTAAAACAATTATTATTACTCTTCTCATTTTTTATTTTTCCTTAATGCTTCCATTCTAATAAATTATTGTAATTTTGAAATAGGTAAACTTTTAAATATCTCTAAAGGTATGATAATTTTTAGGGGTGAGTTCTATAAAAAAAATGATATCTCTGTGGTCAGGACCTAGAAACATTTCCACAGCTATGATGTACAGTTTTGCCCAAAGAGATGATACTAAAGTTATTGATGAGCCTTTGTATGGGCATTATCTTCGAGAGACTAATGCCGATCATCCTGGCAAAGAAGAAATTATGCGGACTCTTAATTGCGAGGGAGAATCCGTCGTTCAAGATCTACTTACTATGAACCTTAAAGGCAGGAAAAGTATTTTGTTTATGAAGCAAATGACGAAACATTTGGTTAATATAGACCTTTCTTTCTTAGAGCAAACAGAAAATATACTTCTAATAAGAGACCCTAAAGAAATGTTACCTTCTTTAGCTGAACAGCTAACTGAGGTTCAACTCAGCGATACAGGTTTTGATGAGCAATATGAACTTTATAATTTTTTGCTGTCAACTGGCAATAGACCTTTATTGATCGATGCGACTGAACTTCTTAAAAATCCAGAATATATTTTGCAAAAACTTTGTGAAAGACTGGATATTGAATTTACAACAACAATGTTAAGCTGGAAACCTGGAGCGAGAAAAGAAGATGGTATTTGGGCTAAATATTGGTATAAATCTCTACATCAAACCTCTGGATTTAGAGACTACAAACCCAAATCGCATTTTCCTCAAGAACTGGAATCACTCTTAATGGAATGCAAACCCTATTATGAAAAACTATATAAACAATCACTAAAGGCTAATGAGTAACTCAATGAAATTAATTGATGAACGCAATGCAGATATTCTAATTTATATCAACGGTGAATTACTCCCAAGAAATGAGGCTAAAATTTCTGTATTCGACAGTGCAGTTCAAGGAGGGGATGCTGTTTGGGAGGGCTTGAGAGTATACAACGGTAGAATTGCGGCATTAAATGATCATCTACAAAGACTTCAAAACTCAGCAAAAGCATTAATGTTCAAGGATGTTCCTTCTATAGAAGAAGTTAAAGACGCTCTATTTAAAACTCTCGAAGCAAATGGGATGTGGGATCAAACCCATGTAAGACTAACCCTAACCAGAGGAGAAAAGATCACTTCTGGAATGAACCCGTCTTTGAATCAGTCTGGATGCACACTTATTGTTTTGGCTGAGTGGAAACCACCAGTCTATTCAAATTCTGGAATAAAAGTTATCACCTCCTCTATACGAAGAAATTCACCTCATTTTCTTGACTCTAAAATTCATCATAATAATCTTTTGAATAATATTTTGGCAATTATTGAAGCCAATGTTAGTGGGGTCGACAGTGCCATCATGCTCGATAATAATGGTTTTATATCAGAAACAAATGACACCAATATTTTTATAGTGATTAACGGTGAAGTACACACTCCTACTGGCGATAGTTGCTTACCAGGAATAACTCGAAAAATGATTATTGATATAGCACAAAATGAGGGTATAAGAGTTCTAGAAAGGAACATTTCAATCTCTGAACTTTATTCAGCAGACGAAGTATTTACTTCTGGCACTATGGGTGAGATTACTCCTATTTTGGAGGCTGATGGAAGAATTATTAGTCAAGGAAATCTGGTGAAGCAGTTCCTTTCCAAGAACCCGAATAATATTTAGTTTATAAATACTATAAAGATGACCTCTATAAAGGACCTCTCCTCTTACTAACCTGCGACCTCTTTCCAAACAAAAAACTTAGTTGCCACAATAAAGCTTAGAATTATCCATACGAATAAACCTAGAGTGTTTAAGTTGATCATCAACAAAGAGACTCCATCATTGGCTATATCTCTTAACCCAGTGGCAATAACACTTAAAGGGAGAATATGAGCAATCGGTTGTATCATATCAGGCAGTGAGTTAATCGGGAAAAAAACACCTGATAAGATTAGCTGAGGGAAAGTAAATAATGTCACAATAGGTCTAATGGCTTCTTGTGTCTTTGCAAGGCTGCCAAAACTAAATCCCAAGCAAAGAAAAATAAAACTTCCAATTACAATCATGCCGTAAAGTGATAAGAAACTACCCACTATTTTTATATCTAAAAGGAGTATCGCTAGACCAAGAACGACGGATAGCTGCATGAGAACAATTACAATTCTAGAAACTACAATTGAAATAATAAAATCCTGGGATTTTATGGGGGTTACAAATAATCTTTTTAAGATTCCTCTACGTCTGAATTCAACTATATTAAAACCACTGCCAGCAATACTAAGATTCATGAGCATAAAAGCCAGTAATCCAGGCAATAAGAAGTCAACATAACGTTGGGGTCTTGATTTAACATCCTCTACCTCAATCGTGAACATAGGCTGTGTATTTCTGAGACTTCTCTCAATAGAGAGCAAACTTTTACTAATGGCTTCTTTAATTGACCCAATTTGCCTTACTTGAGAAGCATCAAGCAATAGTTTTATCTGGGCAGTTTCATCAATGGAGTTAAAGCTTTCAGGAATGATAATGATAGCTGTTTGGTCACCCAAGAATAATTGTCGTTTAAGTTCATTCTCTTCGCCTTTGGTTACATTGAAAAGAGGTTCTTCTTCAACGAGCTCAGAAAACTCTTGAGATATGGTATTACTCGAATTATTAACTAGACCTAAATTTATGGGCTCTGATTCACCTCCAACAAAAACAAATACACCCATAAAGATTAGAGGAAACAAAAGATTGAATATTATTGATTGACGATCCCTAAAAAATATTTTTAAAAACACTTGTGATAAATGCATTTGCTTATTGGTAAACATTTTAACCTCTAAGCTTATGGTCCGTAAGGGCAAGAAATACGTCTTCCAGATTACCTTTTACAGTCTCCTGTATAGGCTCAGATGCATATTCATCAATTAAACCCTGAGGGGTGTCTTCTGCAATCAATTTGCCTTTATCCATAATAGCAATTCGGTCACATAAACTCTCTGCCTCTTCCATGTTATGGGTAGTCAAAACTATAGTCATTCCTCCGGCATTTAACTCTCTTACAAGGTTCCAAAGATTGCGTTTTGCTTGAGGATCTAAGCCTGTTGTTGGCTCATCAAGAAATAACACCTTAGGGTTATTAACTAGAGCACATGCTATTGAGAAGCGCTGCTTCTGTCCTCCAGACAATTCTTTTGGTTTCGCGCGCTCTTTAGAAAGTAAACCAACTTTCTCCAATAAGTTCTTTGTATTGATGTCATTAGAATAAAGTTTGCCAAAAAGAATAAGAAGTTCAGATAGATTCAAGCTTTCGAAGTACTCATTAGCTTGGAGCTGTACTCCAATTATTTCTTTGATCTTAAATGCATTATTACCTACATCTAATCCATCTATTAATGCAGATCCGCCATTAATATCCTTAAGACCTTCAAGCATTTCGAGAGTTGTGGTTTTACCGGCTCCGTTAGGGCCTAGGATACCGTATATCTCACCCAATTTTATATTAAATGTAATCCCATCAACGGCATTAAAAGAATCTTTCTTATTTCCAGGTAGAGGATAGGTCTTGAGAAGATTTTTAACTTCAATAATATTCATAATTATTACCACAAGGCTTAAATAAAGTCTGGCGTCCCCAGGGGGATTCGAACCCCCGTTGCCGCCGTGAAAGGGCGGTGTCCTAGGCCTCTAGACGATGGGGACCTAAGTCAATCTAAGAGTAACTAGATTATAGGTGTGAAGTATATTGAAAAATAATCCTTCAATCCAACTTTAAAATTTCTATCTTGCCTAAATCTAGTTCTCTAATACCCTGTTCTATTTTAGATAAATCGCCAACTATAACCCAAGTCCATATACTGGGATCAATATATCTTTCAGCAGCAGCGTTTATATCATCTATGGTCATTGATCTATACTTTGTCGGAAGATTGTCTAGGAAGTCATCTTCTCGATCAAAAGAAACAATACCTGATAAACCTGACATTAGTGAACCGAATGTTTCAAAATCTCCAATGAGACCGAGAGATAGATCATTAACTATCGCCTCAAGCTCTTCATTCTTAGCTGGATTAGATGATAGGTATTCATCGTATTCCCGGATAATCTCTTGAATTGAATCCACAGTCTTATCGGTTTGAACAGGTGCGCTCACAAGCATAGGTCTGGGTCCCTTATACTGGGAAAGCCTCGTGCGGACACCGTATGACCAGCTTTTATCTTCCCTTAGGTTCATATTCAATCTTGAAGTGAAACTTCCACCAATAACTCGATTCATTAGATCAATATCAATCTCATCAGAGGTTCTCATACCTGGCATAAGCTGGCCCGCGACTATCAATGACTGGACAGCTCCTGGTTTATCAATAAGAAATACTCTTCTTGAATCAGTTTGTTTATCGATTGTGTAATCAAGTTGGACTCCCTTAAGCATCCTGTTTTCAGGCCAAGATCCAAATTGTGCTTCAAGGATTGGTAGAATTTCATCAAGGGTTGTATCTCCGACCAGAATCAAAGTCCCATTACTGGGAGCTATAAAACGGTTTTTATAGTTGATCAAATCATCTCGGCTCATCCATTGAATTGATTCTCTAGTTCCGTTACCACTAAATGGTTTTGCATAGGGATGATCTTCCCCATAAAGAATCTCAGGAATAAGATTTGAAACCATACCGTTAGGTGTTGACAATGATTGATCAATTGCAGCTAACCACCTTATTTTCTTTCTATCAATTTCCTGCTGGTCAAAGGTAGGCTCAGTGATAACCTCAAACATAATTTCTATGGATTCCTCAAAGCTAGATTTGAGAGAAGAGATGTTAATACTAGAACTATCCAATCCAGTACTGGTGTATAAATCTGTGCCCAGTTCTTCTAATCGATCACTTAATTCCAGAGCATCGAAACTCTTAGTCCCTTCTGTCAACATGGACATAGTGAAATTAGCTAAACCTGGTTGCTCTTTTGGATCAGTGGCATGGCCAGATTTGATTTGGAAAGATAAATTAATCATTGGAACATCATGCCGCTCAGCTAAAACAACTTCCAAACCATTAGACAGCTTTGCTCTTTGAATCTGAGGAAGATCTAGCTCTGGGAACTCTGTGGGAAAAGGAAGCTTGCTTCTATCAGCGCTAGATTCTGAATCATAGGTTCTGTTTTGCTCAGGCACAACTGTTAAAACATAAGCACCGTCTGTAAGCCAAGCATTAGCGGTCTCCTTTACTTCTTTGCTTGTGATTTCCATTATCCCGTTGATAAATTCAAGATAAGCTCCGGGGTTGCCTGTATAAACTTCTGAATAGGCCAGAAGATCAGATTTTCCACCAAATCCACCTACTCTTTGCAAACCCTTTATAGATGATGCACGAATAGATGTTTTAGTATTTTTGAGACGTTTAGCACTTGGTCCTTTCTTAATAAACTCACTCAAAGCATTATCCATTGCATCTTCAAGATCATCCAAGGATCTCCCGTTAGCTAAATCTGCAGCAATCCAAAATTGTCCCGCTATTTCTCGATCATAATAAAAGGCAGACACGCTTGTTGCTAATTGTCTCTTATAAACAAGCTCTTGATACAAGGCTGAATTCTTGCCATCAGTAAGCAAACTGGCCAATAACTCAAAGTGAGGATGCTCAGGAGATCCTATCTCAGGAGTGTTCCAAACTTTATAAATTCTTGCATTGGGAACACGGTCGTACATGATTTCCCTTTTTTCTCCAGATCTTTTAGCAATCCATTTTTTCTTCTTTATCGGTGACGGGCCTGGAGGGATGTCTCCAAAATACTTGGTAACTATTTTTTTAGCTTCATCCACATTGATATCACCTGCGAGTGATAATACTGCATTGTTTGGACCATAATAAGTTTTAAACCAGAGCTGAACATCCTCTAGAGTTGCTGCGTTCAAATCCTCCATAGAACCAATTGTGGTCCAAGAATAAGGATGACCGACAGGAAAAGTTGCTTTTGATGCCTGAATAAAAACTCGGCCAAAGGGTTGGTTTTCGCCTTGTCTTTTTTCATTCTGAACCACTCCTCTTTGCTCATCTAACTTTTCTTGGTTTACAACACCTAATAAGTGGCCCATACGATCAGATTCCATCCATAAAGCAAGATCAAGCGCTGGTGTTGGTACATTTTCAAAATAATTGGTCCGATCATTATTTGTGGTCCCATTCATATTAGTCGCACCAACCTGCTGAAAAGGTCCAAAATACTCATTGTTGTAATTTTCTGTGCCGTTAAACATTAAGTGCTCAAATAAGTGAGCAAAACCAGTTTTTCCAGGAAGTTCATCCTTGGATCCCACGTGATACCAAACATTAACTGCGACCACAGGGATTTTTCTGTCTTCATGAACAATGACTCTAAGCCCATTAGGAAGAGTAAATTTGTCGTACTTAATGTCTGGCAGTTCTTCCGAAGCGATAACTGACAAAGGTGAAAATATAATAATGAAATAGAGAAAATATTTTTTAAAAATAGTCATAATAATCTTTTTGTCTTAATTATAAATTCATGAAATGATATAAGCATTGGAAGGGAAATGAAACTTCATTTAAGGATAATTATACTTTGTACCCTGTTGTTATTTCATAACACGGTGGTAATTAGCAACTCATCAGATACTTTTTCAAATTCCATAGATAATCTTTTTGATAATAGAAATCTCAAGCCGGGTTGTGCTGTAGGTGTTATTGAGGAAGGTAAATATATTCATAAGCAAGGTTATGGATTAGCCAATCTTGAGCATGAAATTAAAATTGATGCGGACACAATTTTTAGAATTGGCTCTGTCAGCAAGCAATTCACCGCCATGGCAATAGCAATTCTTGAAGAAAAAGGCTTACTCTCATTTGATGATGAAATGAAATCACACATTCCTGACTTAATTGACTACGGTGAAATAGTTACCATTAATCAAATGATTCATCACTTCAGTGGATTGGGCGATTATGAATACATGGATTATCCAGGTCGCTTCAAAAATGCAATTGACGAGGAGTTTAGATGGGGGAATGAAGATTATCTAACCAATGATGAATTTCATGCAATGATTAAAACTTTACCCCTTATAAGGAAACCTGAAAAAAAATTTTGGTACAGCAATAATGGTTATGTATTACTGGCACTAGTCGCTCAAAACGTGAGTGGCTTAAGCCTTAGAGAATTAGCAGATCAGGAAATCTTTTCTCCATTAGGAATGGATAAATCTTTCTTCAATGATAATGTGAATTTACCCTTTAAAAATAGGGCTGAGGGTGATGGAGGTGTTTATACTTCACTGAATGACTTTCTAAAATGGGATCAAAACTTCTACAACAATAAGTTGGGCAAAGGAAGCCCATCTTTGATAGAGACCATGGAAAAAACCTATACTCAAACAAAAGTAAAAAAAAGGAATCAGAAAATGCTTCGTGAACAAGAAAACGAAAAAACGTATGCTTTTGCTCAAAATCTTGCATATTACAATGGCTATAAGCGATGGTCACATTCTGGTTCTTGGGTCGGATGGTTAGCTCATTATGCAAGGATGCCTGAGATTAACTTTTCCACTGTGGTGTTTTGCAACACCGATGAAATCGATGCAACCGTTATTGCAGATGAAATTATTGATCTTTATTTTGAGACTCGAAAGAACTAATTCTTAAAACGCATTTTTGCCGGTTAAAGCCCGTCCAACTGCTAACTGATGGATGGTTTCAGTACCTTCATACGTAATAACACTTTCAAGATTAAGCATGTGTCTAATGGGAACATATTCTGCACTGATACCTGATCCTCCAAGCATATCTCTGCAATCTCTAGCTACGTCTAGAGCCATTCTCACATTGTTCCATTTTGCTAGCGAAACCTGGGTTGGGTTCATTTTTCCCTGATCTTTTAATTGCCCCAAACGGTGTGATAATAAACCAGCGTTTGTTATTCGTCTCTGCATATCAGCCAATCGTATTTGAATAGCTTGATTCTCGTTCAAGGCTCTATCAAATAAAACTCTCGTTTTTGTGTATTCAATCAACTCCTCAAGACAAGCTTCAGCAGCGCCTATAGCTCCCCAGGAGATACCGTATCGAGCCTGAGTTAAGCAACTCAAGGGGCCTTTCAGGCCAACCACTTCAGGCAGCATATTGTTATTAGGAACGCGAACATTATCAAGAAACAATTCTG
>LULG01000234.1_pt1 | contig 10917 bp, 9 predicted proteins | sample 728211 | NCBI WGS metagenome assembly LULG01 (sample SAMN03860295, study PRJNA289734) | marine metagenome | biome: seawater column; feature: ocean; material: water; isolation source: Red Sea water column Station 169 - depth 200m | place: Saudi Arabia: Red Sea | collected 2011-10-15 | depth 200 m | reverse complement strand
ATGAGTTCCCTGGAGGGAACGCATGGAAGAATAAGGAGAGGTAAAAATAAGTATGGAAATTTAAACATAATCTTTAATTAGGAAGGCAAAAAGGTGATCCCCTTCGGGTGAATTTAAATAATGTTCATTAAAGTCACCCTGACATTCCCCCATCAATGCTGAAGGCCACACCGGTAGTGTATGCAGACTCATCGGATGCAAGGTAGACCGCGATTGCAGCTATTTCTTCCGGTGTACCGATGCGCCCTATTGGCTGCCGAGCAATGAAAGCGGCACGGACTTCTTCAAGGTTTCCTCCCTGTGCTTTTATTCGCTCCTGGAGGGAAGGAGATTCTACAGTTCCGGGGCATATGGTATTACAGCGAATTCCCTGCTTTATATAATCTTTCGCCACAGATTTAGTCAAACCGATTACAGCAGCTTTGCTTGCTCCATAAACAAAACGGTTGGGCAGACCCATGACGCTTGAGGCAACTGAGGACATGTTGATGATATTTCCCCCTCCAGCCTCCAGCATGGCAGGTAAAAAAGCCCGTATCATGCGGTACATTGATCTTACGTTGAGATTGAAAGAAAATTCCCAGTCGTTTTCTTCACAGTCCAATATCGTGCCGTGATGCACAAATCCTGCGCAGTTAAACAGTACGTCAATGGGCCCCGTTTCTTCTTCAATTTGCTGTATTTCTTGTGGTTTAGTTACATCAAGCAGGCGTGTTTGAATCATAGGATTTTCATTACTGAGTGAATTCAATGTGTCAGGAATTATATCTGTAGCAACTACCTCTGCACCTTCACTCGCAAATGCTAGTGCAGTTGAGAATCCAATTCCCTGTCCTGCTGCAGTGATCAAAGTCCTTTTATTTTTTAGTCGTGCTGTCATTTGATTCTTTCAGTTCAGTGTAATGTTCTTTTTTTATTGGAGCTGAAAAGTCCTTTAATGATGCGAACCTGTAAAATTTAACTGTTTTAAGTTAAAAGTGAGTTAATATTTTCAATTCACTTAACTGCGCCAGTTGAAAGGCCCTTGACTATATAACTCTCAAGGATGACACCTATTATCACCAACGGGGCTATGGCTGCTGTTGAAAGTGCTGCCATGGACCACCAGTTAATTCCCTGTGACCCGGTTTGGCTGGCCACCATGACGGGGAGTGTTTTTGCGTCAGCACCGGTGAGCAGTGCAGCAAAAAAATATTCGTTCCAGCTTAAAACAAGACAGAGTATGAAAGCCGCAACTATGCCCGGAAATGAAATCGGCAGAACTATTCGAAGGAATACTCCCCAGACGCTGAGGCCGTCCACAAGTCCTGCTTCTTCCAGTTCGAGAGGTATTGTGCTGAATTGATCGCGCATGATCCAGATTACGATAGGCAAAACCATCAGGGCATACAACATTATCAAACCAGTTGTTGTATCAAGCAGTGCCAATTCACGGTAAAGAACCAGAAAAGGCAGAGCCAGCACTACCGGCGGAAGGATCATCTGGGACAAGAAAAAAAATGAGATGTCAGAATTTTTGAAAATACCCAGCTTATATTCAAAACGGCTTAGACCATAGGCCGCGAGCGAACCAAGAATTACTGCAAGTGTTGAGGCACTTACTGAGGTAATTGCACTATTAACAAATCTTTTTAAAAACTCGTCCCGTACAGTTGAAATTTCGAAGATTGTTTCTGGAGATAAACCCAGCGAACGCAAACCGATCCATTTTGGAACGAAGTCAATCCATGGAATCAAGTGCCCCTGAGTTACATTAACCGCAGTTTTAAATGATGTGGTGACTGTCCAGAATATGGGGAACAGGCACAAGAATGCCCAGAAAAGCAATCCCCCGTAGATAAGGATACGATAAACAATAATGTTCACTCCACGAAATGTCTCATTCATGGCTGTTATTCCCGGTGAAATGTTTCAACTGTATAAACGGTATTCATAAGTTTCTTTTCATGTTACTTTCTGCATCCAACGGTTAAGCAGTTTAAGGAGGAATGTCATCAGTATGACAATAATAATCAGATAAACAACGGCCATCATTGTTCCGTAGCCCACATTTGAACGGTCCCTGTATTCTCGGAAAATGAAGCTGGTGACAGTATCAGTAGCACCTCCAGGGCCTCCGGAAGTAACATTAATCACTATGTCTGCCAGTTTTAATTTGAAAATAATTCTGATTACAGTTGTAGTTATGCTTACGGGTAGCATAAGCGGAAAAGTAATTTTCCAGAAATGCTGCCAGCCTGTAGCTCCATCTATTTTTGCTGCTTCATTTACTTCCTTCGAAAGTGCCTGAAGCCCAGCCAACAACATGATCATCATAAAAGGAATGAATGTCCATGCATCCAGGATCATCATGCTTATTCTTGCGATTTCAGTGGTGGAAAAAAACGCGGGTGTTTCCCAACCCAGTTGTCTTGCTAGTGCGGCTGCAGGACCAAAACGATATTCCATTAGTGACTTGCCAATCATCCAACTGACTGCAACAGGACTCAACATCAGTGGCAGTAGGAACACAACCCTAAAAAATTTTCTTGCAACAATTTGCGCATTAAGTAGAAGCGCTAGTCCGAATGCAATGGCATACTCTACCAGAATTGCCAGCAGGTAATAGATCATATTAAGCATCGAATTCCAGTAATATGCATCTCCAAGCAAAGCCTTGAAATTGTCCAGTCCACTGAATTTCTGTCCCTCAAATGCACTGAGGTTCCAATCGTGCAGAGAAATGTAAACGCTGAAAATAAGGGGAAATATAACCATTGCAATGGTAAATAGAAATGCCGGTAATACAAAAAGAGCACGCTGTCCCTTCTCACCTTTTATGAGCAGCACTCCATAGCAAAGTGTAGTTGACCAGATCAGGTACATGTAAAGGATAGGCCTCCAGTTCTCAAACCCAAAAGCGATGCTTCCTGACTTGTATAAAAACTGTATCAGGAAAATTACTGCCAGCAAAATACTTGAGATAAGGATAATAGATTTTCCAAACGTACTGCGTTGAACAAGAATTTGGTCAGTATCGACGTTATTAAAAGACATCCCTAACTAACTTTCGAAAAGTTTGACAAAAAAGATTCACCGGATTTAGTTAAGAATTTCAACCATGGTGAAGAAATTTGGATAGAGTAAGACTGGCGTTTTTAAATTTATACCGCCAGTCTTACTTTTATTTCTGTCACAACTGCTTATGACAATCCTAGAGAGGCGCGGTAGAGCTGAAGCTGTTTCTTCCTGCCAATCTGGTCGGTAAGTTTCTCCCAGGCAGCCGCAATATTATCGGCTCCTTTCTGGGCAGAATGCTTACCAGCAAAGATTTTTGACAACTCATCTTCAGCAACACTGTAATATTGAAATATTCCCGGAATTCGAGGTTCAATTGCAGCGTTTGGATGATTGTAAGAATTTGCTTCAGATTCAAGGTATGACTTGATAAATGCCCTGTCATAGCCTGCTCCAACCCATTCATCGATATTGAAATGACTGTTACGATAAGGCTGAAACCCTGACGGATACGCTGATGCCCATAGGGAAATGTCCTTCCCTCCAATATGTGCGGCAGCACTCCATGCAGCTTTACGCTTTTTGGAATTTCCGTCTACTCGTGCCATTACATAAACGCCCCAGCCAATGTAGGCCATGTTTGGTGCGAAGTTTGGTCCACTGGAAAGTCTATCCCATTTTCCTGTTTTGGAATTATAGACATCTTCAGAACCAGGAAGGATATCAAAGCCTACAACATCACCTACTACGGAACCGTCACTGGTTTTTGACATTGATCCTACGTCACCCCACCAAGATACCATTGAGCCTGTTCCAGCAAGGAACTGCTGAAAGGCAGTAGTTCCAGGATCTGCATTCAACTGATTTGGGGGTGCAGATGGCAGTACATCGATGACATCCTGTATTGCTCTTACCCATGCCGGGTTATTGACTCTGGGCTTCATTGTATCCGCGTCAAACAACCAGGCTGGGTCATCAGGATGCTTGGCGTATGCAGTTGCACGACTAGCCAGGAAATAAAAGCCGAACCCTCCCCAGCCTTTGCAGGGATCAAGATATCCGTATGCATCTCCGCCAAAAGTAGGATCCTTTTTTCCTTTTAGAAATTTAGTTACTTCCTGCACCTGTTGCCAGGTTTTAGGTACACCCCACATGCCTTTATGTCCCTCTGCTACCCAGGCGGATGCCAATCCAGAGTCCTTGAAATAGTCTGCACGATAGTTGAAGTTATGACAGTCACCGTCAATTGATATTCTGTAGGTTTTTCCGTCCCATGTACCGACAGGTGCTTTCAGGTATCCAACATAGTCATCCATGTCGATTTGATCCTTAACCCAGCCAGGCATTTCTGAGGCAAGACCTTTGCCACATACATCACCTTCAAACGGTGCACCCATTTCCAGTATGTCAAAATCCACAGTACCGGTAGCGATGGACTGTTGCAGGCGGGCATTATAATCTGCCTGAGCAAGATCAATCCATTTTATTTTTGCACCAGTATACTTTTCCCATGGTTTCAGGAACCCCCTGAACAGGAAATTGTGCAGATTCTGGTTGTTGAGTCCCATGAAAGTCAGTTCAACTCCTTTGAATTCACCTTTTGAGACTCTAGACTTTGTAGGTCCAAGACACATTGCACCTACTTTCTGCCAGTCTGAATCAGTTGGTGAGCCCTTACCCACTCCAGGTATTTTCAGGATATCTTTCCTGACATTATGACCTGACGCAGAGGCACTGTTGCTTAACAGGCTAATTCCTGTTCCGGAGCCAGCTGCAATTACCCCTGCACTGGCAACCGCCGTCGAAGCCTTCTTGACAAATTGACGGCGATTAATTTTTTTCTTTTTAGACATTACCATTCTCCTTTGTTTATATTTACGAGCAATTCTTCATATAATAGTGCTTACAAAGTTTGCAAATACACTAAAATATATTTGAGCTCAATTTAATTCCTGCAATACGCAGAAACGCAAAACCAATCGCCATACGACTGGCTAAGATACTGCCTTGATGGCAGTACTGAACTGCATAGTTTTGCAATAAAACTAGGCATAACAGATTAAATCAAGAATTCGCCTTTCTCAATCATTTTTTCTCCATCAAGATAAAGCACACCCTGACTTCTTAGATCTTTTATAAGATCCCAGTGAAAAGCGGATTTATTTATCCCGCCACATTCTGGATAGGCTCTTCCAAGAGCTATATGAGCTGTACCTCCTATTTTTTCATCGAAAAGCAAGTCGTAGCAATAGCGGCTTATTCCGTAATTGGTGCCTACTCCAAATTCACCAATTCGCTTTGCCCCATCGTCCATTCCAATCAGTTCATGCAGCAGAGCTTCGTTCTTATCTGCTTTAGCATCCACAACTTCTCCCCTTGAAAAACTAAGCTTGATTCCCTCAACAAACTGTCCTGCAAAGACTGCAGGGAATTCAAAGGAAATATGACCTTCAGCACTGTCATCAATAGGTGCAGTGTATACTTCACCTCCGGGCATGTTTATGTGACCGTCATCGATAAGGTATTTGCGTCCCTTAGTGCTTAAACTCAAATCAGTGTCATCACTTACTATTCTTACTCTTTCTGAAGATTGCAGGACCTTTTGAATTTTCTTATATCTAGTGCCTTCTTCCTTCCAGTCCAGAAGTGTAGCATTAAAGAAAAAATCCATCATCTCATCTGTACTCATGCCTGCTTGCTGGGCAAAGGCTGAATTAGGAACTCGAACCAGTACCCAGCGTGTCAATTCAGTCCTTAAAGCAGAAACTTTCCCCAATGATTTGCGGAAAGCAGTGATACGCTCAGGTTGAATTCCTTGAAGCTCATGCGGATTGCTTGCTCCACGGAGTCCAATATAAACATCTGCCCAGTGCATCCCTTTTTCCTGCAGCTCATGAGAGTTATCGAACTGCTCTGGGTCACCACTTCTCATAAGATCACGCTGCAGCAGCGTTGATTGGAATTCAATATGTGGATGTGCACCGGCCCCAACAGCTGCCGCATAGACAGCCCTAGCGAGCGGCCAGGTGTCGGTCTCCATCATTGTGATCAAAACACGGTCACCTTTAACGGTAGTGGTAGAATAATTTACCAATATATCTGCCAGTTGTTGCCAACGTGATTCATTCATATTAGTTAATCTTCAATCAGCGAATTGCATCAACCTTGTCCATGAATTTACTCACTCTGTCCGGATCAACTGAATTCCATGTGTCACCGTTATGTTTTAGATGTGAACCAATTACACAGCCGTCTGTAACAGAAAATATCTCCTCTACACTGTCTATGGTAACTCCAGTGTTTGCAAGCAGGGGAGTTTCAGGTATTGATTCCCTTACTTTTCTCAACTCTACCTGATTAACACTCATTCCAGTCATCATGCCTGAAACGCAAATTACATCTGCTTTAGAAGAAAACACTGCGCTTTTTGCCTTGATATCTAATGGTCTGTTATCAAGGGAGGTTGCAAACTCGGCGTTGATGTTAAAAAGCATTTGCAGGTCAGGTCGGCCATTTGATGAACGCAATCTCGCAGCCCCTGCACAGTCAGGCGCCCAGAGTCCCATATCTGAGGCATATAGTCCAGTGAATATCTCTCTTGCAAAGTCAGCATCTGTTGCCACTGCCAGAGCCACAGTAGCTACTGGATCCCATAAGTAATTCACACCGAACGGTACTTTGATCATTGACTTTACCTGACCGATTACAGCGGCAAGAGCAGCTAACCCTTCGGGCGGTGCCTTGAGTACATAGGGCCGGTCAAACTCATTACCGAACATAACAGCATCAACACCGCCGGATTGAAGTGCTTCCAGGTCTGACATAACAGCATCAAGGATCTTGTTCATTCCCACTACAGGATCGTAATCAGGAGATCCGGGTAAAGCGGGTAAATGAACCATTGCCACCACTGTTTTTTTGCCAAGACTTATTAAAGGCTCAATCATAAATGCTCCAATTATTAATCAAAATCGTAAATTTTACCTGTAATCCTTCTGCCCTATTTTTTTTAGGGGTGTAAAGAGTGAGTTACTTGAGGTTTTAGCAGGTATATGTTGTATGATGGGAAAATTTATTTTTTTTCTGTTTAAATGTCAAATATAAAACAAATTTTTTAACCACTTTTATAAAAGACTTATTAAAAAAACTTACAGACGTGAAAATACAGAAAGGTTCTGAAGACAGATTTTCGAGGGAAAAAAACAAAGATCCTGTTTAAAGAAAAAGTAAGTGGATTTTTAGATATGATTATTTGGGAATAAGAAACATATTTGTAGTCTGAGATTTTACCTGAAATTCTATTAAAGAATTGATTAGTCTTCCAGATTTTTGCGGATGTTTCTTAGTGTACTGTAGGTTTTTTTGTAGGATTCTAAAAATGGCTTATATGCTTCATGATGATCGGTATTTGGTTCAACTGTACTCTCTATTTGTACCATAGTCTCAACAGCTGAGGGAATGTCCTGGTAGAAACCTGCTCCCACTGCAGACAATATGGCACAGCCAAGCAACGGGGCATCAGGATTTCTGGTAAGTGTTATAGGAACGTTTGAAACGTCGGCATGTATTTGCAGCCAGAGTTTTGAACGTGTTGCTCCTCCTGAAATAACTACATTTTCCGGATGGAATCCGTTTTCACGCATTGATTCAAAAATCAATTCGCTGCCAAAGGCTATTCCCTCAATTGACGCACGGAATATGTGTGCCCTGCTGTGTTTTAGACTAAGGCCATGAACTGCACCACGTGACCTTGGATCCGTGTGAGGAGTACGGTTACCCTGAAAATGATCCTGTATTATCAGCCCCTCAGATCCAGGAGGCAGTTTTTGTGCGTTACTGTTTAGGGATGAATAATCAGGCTCACCAAACAGATTTTTAAGCCAGTTGATTACAGAACCTGTAGAAGTCTGACCACCTTCCACGGTGTGGAGTCCGGGAAGCAATGCCTCAGCATAAGTACCCCATATCCCTTCTCCATGAAATGGTTTTTCGCTTAATCCAAGCTGGAGATGTGATGAGCCTGTGATCAAGGCAAGACTGTCGGGCTTGACCACTCCAAGCCCTATCATTCCAATCTGTGCATCAGCACCTCCCTGCACCACTTGAAGTCCTACAGGAAGGTCCAGGTGTTCAGCCGCTTCTGTCGTCAACCCTCCGATTACTTCACCAAGCCTGATGACTTCCCCGGGCCATTTTTCTGCAAGATCAGCTAGCCCCAGTTTTTCGAGCAGGGATCCCGGGACACTTTTTTTTGAACCTGCTTTGCCTTCCGAAAAATCAAAATGCCAGCGTGTTGAGACATTGTTTATACTGCACACAAGCCTCCCGGTTAGATGAAAATTTAAATAGTCTTGGTACTCGCATATAGTGGCAGCCTTTTCAAATATTTCCGGCTCGTTTTGCTTTAACCAAAGTGCCTTGGGGATCATCCATTCAGCTGAGACGGGACCTTTGCCGTTGCTGTTCACTCGTAATGCCGGATCTTCACAGTCAGCAACCTGTTCTGCCTGATTTGCACTGCGGACGTCCATCCAGATCAATGCAGGGCGTAAGGGAACACCCGAATCATCAAGAGCAACAACACTGCAGCAGGTCGTATCGACGGCCAGTGCCGAAACCTGTTCAGCAGCGATTCCAGAATCCTGAACAGCTTTGCGAACTGAAACGGCTAAAGCCTTCCACCAGTCTCGCGGTTCCTGTTCAGCCCAACCTGGATAAGGGAAATTTGTTTGGTAATTCGTAGAGGCATAGGCAAGAGGGTTACCTTTTGTATCAAACACTCCGGCACGAATGCTTTCAGTACCGCCATCCACTCCGATCAGGAAATTCCTGCTCATTGCCATTTGTCATGATCATGACCTACTGCTCGGTCAAAATGAGTATACCCACCATCCACAAAAATGTGCTGACCGGTTGTATGGGAAGAACAGTCGGAGGATAGAAAGACTATAGTTTGGGCAATTTCCTCAGGAGTTGTAAGTCTGTTGGAAAGGGGAACCAGATTGCCTATCGCCTGCTTGGTAGCTTCGGGATTTTTACTTGCCTTGAAAAATTGTTCATACTGATCGGTATGACATTCAGCCGGCATGACGCAATTTACCCTAATATTATCAGGTGCGAGTGCAACTGCCCATTCTCGGGTAAGTGCCTGAATTGCACCTTTAGCAGCAGCATAAGCAGAGGTGTTTCCCTGACCTGTTTCAGAGACCTTTGAGCCAAGATTAACAATACATCCCTGGTTTTTTCGGAGTAGTGGAAGGGAATAATGAGTCATGGCATAAACATGCAATAGATTGGTACGTACAGAATTCATAAATTCTTCAGGAGGAGTTTCAAGACCTACTCCGTCGTTAAATCCTGCATTATTTACCAGGACATCAATTCCACCAAAAAAGGATACCGTCTTTTCCACAGCTTGTCTGCATGAATCCGGTGTAAATAGTTTAGCTTCGATGAACCTTACGTTGGGTCCTGAAGATTTTGCCAGTTCAGATCCGGACTCAGAATCCTGGTCTACAAAAACAACATTACATTTTTCATTAATAAAAGCCCGGACTGCTGCGGCTCCGATGCCCCGGGCTCCACCGGTAATCAGAACTACCTTATCGTTCAGTCCAAGCTCCATTTTTAAATTAAATCGTGATGGTTAAATTGCTTTATCCAACTAAAAAACCTTGCCGTCCGCCCCAATCACGCCTTTTGTGATCATGAAACAGCCGTATGGTCGGGCTTCTGATGTTGAGACCACAGCATAAGTATTGCGCGATTGAGCATAAAATTCATGCCGCTCAACCGATTCCATTTTCCATTCACGATCTGAGTTTTCCAGGGCAATATTGTGCAGATCTTTATGCACTTCAAGGATTGTTTCAGGCTCTCCCACAACCTCCATGTAATGAATAGGGGCATCTACAAAACTGTCCAGCGGAAAGACTGAAAAAATTGCACGGGCAGCTTCAGGAATACCAGCTCCATCCAGCCGGATCAGATTACCATGAACCGTGGTGGATGCTACAGAATCAGAAGGGAAATTTCGGTCTGTAATTGTCAGCACGTCACCATGTCCCATGGCGCGCAGCACGTAAAGCAATTCGGGTGTAAGTAAGGGATCAAGATTTTTCAGCATGGCATTTTTTTTGTTAATAGTTAATTTTCATAAAATAATTCATTAATTAAAAATCATCCAAGATTATACAAGCGCTCAGCGTTTATGTGAAACAATTTTCGCTGCTGAATCTCAGGACGGTTGTGTATGATTTGCCTAAGTGCCGCAACCCATTCAGAGAGACTCGCACCAAGCGTGCAAACAGGCCAGTCACCACCAAACACCACGCGGTCCTCACCAAAAGCATCCAAGCAGGTATTGACTGTTGGAGCCAGTGTTTCCGCATTCCATCCCGTTTCTGCACGTGAAATTATTCCGGAAATTTTGCAATACACATTATCCAGTCTTCCCAGCTGCCTAATTCCCTCCTTCCAGTTTTCACTTGTATGAACAAAGGTCGAATCCTGAGGTGAAGCATTTCCCCTAGGCTGTCCGTTTACAACATAAGGATCAGCGTTGCCACAATGATCAAGCATAAAAATTGTTTCAGGATTTTGACGGCAAAGCTCCACTGCGTCCTGAATTTCAGCAGGGCGAATGCAGATGTCAAATAACAGTCCGCGTTTCCCCAGTTCCTTGATTCCCTGCATAAATTCAGAAGAGAGGCAGTGTTTTGGCGGTTGCTCAGGAGTATGCAGAACCTGTCGTACACCCTTGATATAATTATTCCCGGAATTATATTCTAGGAATTCTGAAAATCCTGGATCTCCCGGATTTGCGGAAATGACCATTCCCTGCATAAATTCCTCGTCTGACTTACAAAGCAGGGTCATGTCTTCAATTTCTTTCTGTTTATGGTCAGCATTCGTGTCCAC
>LULG01000233.1_pt1 | contig 10936 bp, 8 predicted proteins | sample 728211 | NCBI WGS metagenome assembly LULG01 (sample SAMN03860295, study PRJNA289734) | marine metagenome | biome: seawater column; feature: ocean; material: water; isolation source: Red Sea water column Station 169 - depth 200m | place: Saudi Arabia: Red Sea | collected 2011-10-15 | depth 200 m | reverse complement strand
GATGCGATCTTTGAATAATATACCCGTTGAAAGATCGAAGCCGAGCAGTCTTCTTCGTTTTTCATGGCCCAAAGGCTCAGACACCTCAAACTCTAAAATTAATTTTTCAAGCATTGAGCCTTTGAATGTAGTTCGTTTTAAATCCTAGATGTGATTGATTGTTTAGTTCTAACTGAAAATTTTTAGTAATTAGCTTCATCCAAAGTCTACCCAGCAGAATTAGTGCTGTTTGTTTGAAAACCTCCAGACTGCAGATGTCTGTCTTTTCTTGCTTCTTCAAGATCTGAAGAGATCATTTCACTTATCAATTGCTTTAAATCACATGTTGGGCTCCATCCAAGTTTTTCTTTGGCTTTGGTTGCATCTCCTAAAAGCAGATCCACTTCAGTAGGACGGAAGTAAGCCGGATCAACTGATACAAGTAATTTGCCAGTCTGAGCATTTTTGCCTATCTCATCTACACCACTTCCGGACCATTCTAGAGTAATACCAACTTCAGAAAATGCCTGTGTTGTAAAATCCCGGATTGAAGTGGAAATTCCTGTTGCCAGCACAAAATCATCTGGTTTGTCATGCTGAATAATTCTCCACATACCTTCTACATAATCATTTGCATGCCCCCAGTCACGCTTGGAGTCAAGGTTTCCTAGGTAAAGTCTTTCCTGCACACCAAGGGATATGCGAGCTGCGGCGCGGGTAATTTTTCTTGTAACAAATGTTTCTCCCCGGATAGGTGACTCGTGATTAAAGAGTATTCCGTTACAGGCAAAGATATTATATGCCTCACGATAATTAACAGTAATCCAGTAAGCATAAAGTTTGGCAACTCCATATGGTGAACGGGGATAAAAAGGTGTTTTTTCATTTTGTGGTACTTCCTGTACCATACCGTATAGCTCGCTGGTTGATGCCTGATAGAACCTGGTTTTATCTGATAAATCTAAAAGCCTTATTGCCTCTAAAATTCTTAAAGTTCCGAGCGCGTCAGCGTTTGCGGTGTATTCTGGTGTTTCAAATGAAACCATTACATGACTTTGGGCAGCAAGATTGTAAATTTCATCAGGCTGAATTTCCTGTATGATACGGATGATATTAGTAGAATCAGTCAGGTCTCCATGGTGTAAAACAAAATTTCGCTTGTCTATGTGTGGGTCCTGATACAGATGGTCAATTCTAGCTGTATTAAAACTGGATGAACGTCTTTTGATACCGTGAACAAGATAGTCTTTTTTAAGCAGCAAATCAGCAAGATAAGCTCCATCCTGACCCGTGATACCGGTTATTAGTGCAACTTTCTTCATTTTTTTAACCAAATACTTTATAAGTTGAGAAATTTTTCATTTTTGAGTCGTAGAAGACAATTCAATCTCATGCAAATTTTTCAGTGCTTTGCCAATACGATTCAATCCGGTTTCAAGCTCTTCATCTAGAATATTCAAAGGAGGCAACAAGCGCAGAACATCCGGTCCTGCTGTTAAAACAAGCACACCGTATTCCTGACAAGCCTTTACAATTGAAGCTGCTTTCCCTTTCCATGCTTTTGTTAATACAGCACCAAGCATCAGTCCACGTCCTCTAATCGTTTCAAACACGCTAAGTTCATGGTTTAACAAATCGAGTTTTTTTCTTATGAATGTACCTTTTTTCTGCACTTGCTGCATCAATTCTGGTGAGTTTATTTTCCTTAAAGAAGCTTCTGCTACTGCTGTAACAAGAGGGTTCCCTCCAAAGGTGGTCCCATGATCTCCGGGTTTAAATGATTGTGCCACTTCCTCAGTACAGAGCATTGCGCCTAATGGAAGACCTCCTCCAAGTGCTTTAGCCATTGTCAGAATGTCTGGCATTAGTTTAGATTCAGTAATATTCAGTGGTTTATTGTTTTCATTTTTAGGCGCATCTGCTTGTTGTTCTGAGTCTGGTGATTTTTCCCACTGATAGCAGAACAATTTACCTGTACGTCCCATACCACATTGAATTTCGTCAAATATCAGCAGAGCTTGATGATGGTCACAAAGTTCTCGCAAATGGTGCAGAAATCCTGATTCTGTAGGGTTTACTCCGCCTTCACCCTGGATTGGTTCTATTAATACAGCGCAAGTTTGAGGACCAATCATTTTCTCAGCGGCTTTGAAATCATTAAAGGGACAATAGCGAAAACCCTCTGTCAATGGTTCAAATCCCTGCTGATACTTTGGTTGAGCAGTCGCAGAAATTGTAGTTAAAGTGCGACCATGGAAAGAACCTTCAAATGTCAAAATTTCACGTTTTTCTGTGGAATTGTTCAAGCTTGAGAATTTTCTGGCAATTTTGATTGCTGCTTCATTTGCTTCTGCTCCTGAATTGCAGAAAAATACTCTATCTGCAAATGTTGCTTTCACAAGTTCTTCGGCAAGTCTGATTGAAGGTTCAGTGAGATATAAATTGGTCGTATGCCATAATTTCCCTGCCTGTTCAGTCAGTACTGCTAGGAGTTCTTTGTCAATATGGCCTGAACTGTTGACAGAGATTCCTGAACCAAGATCAATATATTCATTTTCATCTTTGTCCCATACTCTGGCTCCAAGGCCCCTTGATAAAATCAAGTTTGGTGAATAAGTCGGTACAAAAACCCGCGATGCTGTTTCCAGTAATTCAGAAGTATTTGGTAGGTTGTTGGTATTTAATTCTGATTCTTCTGAGTTTTTTTCCTGATATATATTTTTGGACTTGTCTTCAGCTTCAGAATATTTTTCTGAGACTTTCTCACTAATGTTCAATAGTCGTTCACGATTTGCCATGCAAAATTCAACAAATATATTTTCATTGATCGCCATTCGAATCATTCTGGGCAATGCCTGATAAAGCCTCTTGAATGAGTTACGCATCAAATCATCGTTATGAATTGTATTTTTGGGTAAAATGCCTATTTTTTCCCTGATCAGTTTGCGTATTCGTGGTAGTTGGTCTTCGAGGAGCATTGAGTTTTAGACAGGCAGTTTTTTGTGAAAATTTTCGATTTTGATATGTTTTCATGTAAAAACAATAAAACTAACCAAATAACATTAACTTTTTATGCTTAGATAATCAATCTGTGAAAAACTAAAATTTGATACAAAATAACATTTAGAAACAATTCAGGACTTGCCTCAACAACAAACATTTTGATAAAATATTACTCATTAAAATTACTAACATATTAAAATTACAGGTTAAATTCTAATTATTTTATAGTGTGATTTGAATTTATAGCGCTGTCTCTATCGAAGAATTTACCTTTGGTAACACTTAGCTAGAAGATTTGCCTGAAATTAAAAATTAGTGAGTTGGTAACTATGATTCTAATTCCTGCGCTGGTAGTGACATAGCCAAATATTGCTTTACAATATTCTTCATTTTAATTAATAAAATTCATAAATTATTTTATTTAACCCATGTCAAACACATTACAAATTTTTCAACGACTTCAAAGTAATCTTAATCAAGTCATTTTAGGGCAGGAACGTCTGATAGAGCGTCTGCTTATTGTTCTTCTAGCAGACGGTCATCTCCTGGTTGAAGGAGCACCAGGTCTTGCAAAGACTCGTGCGATTAAAGCGCTTGGAAACAGAATTGAAGGTGATTTCCAGCGTATACAGTTTACACCTGATTTACTACCAGCGGATGTTACTGGAACAGATATTTATCTCCCTCAGGAAGGAAGTTTCAAGTTTCAGGCTGGGCCGGTATTTCATAACCTTGTATTAGCAGATGAAATAAATCGTGCTCCTGCGAAGGTACAGTCAGCCCTCTTGGAGGCAATGGGTGAGCGGCAGGTAACAGTTGGCGGTAAAACATATATGCTTCCAGATTTATTTCTGGTTATGGCAACACAAAATCCAATAGAACAAGAAGGAACCTATCCCTTGCCTGAAGCACAACTTGATCGTTTTTTACTGCATGTTTTTATAGATTATCCTTCAGTTGAAAATGAGCTTAAAATCATGCGTCTTGTTCATAATGAGGCAAAGAATAGGAATCTACCTGAAAAAGAAAATAATACTGTTGTTTCAAATGATTCTGCTGAAAATGATGATGTGCAAAAGATATTGGCCAAAGATATATTCAAGGCAAGAAGTGAAGTATTGGAAATTTACATGGCGGAAGAAATAGAACGATATCTTGTGGAAATTATTGCAGCAACTCGGACTCCGGAAAGATACAGTGATGAGCTTGCACGTCTGATTACCTGGGGAGCAAGTCCTCGTGGTTCGCTTGCCCTTGATCGATGTTCACGTGCCCGTGCATGGCTGCATGAGAGAGATTTTGTCACACCGGAAGATATTCAGGATTTGGCCGTAGACGTGCTGCGTCACCGAATCATAGAAAGTTATGAAGCAGAGTCAGATGGATTGACTCCTGATGATGTAATAATCAAAATACTGACAAAAATATCTGTTCCATAATTAAAAATATCTTTTCTTCATATATTATAATTTTTTGTATATATAATTTTTTTTATAAATATAGATGTAATTTGAATGCAAGTTTAAATTTATTATAAATTATGACTAATCTGAAGAAAAATAATGGGATCTGGCTTGATAAAATGGAACTGCCGGAATTGTTCAGAGTTGCAAAAAGCAAAGAGTCCCTAAAAACTCCAAAAATTTCAGGAACTATTGGAGGGCCATATTTGACAAAGCTGAAGGGCAGAGGGATGGAATTTGCCGAAGCACGACCATATCAGCCTGGAGATGATGTTCGACATATCGATTGGCGAGTAACTGCACGCACAGTGCGTACTCATACAAAATTATATAGGGAAGAACGCGAACGTCCTGTGATGCTGGTACTGGATCAGTCTAGACAGATGTTTTTTGGTTCCCGTAAAAGATTAAAGTCAGTTCAAGCCGCACGTATAGCTGCTTTGATGGGATGGAGAGCCCTCTTAAGAGGAGACAGAGTAGGAGCAATTCTATTTTCAGAAAAACTCCATTATGAATTCAGACCAAGAGGAGACCGTCGTCATTATCTGCGTTTGCTATCAAAAATTATGACTGAGCATAATCGCATTGCTGATGAGATGAAGGATGACCAATGGAGTTTTGATAGTAAATACCGCTTCAACGAGGCTTTGATAAGAGTGCGGCATGTAGTACAGCCAGGGAGCCTGGTTTACATATTCAGTGATTTTTCCTCATTTAATGAAGAATGCAGAAAGCAAATGTTCCAGCTTTCAAAACATAACCAGTTGGAAGTGTATTTATTATCAGATCCGCTTGAGAAAGAAGCGCCTTCTTTCGGAACTTACGTAATGAGTGATGGTAAATCAAACGCATGGATAAATTCATCCAATACAAATATCAGAAGATTATATTCTGAAGCTTTTGATAAACATCAACAAAGTTTATCTGAAGAATTACGTTCTTGCAGGGTTACTTTGAATTTGCTAAGTACTGTCGACAGTTTATATCAACATGGTAAATAGCTATATTTCTTCAAAATGTTGATTTGAAGATCAAAGAAAGGCTGTCTAATATGATGGGTTGTCGATTTTATTAATACCTATTTAGAATTCATCACTTGGATGGAAATGGCAAAAAAGTGCCATAAAATAAATGTCCAATGAGAACTTATGAATAAAGTTTTGGTTGGAAAAATTCACAATGTCTGAAGAAAATCCACTTGTAAATTTAAAAGATATTCATTTACCTCCACCTGTTTCTTTCTGGCCGCCTGCACCAGGCTGGTGGATTTTAGCTCTATTACTGATTTCAACTCTTTTTATTGGCGGTGTTTGGTTATATAGGAAATATAAAAAGAGAAAGCCAAAAACTGAAGCATTGAGAATACTAAAGGATTTGCAAATCTTTTATCAAAATTCACAGGATGAGTTAGTATCTCTGAGGAATTTGTCTAATTTACTTCGTAGAACAGCATTAACATACTATGACAATGATACAGTTGCTTCACTTCAAGGTTCTTCATGGCTGGAATTTCTAGATGAAACAGGTAAAACAAAAGAGTTTTCGCAGGGTGCCGGTAAAGTATTGGGAAATGAATTATTTCAACAAAAAGTAAAACCTGATATGAATGCTTTATTCCCGTTGGTAAAGAAATGGATCAGTTCATCCAGACACTATAATTAAATTACATTATTGGAGAATGTTATTATTAGAAAGTGGAGCATTTGAATTTTATTGGCTCTGGGCAGCTTTGATTTGGCCTCTGCCTTTTTTGTTTCGCCTTCTTCCTCCCCGCAAGGTAACTGCACAGGCTCTTCGAGTCCCCTTCTTTGAACGAATTGCAGATTTACCTCAAGCAGTTATTACACAGAAAGTATTTTCAAAATTTTTAATTCCAGCGACTATTGTATGGAGCTCAATTGTTTTAGCAGCAATGAGACCGCAGTGGGTTGGTGAAGCAGTTGAACTTCCTGTAACAGGTCGAAGTGTTATGCTTGCTGTTGATCTTTCTGGCAGTATGAAAGAGAAGGATCTGGAGATTGAAGGTAGGGCAGTAACACGTTTAGAAGTTGTTAAATATGTATTGAGACCTTTTATCGAGCGACGAAAAGGTGACCGGTTGGGACTTATTTTGTTTGGAGATCAGGCATACTTGCAAACGCCTTTGACTTTTGATCGTCAAACATTGGGGCAAATGCTGGAAGAGTCTGAACTGGGACTAGCCGGCCAACGCACTGCAATAGGAAATGCAATCGGACTTGCGGTTAAGCGAATGAAGGATCTGCCGGACACCCAAAAAGTATTAATATTACTCACAGATGGTCAAAATACTGCAGGAGAGGTTTCTCCGGAAGATGCTGGTATACTTGCAAAGGAAACCGGATTAAGGATTCATACTATTGGAGTAGGTGCGGATGAAGTATGGGTACGCACATTTTTGGGAACACAAAAAATAAATCCATCTTCTGAACTGGATGAGGTTTTGTTGCAGTCATTAGCCAGTGATACAGGAGGAAGCTATTTTCGTGCAAGAAGTACCGAAGAACTGGAGAATATTTACTCGATGATTGATGTAATCGAACCTGTTGAAATAGAAAAAGAGGTTTTCAGACCTCGTCAGGCATTATATGTATGGCCTCTTGGTTTTGTGGTGTTAGCAATTGGTTCCTGGTTTTTGATATTAATCTATCGAAACTGATAATCAAAATAAATAATGGAAACTATTATTTCTGAGTTTCATTTTTTACGACCTCTCTGGTTATTAGCAGTACCTCTTGTGTGGTGGATGGTATTTATGTTGCGGAAAAAATGGTGGCAAAAGGGAGATTGGGACAGGGAGGTTGATTCTCATTTACTTGAGTTTCTGGCCACAAGTCCATCACAGCATAAACGAAAACTGCTTCCCTGGGTCATGTGTTTAGCAGGCACACTGCTTTTGCTATCCCTGGCAGGTCCTGCCTGGCAAAAAAAACCACAGCCCCTGATTAAAAAATCACAGGCAAGAGTGCTGGTTTTGGATTTATCATTTTCAATGCTTGCAACTGATGTTAAGCCAACACGAATTGATAGGGTTAGATTTAAATTGGAAGATTTACTGAATAATTTCAGTGAGGGTGAAACTGCACTTGTAGGATATGCTGGCGAGGCTTTTGTAATCAGCCCTTTAACTCATGATGCTAATACAATTTCCTCACTTCTACCAGGCTTGCATCCTAATATTATGCCTGTCCCAGGAAGCCGTGCTGACCTGGGTGTTGAACTTGCTTCAGATTTACTTAGCCGGAGTATAGGGAGCCAGGGTCATATAATTCTAGTTACAGATGGAATTGAGGAGTCCGAAATCTCTGCTATAAAAAATGCTTCAGGTACCAATGAATTTTCTATATTGGCAGTCGGAACAGAAGCGGGTTCACCGATTGCTCTTAAAGCCGGTGGTTTTCTAAAAGATAGAAACGGAGCCATAGTAATTCCAAAATTGAATTTGAAGCCATTGAGTAAATTGGCAAATCAAGTTAATGGTGAGTTAACTTTATTAAGTCCTGATGATCGGGATGTGAATCAAATTATTGCTGCAGAGACTTCAGAAGGGAGCTATACAGAAGATGAGCAGAAACGAACCTCAGACAAGTGGAATGAAGAAGGACCCTGGTTGCTTCTGATAGTTTTGCCATTAACTGCGATGTTGTTTCGCCGTGGCATTTTGTTTTCAATAGGATTAATTTTTTTACCTGCATTTTTTGCATTACCGGATACAGTGATGGCCTTTAGCTGGGATGATTTGTGGTTGCGTCCTGACCAGCAGGCTACAGAATTGTTTCATCAGGGAGAAACTGATTATGCTTCAAAACTCTTTGAAGATAACGAATGGAAGGCTACAGCAGCATATCGTTCTGGAGACTATGAAAAAGCAGCTGAACAGTTCGCCAAAAAAGACAATACTCGGGCTAACTTCAATCGGGGCAATGCTCTGGCATTTGCAGGACGTTTACAGGCTGCAATTGATTCTTATGAAAAAGTATTATCAGTCAATCCTCAACATAAGGATGCAAAGTTTAATAAAAAATTGGTTGAGGATCTGCTGAAGAAACAGAATAAATCGCAACAGAATAAGGAGCAGCAGGGTCAGCAGAAAAATCAGCAGGATCAAAGTTCAGAATCAACCGAAAGTCAGCAAAAATCCGGTACGGAACAGGATAAAAACAAATCAGCAGAAAAAAAAGATTCCGGAGAACAACAGCATGATGAGGAACATGGAAAAAATAATCAAAAGGGAAAAGAAGACCAAAATGAAGGTAGTAAAAAAGATCAAAATAATAACCAGGGTGAAGTTGACAAAAATGAGAATAAATCGTCTGATAGCCCTGAACAACAAAATATTGCATCCAATTCAAATCCCGATTTAAGTCCTGAAGATCGTTCAAAACAGCAAAAGCTGGAACAGTGGCTTAGGAAAATTCCAGATGATCCAGGCCGTTTGCTACGAAACAAAATGAAGCGCGAATATCAACGCCGTGATAAAAAACAAATTGATAGTAAACACTACTGGTAAATTATGAAGAAAATAATTTGGCTTTTGATGCTGATTATAATTGCTGATCCGCTGATGGGTGAAGTCACAGCTTGGGTTAACAAAAATCCTGTGATGGTAGGGGAACTGTTTCAGCTGCAAGTGGAGGCAAAAAACGTGGATGATCCGGATGAACCTGATTTAGGAGTAATACGAGGTTTGGAAATTCTGAACCGCAGCGTACAAAATAAAACATCAATTGTAGGCACTTCTTTTACCAGCACAGTCAGCTGGACGTATGTTTTGATTGCTCCAGCTGCTGGCGAATATCAAATTCCACCTTTAAAAGTTGGAAAAGAAAAAACTGCTCCAATCCTTTTGAAAGCCGTTGAATCTGCTCTTAAATCAAAACAGGAATCTGTACGCCTGGAAGTTGTTACACAACCTAGAAAAGTCTATCCGCAGCAGCAGGTTATAACGCGGGTACGTATAATCAGGACTGGGATAGAACTGGAAAATGAAACTATTACACCCCTGGAGACTGCTGGTGCTCATGTTGAAAAAGTAAATCAGGTCACATATAAGACTGTTGAAGACGGGAAAAAACAGGTTATTACTGAAATTACGTACGCAGTAATACCTGATAAAAGCGGAATACTTACTATTCCGCAACTTCGTTATCAGGGCGACAAAAAGACGGGATCAGCTTTAAACAGAAATTTCGGTAATTTTGGTAATTTCGGCAATTTTGGCAATATCTTTAAATCTAGTGGACAGAGAATTTTCAGCATGAGTAAGCCTCAAACTGTAGAAGTTATGCCTATACCAAAACAAAACAAGGGTTGGTGGCTGCCTGCAAATAATCTTGAAATCATTGAAAAATGGCAGCCTGAACCACCCGTTTTTAAGGTTGGAGAACCGGTAACTAGGACTTTAACAATTATTGCTGACGGGGTTACAGGTGATCAAATTCCTGAACTGGAATTTAATTATCCGGACACAATTAAAGGTTATGCGGATCAGCCACAGATTGAAACTGAAAAAAGTGATAATGGACTTAGAGGTATTCGTAAAGAAAAGTGGGCACTAATTCCAAACCAGGACGGTACAATAACTCTTCCGGGAATTTCAGTAAGCTGGTGGGATGTAACAACTAATAATTTACGCTCAGTAGTAATTCCGTCAAAAGAAATTCAGGTACAGACAGCAGTTGGAAGAGTTAAAGAAAACATGACACCAGAAGTAACTGTAGAACCTGTAAAAGAAAATACAGCAATAGTTGCCCAGGAGCCAACAGATTTAATTAAGTCATCCATGCCATGGAAAATACTGACAATTGTATTTGCACTACTTTGGGCAGGGACATTGTTAATATGGTTTTTCAATAGAAATAAAAAAGTTAACAGCGAAATTAAAATTGAAAATAATTTCAAAGTTAATCAGCAGGTTGATATTAAGTCCGCTGTCAAAAAAGTTGAACAGGCATTACAAAGTGGAGAGCCGGTTTCCGTACAGGACGCATTACTAAAATGGGGGAATTCTGTATGGTTTGATGATCCTCCACAGGGACTGGAGCAAATAGGAGATAGAATACCTAAATTAAAAAAAGGTATCAAATCTCTTAATTCGGTACTGTATGGGAGCAAGCAAAACGAGGGAACATTGGAAGAATTAAAAAATGATTTCTATGCAATTACTTATAACGAAATAGAATCAAGAAATAATAATAAAAAGAATGATTTGTCGCCACTGTATCCGGAGTGAATATGATTCAATATTTGATTGATTTAATAAAAAATTCATTGAATGAAAAAATTATACAGTTAGGTTTGTCTGATGTGTTTGTTGAAACACTTGTCAGGGGTGGATTAATACTACTTGTACTATTAGGATGCTGGATTGCTCACCAAATTATACAAGGTCCCCTAATGCGGTCTTTTGAAAGATTTTCGCGTTTCACAAATCAACAGTGGGACAATGTATTAGTGGATAATCATTTTTTCCG
>LULG01001078.1_pt1 | contig 10968 bp, 15 predicted proteins | sample 728211 | NCBI WGS metagenome assembly LULG01 (sample SAMN03860295, study PRJNA289734) | marine metagenome | biome: seawater column; feature: ocean; material: water; isolation source: Red Sea water column Station 169 - depth 200m | place: Saudi Arabia: Red Sea | collected 2011-10-15 | depth 200 m | reverse complement strand
ATGTTTTCACAGGCGCCGCCAAAAAATATGAATACGAGTTTGTAACCCTAGCGGTATTCAATGCTGAAAAGTTGAAGAATGTTGATTATACTGTGATAGGCGAAGAAAAGAATACAGTATACGATTGGATCTCTGTGAAATACACGAGCAAGCACGATCTCAAGGAGATGAGCACGGAAGAGGACTTTGTTAACAAGGTTTATTTCTACCGCTCGTTGAGAAATGGAACGGCCAGCACCCACAAGGATATTGTTGCAGTGTCATATCTCACGGACAAGCAGTTACTAGAACATGATTTCTCAGATGCGATGGTAAGATTTAAGATTATAAAAATGATGAAATCAGTTGGCATTCGCGGAATGAAAAATGGAAAACACCCTACCGATCCAAATAGGCATAAATATTGTTCTATTAAAGTTGAGCCGGCCGAAAGAGTGGTCGAACCAAATGTTAAAAGATACTATGATCCAGACGAGAGGTTTGAATTTAGATACGATACAGTGTTTGATCTTTTGAAGGATCCAAAAAAGCCTGGAAACTATTTAGGTATGCTGTGTGATACACTATGAGTCTCCATCTAGCGGGGATTGTGCCGGTTGTTACTAAGCCAATGGACTTTCAATTGGATTGGCATGATTGTTTAATGCCCATAGCGCCTAACTATTACGCGATCGAGCGCGCTGTATTGGAATGTGCCTATGCGGGCTCCAATACTATCTGGATAGTAGCAAATGATGATACAACTCCCCTTGTCCGACATAGGATCGGGGACTACATACAAGATCCAGCCTATCTCCGCAGAAAATCATGGTACCCATCCCAGCAACGCAGGCCAATACCGATTTTCTATGTTCCGATGGCCACAAAACATGAAAACAAGAGAAATAGTATTTCTTGGACGACTCTGTTCGGAGCCAAGACCTCCATGGAGATCGGAGGAAAGATAAGTAAGTGGGTAAATCCAGAGAGATTCTATGTTTCTTTCCCATACAGCGTTTACCCAGTTGACATTTTAAGACCATCGAGGCTAGAAATCTCAAAAGATATTAATTTTGCTTTGACATACGGCGACAAGTCTTTTAAAACTAACGATATGTTAGGCTTTACCTTTAATAAAGAGCATTTAATAAAAATAATGGATGTTTTTCGCGAGACAGAGAATAGTTTTTTGCTGGGAGACAACCTATCAAATGAAGAAGAATTCTTTGAGAATAACTTTTCGCTTGACAAAACTTTTGGCTGTGTTATAATAGATATAGATGAGAAGTTGAGTGTCCCGTGGTACTATCCAATCGATAGTTGGGATGCTTATTGTAAATATCTGGCATCTGAGGATAAATCGAATATTCGACATCCCGGAAAGCTAGTAATCTCATATAGAGAATTTAATCCAATAGGAGTGGACAATGGCAACCAAGAAAGCTGATACTAAGATGGATCTTTTTAAGAAACTAGATGAATCTCGCATGCGCCGGCAAAAGCTAGAGCTTGCATTAGGGAGGATCCGGGTCGATATTATGAACCTTAGTTTCCCTGGCGAACATCGCGAAACGATTGATAATGTTATGAAGATTGTCGACAATGCTATGAAAAGCATTTAAGCAATCCGGGGGGAAAGATGAACAAAGAAAACATTCCATTTGTGGGCCTGCACGCACATAGTGTTGCAGGTTCCATTTTCGACGGCCTTGGTTATCCGCAAGAGCACATGGACTTTGCCTATGAAAATGGTATGTCCGCGCTTGCTCTTACGGACCATGGCAACATGAACGGCCTAGCATGGCAGGTTTTACACGCCAAGAAGATGCAGGCAGAGGGCAAGGACTTTAAGCCAATTTTCGGCTGCGAAGCCTACTTTGTGCCATCTATTGCAGAGTGGCACGAAGAGTATAACCGCATCATGCAAGACAAGAAGGCCGCACGAGCCGCCAAGAAGTCGGAGACTTCTGGCGCAACGGTGGAGGATGAGGGCGAGTCCAAGAAGGCTGCTCGTAACATCCTTAATCGCCGGCGACACCTTGTCCTACTTGTTCAGAATCAGAAGGGCCTGAATAACCTTTTCAAGCTGATTTCCGAGTCCTATCAGCCCGAGAACTTCTACCGCTATCCCCGCATTGACTTCGATCTGTTGGAGAAGTATAACGAGGGCATTATCGCGGCCTCTGCGTGCCTTGGTGGCGTTTACGCCGGCTGCTACTGGGAGAGCCGGGAGGAAGGCTCCGAAGCCGTCCTCGACGCTATGAGGGCCGTTACAAAGCGAATGGTGGATATCTTTGGCGACCGCTGGTATGGCGAGCTTCAGTGGAACAACATTCCCGAGCAGCACGAACTCAACAAGTATATTATACAGGTGTGCGAGGAATACGACGTTGAGATGATTTCAACGGCTGACTCACACTATCCTAACCGTGATGCTTGGAAGGACCGCGAACTCTATAAGCGCCTTGGCTGGCTTGGTAAGGGCCGTCCGTCTTGGGCAGAGGACAGCGAACTTCCCGTAGATGTTGACGAGATTGGATATGAACTATATCCGAAGAACGGCGACCAGATGTGGGAGGCATATAAGAAGTATTCAGAACAATGTAATGTAGAATACGATGATACTTTGGTCTACAACTCTCTGACTACTACACACTTTATCGCACACGACCGCATCGAGTCGTTTATGCCCGATAACACAGTTCGCTTGCCGGACTTCGTTATCCCTGTGGGAGAGACGGCAGATTCTGCCCTTCGTAAGTTCTGCTTTGAGGGCTTGCGAGCCAAGAGCCTACACGAGAACGACGAATATACAGATCGTCTGGAAATGGAGCTTTCGGTTATCGCAGACCGAGGGTTCTCTAAGTATTTCTTGACAATGAACGAGATCGCGACCATCACCAATGAAGTTATGCTTTCCGGCCCCGGTCGAGGGTCAGCAGCAGGCTCCTTGGTCGCGTATGCATTGGATATTACACAGGTTGACCCTCTTAAGTATGGACTTCAGTTTGCTCGTTTCCTTCGCGCCGATGCGACGGACTATCCAGACATTGACTATGATGTAGCTGAGCCAATGGAACTAAAAGAACTTTTGGTGGAGAAGTGGGGCAACGATGTTGTTGCTCCAATCTCTAACTGGAACACGCTCCAACTGAAGTCGCTTATCAAAGACATTTCTAAACTTTATAACATTCCTTTCCAAGAGGTTAACGCCGTTACCGGAAAGATGATGTTTGAGGCTACCGTTGCTGCGAAGCAAAAACACGGCATCAAGGCTGGTGTGTATGTGCCGACATTTGAGGAAGTAAAGGAGTTCTCAACAACTCTTCGCTCTTTCTTGACTAAGTATCCGAATGTTGCGACACACGTTGATGCTCTATATGGGCAGGTCCGCTCTTGCTCCCGCCACGCTGGTGGTGTGGTGATCGCAGAGAACTTGGACTACCATATGCCACTTATCTCCTCCAAAGATGTTCGTCAAACACCTTGGTCGGAGGGACAGAATGTCCGTCATCTTGAGCCCATGGGGTTCATTAAATTTGACCTTCTCGGGCTCTCCACCCTGAGGATGATTGAGGGTGCCATTAGGCATATTCTCAAGCGCTATGAGGGAGTTGACGACCCATCCTTTGATGATGTTAAGAGCTACTACAATAAGATGCTCCATCCGGATGTCATTGATTTCAATGACCAGAAGGTCTATAAAAGCGTGTTCCAAAAGGGCAAAGTGGGCTGGTGTATTCCAGTTTACAGAAACCGGAGCACAAAACCTATGTAAGCAGGTTCAGCCAACGAATCTCATTGATATCTCGGCTATCACCTCCATCTTCCGCCCCGGCCCTCTGTCAGCTAATGTTGACAAGGACTTCGTGAAGACGCGCAAGAATGCTGGTATGGTGAAGTATATCAATGACACTCACCGCGAGGTGACCGAGGAGACGAACGGCTTCCTTATCTTCCAAGAGCAGATCGCTATGCTTGCCCATAAGCTGGGCAAGGACTTGTCTCTGGATGAGGGCAACATGCTGCGTAAGGTTCTGACAAAGAAAGGCACCGGTAAAGCAGCGAAAGTCAAGAAGGCCCTACACGGCAAGTTCGTTCAAGGCTGTATTGACAAGGGCATGAAACAAGGGACAGCCCAGCGTCTCTGGGAGACATTTGAGTATTTCTCCGGCTACGGCTTCAACAAGTCTCACGCCGTGTCGTATTCTATGATTTCCTACCAGTGTGCGTGGTTGCTCACCTATTATCCCGAGTGCTGGATGGCAGCGTTCCTCGATAAGGAGCCTGAAACCCGCAAAGAGAAGGCTATTAGTATTGCCAAGCAGTTCGGTTTTGAGATTGAGCCGCTAAACATTAACACTTCTGGACGTGTCTGGGAGATTAGTGAAGACGGCAAGCGGCTTATCCAGCCCCTGACTTCTATTAAGGGCTTGGGCGATGCAGCGATTGATCAAATCTTTATTGGTCGTCCGTTTGATTCCATCGAGAACTTCCTTTTTAACGAAGAGATGCGCTACTCTAAACTCAACAAGAAGTCGCTTGATGTTCTTGTGCGTTCTGGAACTTTGACGCCACTTATGGACCATCGCTTCACAGGATTGAAGCACTTCTGGTCTGCTGTTGCCGTCGATCGTCCGCGAAAGGTCAAGAACCTTGAGGAGAACATCGACTTGTATGCTCCCGAGGGTGACTTCTCTGAGGAAGAGAAGATTCAGTCCCTCGTTGACCTGACCGGCCAGTTCCCGATCCACAGGGTTGTAACGGAAGATATTATGGAGAGGCTCACAAGTATGTGTATCCCTCCCATCTCCGAGTATGATCCAGAGCTACAAGTTGTATGGCTGGTGCCTCGCAAGGTCACGCCAAAGAAGACGAAGAACGGGAAGGATTATCTTGTTGTGGATGCGACCGATAGTAATTCCTCTAACATTCGCATTCGATGCTGGGGGGTGGATGTGCGAGGCGGAGACAACATCCAACTCAACAAACCCTACCTTATTCGCCCACAATATAACCTGGAGTGGGGCTTCTCAACGAGAGGGCGAGCATATAAAACTTGGAAAGCGCTTGCATAATTTGTTCAAGTGTGTTATAATAAATATAGATTGGGGGAGAGATGAATATTTTTCCAATTGAGGGAAATGAAGAGACAGGTGAGGTTGATTGGGTCAAGTCGGCTCAAGCGCAAGACAACTACCGAGTTGTCAAGATGATTCTGGAGTCGTGTCAAATTTTGAGCACGGTTCTCAATGAGCAAGGGGTCAAGGCTCCATACCGCTCATTCAACCCGAAGCACCCGTCATGCCTGTGGGCAGCAGAGAGTTCAGATAACTTTGAGAAACTGGCCTTACATTGTTCGGCCATGATTGAGGAGTATACTGAAAGATTCGGGAAGACACATAAGTGTGCCGCTGTGCTAAAACAGATTCTGGAGCTATACAGCCCAGACCGTTTTGATAGTCACAAGCCAACGCCTATTCGGCAGGCGATGCCAGATTATTTCAAGAGCGACAATGCTGTCGTGTCATATCGTAAGTATTACGCGAGCAAGCCCCGCATTCGATACCCAGAAAACAAGATTCCGCTGTGGTTTAACAAATACCGTGGCAAAACACCATACGAGATTATTTAATAGGAGGTTAGTATGTTTGGTAATGAAAGTGCCATTGTAGAAGAAGTCCGTGATGAAAAGACGGAAAAGATGATTGAGTATATCAAGAGCCTTAAGGCGATTGAGGATGCCATCGAACCCTATGCCGAGCAGAAGCGTGAGCTTCGCAAGGATTTTAAGGAGCAAGGCTGGCTTACAAAGGAAGAGATTTCGATGACCGTCAAGGCTTATCGAATGATGAAGAAGGACGTAGATATTGACCAGTTCGTATCTATCTTTGAGTCCCTCTCCTCAGCAGCGCGAGGTGGAAGTTGATTTTAGAATACTATTCGCTGCCCCACTGTAAACACAAGCCAGTGAGGGCAAACCCGTCAGATGCGGGGTTGGACCTGTGTTTCAATCCGAAAGACGGGCACCCCAAGAGTTATGTGGCACTCGATCCCGGTGAGAGCAAGATTCTACCCACTGGCTTGAAGTTCGGAATTCCGCACGGCTATATGCTTCAAATTATGAATCGCAGCGGCAACGCAGCCAAGAAGCAGCTTTTGGTTGGTGCTTGTGTTGTTGACTCCGGGTATGATGGTGAGGTTTTTGTAAACCTCCATAACACTGGCCCCGACTGCCAGATTATCACGGCAGGCGACAAGATCGCACAGGCAGTCCTTATCCCAGTTGTTCCGGTTCGTTTTGTGGAGACATCAGAGGATAATCTTTATGATTGGTACCCCATTACAATCAGCGACCGTGGAGACGGAGCACTTGGGAGCACAGACTAGTGATTCATATAAAAGACGAAAGGGGTTACAAGGGCGTATTTGCGAGCAGAGACATAGACAAAGGCTTGGTATTGTGTGACCTGACGCATGGCTGGTTTGTTGAGGAACCAACCAGAACGTCAATCCAAAACAGCGAAACTATCCATGTCGAACATGAGATTGGGGGCTGTATTAACCACTCGTGCCATCCCTCGTGTAGAATTAACTCCTTCTTTGTGGTGGCGTTGAGAGACATAAAAGAGGGTGAAGAAATCACCTTTGACTATAACAAAAATGAAGATGTAATTGCGTCTCCTTTCGAGTGTAATTGCTGTGGAAAAATGATTTTAGGAAGAAAACATGAACAAGAACGTACAAAGAGTAATATTCTCCAGTAAGACTGGAAATTGGGCAACTCCCCAAGATTTTTTTGATAAACTCAACTGGCGTTTCGGGCCGTTCTCGCTGGATCCGTGCGCGACAACACATAATGCAAAATGTCTCAACTTCTTTACAGAACAAGAGAATGGTCTGAGTGAGGACTGGGGCGGCTTTACGGCATTTGTGAATCCGCCTTATGGCCGAGGCATCGGGGACTGGATCAGGAAAGGCTACGAGGAATCTCGAAAGCCCAACACAAAGGTCGTCATGCTCATCCCAGCCAGGACCGATACTAAATATTGGCATGATTATGTAATGAGGGCGTCAGAAGTATATTTTGTGAAAGGTCGGCTCAAGTTTGGCGATAGTCAAAACAGCGCCCCATTTCCTTCTGCCGTGGTTGTGTTTGATGATAATTTAGAGCACCGCGCGCAGCTTTTTGGAGCTATTAACCGATGAATAGAGCACAGAGAAGGGCCGCAGCAAAGCAGGCCAAGAAAGATGGGAACTCGGATATGGAAGAGAAGATTACTCTTTTTAGTAAATTGTCCGACGAATGCTTGACTTGCGGGTTGCCATTCGATAAAAAAGACAAAAGCATGGTTCAGAGCTGGAATGTTGTGGTACGAGAAGAAGAAGAGAAAGTAAACCTCTATTGCCCAGAGTGTTGGAACAAGGCCGTTAACTTGTTAAAAGACTTCAAGAAGCACCTAGAGGAGAAGAAGCGGGATGACGAAGGTGCCTAAGTACGGGGCTTTGAGCAAAAAGGTTATATTTTATGATTCCGACAAGAGATATGCGGATCTTAAGATACGACTTCAACACGACGGTATATCACAGGCTCATTTTTTTCGAGGTATTGTAACAGGTTATTTAATGCAAGATGGAGACATACTTGCTTACGTTGATAAATTAAAAGCGTCGAAAAACATAGGCAAACGAAGTAAAAAGAGTATAAAACGAGAAAAAGAACTAATTAATAATGGTAAAGAGGTGCTAGATAAACTGGCCCTCGGAGACGAAGAGATCGAAAACATATTCGATATTCTGGAAAAGCAAAACCCGGACCTATAAAATAGCTTTTCTGGAAACTGGTTACTATTTATTATACAGTCTGCTGTAGGAGATATTTTTATCATGAGCAAGAAGAAACTTTTAAGCGAAGCCACGGTGCGTCAGTTTATGAAGTACGCAAACATTGGTCACCTCACCGAGAATTTTATTGATGAAGGTGATATGTATGAAGAAGAAGAGGAACTAGACATAGGCCCCGAAGACGCACCTGTTCCTCCCTTGGGTGATGAAGACCCCGTGGGTGACTTGGGTGATGAAGACCCCGTGGGCGATGAAGCGCCATCCGAGGAGCTTCCCCCGGAGGCTGTCGAAGCACTTGAAGGTGCGGTGGAGAAGGCTGTTGAGGCCATGCTAGCAGAGCTTGAGCCGTATGGCGTTGACGAGGAAGAGATTGTTAACGAGACTCTCCGTCGCGTCACTAGCAGAATCAAGAGTATGCAGAAGCGCGATCGGCTGGCTGAATCAGTCGCGAATCGCATTATGAAGCGACTTTCTAAGAATAAGTGAAAATAAAAATATAGCAGACTTAAAACCACGGTAGCTTCGTCCTATCGTGGTTTTTTGTTTGGAGGTTTGATGGATTGGTTAATATTTTTTATTGGATTTTTTAGTGGCATTTTCACCTATAGTGTGTTATCTTCTTTTATAGGGATGGGGCGCATAGGTCTTTACATTCGCGAAGTAGAGAAGAGCGCACTGATTATGTTGGCATCGTCGGCAGAATCAATAGCGTTTATACAAAGTATCAAGTACAAAACCATGAAAGAGATGGGCATTTCTACCGATACCATTCAGTCTACTAAGAATATAGACGACTATAATTTCAGTGCTTGGAAGAATTCCGCAGTAAGTAAGTTGTTGGCCGCATACCCTGAAAAGTATAGAAGTTTAAAGAGGTACGTCGACTGGAATACAGCGATGGACTTCTTGGACAAGGTTTATATAAAGGGACACAAGGAGTAGGCATGTCTGAAGATATAGAAACCAACGAGAAGAAGGAAGCAGCCACCGACGATGCCTTATCAAAGTTGCTTATGGTAGGATCGCCCCAAGAACCGGAAATGCGTTCTATGACTATTATAGGAGATATCAATGAGGATCTAAGTAAAGATATTCTCGCTGCATTGTGGTTTTTAAATCACACAGCAAAAAGAGAAGAACTTGTGAACCCTGAAGATCCAAGTTGTGAAGAAACTAAAGAGGTTATTAGTCCTCTAGAGATTATTATTTCTACCAATGGCGGCAATGCAGATGAAATGTTTGCTATCTATGATGCGATGCGTTATATCCGGCAAACGGTGGATATTGAGACCTATGGTCTTGGCAAGGTTATGTCGGCAGGAACTTTGCTTCTTGCGGCTGGTACCAAGGGCAAGCGTAAGATCGGCAAGCATTGTCGTGTGATGATTCATTCCGTTATCGGAGGTTCTGTGGGCCCTATGCACCAGTTGGATAACGAAATGAAAGAAGTTAAAGCGATTCAAGAGTCGTATATTAAGGCCATCTGTGAAGAGACTAGCCTGTCTGAAAAGAAACTTCGCGCGCTGTTAAAGAAGAAGATTAACATTTACTTAACTGCCGAAGAAGCCGTTGAGTATGGTTTTGCAGATATTATCGTATAGGAGATTAGCTGATGAGTATTGAAAAGAAAGGGTGGGATGTCCTTCAAACGGGAACAGCCTTACATAAGCTAGCACACAGCGAAAACCTGCCTTGTTGCACTCTTTGCGCGATGTGGACACTTGATGTCGTGGAAGACGTTTGTGAAAGTAGTGTAAAGCGATACGCAGCACACGATCTTGATTGGTGGAAGGCCGCGAATGTATACGACCCAGGGAAGCCATGGAGTGCCCTTGAGGCGTCTCAGGATATGTTTGGGGGCTCTATGGAGTATGAGGAGGAAGTCGACGACCTGGCGCCCTCTCTGACTCCCGGAAGGTGGCACATCGTCCAGCGCTGGCGTCGTTTGGACCTTGGCCACCCCGGCATGGAGGATGATGAGGTTGTGAACGGATCTTATGGCCACACCTACTTGGCATATGCCGACAAGGAAGGTAAGGGCGTGACAATCATCCAGAGCAGTATTGCCAAGGGCTACAGAATAAACAAGGGCACTTGGGAAGGGAACGCTGGCCTTAGAGGATTTTCCGTTGGCGTTCTAACTTTACCCAAGTAAAATACTATTTATATATTATGGGAGTCATTTGATATGAGCACAAATTGGGACACGTTGATCGAAAATCACTTTGCGAAAAAGAAGGAAAGAAACAGACTAACACTGAAGAAGCTTCTGGAAACCGTTACGGAAGTGATGGAAGAATCATCCGGTGAGCACAACCACCTTTTAACTGAAAGGGCACCTAGTGGTGGCCGTTTCAGCATGAGCATCCCGATCCCCAAATTAACACCCACAGAGGCATGGGGCGATCCATCCAGCCAGTCTCGCCAAGAAGTTGATCGTGTTTTTGCCTCCATCACCAGAAAGGGTGGCAACATGAAATCAAGAATTCAGCACGTTGCTACTTTCTTGGACCCCGCCCAAGCGGTGAAGAAGGCCCCCGGCGGAAAAGTGAATACCGTTCTTAATATGATGCAAATCATTGAGGCTTTACAGGCTGCACTTAACGATTTCAACGAGTCTTCTGCTGGCTTTGTGTTTGAGGGCTTTATGGCAGCACTAACAGGAGGCCGACAGGAGGCTGGCAGGGTTGGAGGAACACTCCCAATTGAGGACTTTATCACTGCGGACAATGAAAATGTTAGTTTGAAGCTGTTAAGTCCCGCCACGCAGATTCACGGTAGCTTTACGAACCTCATAGATTATTTGTTTTTACGAGGCAAAACTGGTGTCCCATCCATTAAATATTTGGTTGCCTACAAGGACAGCGAGGATGATGCCGTTGCAAGGTTACAGTTTTGGGAGTTTTATATTAGCAGAGATAACCTAGTTGAGCTTTTTGAAGAGACAGGAAACGGTGGATTATTTGGTTCCGTAGCCACGCAATTCCAGTCGCATGCGGCGGCCATGGAGGATACTAATGAGTGGAGGCTGCGAATGAAAGAAATTTTGTCCAATACCGGGTATAACCCAAAGTTGGGCATGTTCTTTAAAAACCTCACACCAGAAGGCGAATTCTTCGTCGCCGACGAGGCAGGCCCAGACCC
>LULG01000450.1_pt1 | contig 11005 bp, 8 predicted proteins | sample 728211 | NCBI WGS metagenome assembly LULG01 (sample SAMN03860295, study PRJNA289734) | marine metagenome | biome: seawater column; feature: ocean; material: water; isolation source: Red Sea water column Station 169 - depth 200m | place: Saudi Arabia: Red Sea | collected 2011-10-15 | depth 200 m | reverse complement strand
GAACAAATATATCTACATATATTGCTACTCTATATCTTTTTTGTCCGTTATAACTCATAATTTTTTAATCCTATCTTTTTCATACTATAATATAACTGCCCTAGCATTAAGAGTCAAGAGCTTTTTTACTTTTTTTTTCAACATAATTCGCGTGCATATCTAAAACGCACTTAAAACAATGTTTCGGGTGTAAAATCATCTCATCTTTGTGTTTCTTTTTACATCTTGGACAAATTTTCATAATATTCTAATATAATATAGCCTTTTCTTAAAGTCAACTGCTTTTTGTTATTAATTACAAAACCTATACTGGTTTCGTAGAAGTTTTTTCTCATAAAATTTTTTTCTCTGATTTTTTCTAATTTTTGTGTTATTTTTGGGGTTTTAAGCAAGTGATTCTGGAAGTTTAGGATGATAATGTGTTTCTGGTTTTCTCCTGCTCCTTGATTGTGGTCTACTTGACTAGCATTTAAGACTTGTCTTCACAACGATATTTCAATCGTTTCCATATCACAACGATATGGACACACCTCAAAGGGGCTCTGTTCTTTTATTTCTGGACTTACGGCCGTTGCCTGCCTCTATTATTCGTATCGAATATTCAATACGAATCTCTTTTTTCTTGTATTATCATTCTAACATCCTATGTTTTTTATTATATAAAAAGAGAACCCGTGTTTTCAAGTCTGTATATAGGTGGAAACTGAAAATCTTGGGTTCTCCAAAAATCTTATGGAATTATGTGGGGATGCAGGACTAATGATTACCTACAATTTCCGTCTTGGATTTATTATTACTTCATACCTCACATCTTTCAGTTACAAAAGTTCTTCTCAACTTGGTTAAAGTCATTAAAGTGGATACAACTCCTATGTGATTACATTAGCTCTCCAAGAGTAGCTTAATTCTGTCACAAGTTGGGATTTAGTTTTACCCTACCCAAAATGAAGTCAATAGAATCATTTTCTATTGTTTTACGGAAATACATTCTGTATCTTTTGTCAAAGAAAACCGATACAATATTTAGCACCGATTGAGTTACCACAACTCTACAGCGGATTACCTTATGAGCTTCCATTGGTTACTCATTTTTCGGTCAATCCCATATCAAGATGTACGGTCTTGATACTTTCCAATTCCAATTGTCAAATAACTATTTTGTTATTACATATATATATATAAGCTACTTTGCCCAAAATACATTTTTTCTTCTCGCAGCATCAATAAAACCACGATTAATCGAATTTAATACTACTAAAACTACTATCTTTTGAGATTTCTAATAGTGTATCTACTGCATCTCTCATAGAGTCAACATGCGATACAATTAACGCAAATTGAAACTGTGTTTTAAGGTATTGAAACAAATTATAAACTGAATTGATATTATCACTATCCATTGTTCCCCAACCTTCATCAATCGCTAAGAAATTACTTCTTGGTAAATTACTTACATTTATTAAACCAACTCTCATTGCAAGAGAACTGATAAATCTTTCCATACCACTTGATAATTCTAATGGCCACTCGTTTAAGTCGTCATATACAATATTAGCATTAATATTTTTACCATCCATTTCTAATGCCATTTGGAACTCAACTAATTGACTTAAAATGTTATTGACTTCTCCCTCAATCGTAGGAATTGCTTTTTCAAGTAATTCATATGGAATACTATCTCGTCTAACTGCATCTAAATAGTAATGGTATGCTTGGTTTTGTTTTTCTAATTCTTCAATCTCTTTTATCTTCTTGTTAATGTTTTTCATTTCATTATCATTAACTTTAATGTCTGAATGAACTTCTGTTATATCATCATTAAGTTTAGAAATTCTATCATCAACATCAGATAATTCTAATTCTTTTTTAGTTATTTTTGTTTTAATCTTTTCATTATATTTTACATTATTTTCTTGGTCTTTGTATCTTTGTATTTCATTACTAACCGATTCTATTTGAGTTTCTATGTTTCGTTTTCTTTCATTAATATACTGTAAACTATAATTAAGATTATCTTCTCTTAATTTACCTTCAGTTAATTGTAATTTTGCGTTGTCTAATTCTTCTTTAAACGCACGAATTTTAGACATATTTTTTATTTCACTATCTAATTCTTTTTCTTTATCTAAATACTCAACAACCAACTCTTTGTCTTTTGGCAGATTTTTTTCAATCTCAATAGCTTCTAATGTAAATGGATTACTCATACAATAATTACAATCATCATCCCAACCCAAAATATCTAATTTAGCTTTCTTATCTAATTTAACCTTAACTTCTGCTTTTAATTTATCAAAATCTATTTCAAATAAACTTCTTTCTTGTTCGAGTTTTTTTAACTCAGCATATTTTTCTGAAACATTATCCTTTTCATAAATTTTTATTGTTGATTTTAAATCATCTATAATTGCTGATAAGTCGTATTGTTCTGTCGCAACATTACTTTCCTCATTATATGCTGCATCAAGTAATTCTTCATTTTTAAATTTTTCTTTTTTCAGAACTTTAATATCTCTAATTGTATCATCAACGGGTTTTAATTGTGTCGTTAAATTAATAATTTGAGAATTTAAATCATTGTATATTTTTGTTTTGTCATCTTTTTTACTAAGTAAATCTGTTTGTTTTACTTCTAATATTGTAGTTTCTTTTTGTAAATCTGCTAACATTTTACCATAATCTATTTTATTAAAATCTCGTAATAATGTCTGTGTTTCTGAAATTCTATCATTTGCTGATTGGTATAAGGAATCAAAAATATCTGTTCCCATAAATGTAGATAATAATTCTTTTCTTTCTTTTTGTGTCTTATCAATAAAGACGGTAAAATTGTTTTGTGTAGATAATGTTGATAAAATAAAGTCATCATATGTTCCAATTACACGATTAATATTATAATTGGTAGTTCGTCTTTGGTCACCATTTAAACTAACAACATCACCACCTTCATCAACCATCCAAAAATTCACATCTACTTTCACATGCCCGTCTCTACTTCTTGTGGTTGCTTTTCTTTCAATATAATAGTCTAATCCACCAACTTCAAAATTAACCTTACAATTAAAACTCTTTTTCTTGTTGTTTAGAACTGAAGCCGCTCTCGTTGTTCGTGATGTTATATCAAATAAACAAAAAGATAAAGCATCTAATAAGGTTGACTTACCAGAAGCATTTGGAGCGAACATACCAACAATCCCGTCAAGTTGAGTGAAATCTACTACATTATTTTCTCCATAACAAAACATATTTGAAAATTCAAGTTTTTTTATTTTCCAATCTATATTTCTTTTAACTCTTGCTGGTGGTAATTCATCATTAATTTCTTCATTTAATTTTTTAATCTTTACCAACATCTCATCAGTAATAGCGTGATTTCGTTTTAGGTAATCCTCTATTAATTCATATTGATAATCTGTATCATTAACATCTCCTATTACAATTTGATGTTCTCCTCTTACTCTATTTCGTCTATCTACTCGTGTTATGGTAACATCTTTAATTCCGTATCTATGATGAATAACTGCTAATGCTTTCTTTAATTGGGCTCCGTCTGTATTAGATATTCTAACTCGTAATCTTGCTTTCTTTGGAACTCCTTTAACATCTGGAACTATTCCATCATCAATATCAATTGTATAATAACCATAATCATTAGGGATTTCAATATATTCTCCTGTTCTTGTTGGAACTTCCCATAACACATATCCGTGTCCAATACTTTCCCCGTGATTTTGTTGAATCAGAGAACCACAATAAGCAATAGTTTTTTCTTCGTTTAAATATTGTCTTTTATGAATATCACCTATTAGACCCAAGTCATAATCATCAAAATAATCTATTGTAACCTTACCTGGTAGTGAAAATCCTACATCAGTTTTTGACCTATCTACCGTACCGTGATATAAAACAATCTTTGTATCGGCTTTAAAATCTTTTGCTTTAATGTAGTTCTCTTCATCTTCCCATACATCCCAAACCACAAAGCTCACATCTCCACAATCATAAACACCAGAGTGTTTAAGATAATGTAGGTTTGGTAAATTTAAATTACTAATAATAGGTGTTAAAACATCTAACCTATTTCTATTATTTAAATTACAATCGTGGTTTCCTGTAATAACTATCGTAGGGCAAATCTCTGAAAGAGATTTTAGAAAACGGGAAGTTTGGTCTACGAGTTCAGGTGACATATCGGTTTTTGAATGTGCTATATCTCCACCGATATAAATAAGGGAATTTTCACGATTTTCGCCTATTTTTTTATACAACTTCTCAAATACTTGTTCGTATTCTGCGTGTCGTTTTAAATTTCTGATATGAACATCAGATATGTGATGTATGTATTTAATTTCCTTAAAAGGAATATTAATTCTTGTTCTTTTCAATTAAACCATCCCAAGTTTATATTTCATTAATTGTCTAAAAGAAGTTTCTTTTGTTAAATCTTTTATATCTGTAAATTTTTCATAACCCAGGTCGTTTGGGTCTTTTTCAGTCATTGTAATCATATGGACTTTAATTCCTTCATTCATTAATTCTTCTACAATTCTCATACTATCTTTTACTGCATCATTATCAAGTGCAATATATAGATTTTTAACTTTCTTTTGTAGAATTTTCTTTTTTAATTTGTTCATAATTGTTTTACCAAACAACGGGATTGAATTTACTTTTGCTGTTATTGCATCTAAAGCTCCTTCAACTAATAATATTGGTTCTTCCCAATTTACAAATAAATCAAATCCAATAATATCTTTCGGTGTTGGTGAATTTCTATACTTCAATTTACTATCAAACACATCTCTACCAACAAAAAAATTTAATGTTCCCTCATTATCATACGAAGGAATAATAATTCTGTTTGAATATAATCCATCTTCACAATAACCAATTGAATATTTAATCATATCATCTTCTGAAACACCTCTTGATTTTAAATACTTTAATGCGTGTCTATAAACTGGTGTAGGTGATTTAATCCACATTGGTTTATATTCATCTGGTAATTTTACATCTTTTTTTGATTTGGTTTTTGGAATATAATCATAAGAAACAAATTCATTGGATAATTGTCTTAATTCATCATAATATTTCTGTGTTACTCCTACTTTCTTAAATAACTGAAAGAAATTGTGCCCACCTTCACCAGAAACCCAACAATGCCATTTACCATTTTTAATATTGACTTGTAATTTAGGTTTATGGTGTGCAACAAATGGACTCCAATACATATATTCGTTTTCTTTTGTTAATTGTTGTCCTTGTGATTTTAATACTCTATTGAGTAGATTTACTATTTTCATCTAATAACTCTAATAACTTTTCAAATTCTAATACTGCGTATTTTTTACTTCTATTTCGTTTGAAAACTAATAAAGGTATGTGCTTTCCTGCATTCTGTTCTGATTGTTCTATTGACGACCAGATATTTATCTTCTCTTGATTTTTACATTCTACTGCAAATGGAAATAATTTTCTTGCAGCTGGTGATAATAAAACATCTTCTCCACTATCTCCCATAGTAGTTGAACGAACATCATCTTCTTCTAATTGTTTGAATTTTTCCAAGATTAAATCTCGGACTTTATTCTGTAACCTTTTACCTTTGTTTTTAGCACTTCTCGTTTTCATAACCAATAATAAATATAATTGAGATTACCCAAAATCAATTATTTTTTTACTTGTTTCTTCTCATATATTGTCTTGCTGTTTTTATACCCCATTTTTCAGCTGCTTTTTCAAATGGATTGTCGTCGTGGAAATCATATCCTTTATTAACAACAATATCACCTGCTTCTTGATACTTTTTCACAAATTTCTTTCTACCATATCTTTTGCTATCCATTGCGTGATAAATTTCGTGAAAAACCGTCTCTAAAAAATCTTTAGAACTCTTATATTCTGGTCTTAATACGATAATATCATTTATAAAATCATACTCACCTTTTGCTTTACCTGATTTGATTTTAAGTCTTGAATTTACTCTATACTTTTTCTCTAATTTTTTTACTAATTTCAAACTTTCTTTCGTAATCTTATAACTTTTTCCTTCTGAAACAATATCTTCCAAATTTTCTTTTGGCATCTTTTTTAATAATTTTTGTTTTCTTATCCAAGATTGTCCAATTTTATTTTTAATCGGTTTATTAACAAATTTACTGATACCTCTTTTTACCAACATATTAAATCTTTTTTGTGCTTTTTCTTCATCTAAATCTTTGTTGTTATCTATAACTAAAAAGTTACCACCACCGAATAGTCCTTGATATCCACCTATATTTTTCGTTACTTCTCTGTGTGATTGTTTAACAATTCCCGTTGGTAAAACTCTATCTCGTTTTTCATTTCGTTGTAATGCTATATCTAACGAAGTATTAACGAAAATCATAAAAGTATCATATCCTTTCTTTTCTACTTCTTTCTTTTGTTTTCTTATTTCTTTAAAGTCATCTCCAGTTCCATCGATAATCATACCTAAACGACCATTTATGTATTGGTCTTTTCTAACCCCAGTTAATTCTTTTGCAAAACTTCGTAATCCAGAATAATCTTTTTGAGTAGGGTCTGTTAAGTTCTTGAATACTTCATCTGGTAAGATATCTAAATTAGTTCCGAAACCATATTTGTTTAATAAATATTTTAATTCTTTATCTGTATTTACCATTTTTAATCCAGATTGAGAAACATTAACTCTATCAGGTATTCCGAATAATCCTCTTGCTATCCAAGTTTTACCACTACCAGGCCCACCTGCTAAAAATATTGCTTTTAGAATTCCAGGGTCATCAACTCCTTCCACAACTACATCTGCGTCTTTAATAGCACTTTTTTTAGGTTTCTCGTCTGTGGTAACAAATGTATCATATTTGTCGTGCGGTGAATGTTCGTATTGACGAACTTTTAATTTTATTTTTGGTTTATGATTACTTGGTAATTTGTTTTCTACACCTACAAATTTTACTGCTCCAGGTATTAGATATAAAGTTATTTCGTTCTTATTTAGATTCATTAAAAGTTGGCTTGAAGTCCATAATTTATTTTGAGTTCTAACTAAATCATATTTAGGCCCCATATCTTGTGTGTGGTTATAAAATTGTGGGAATATTTCTTTATATTTATTTGTTTTGTTTAATAGATTTAATGCGTTTTTCATTCTTGTTTCAGATGAAATTCTATCTTCGCCTCTTGTATATCCTTGTTCTGGGTGTTCAATTCCGTGATTAGAACGAACTAATGGTGAGACTCAGAGATCATTATTGAAGAGGGAGGCGATGATGCGAGAAACTATCATGTGTCTTTTGATAAAGCGTGTCTGATACGAATTCCGTCTTTTGAAGGTGCTTTATTTTTCTTTGTTTTATCAAAGTCTTTTTCATCTCTTTTTACGAATAATGCTGAATTAACCAATCCAATACCTTTAGAGTTCATACCTTCAGACCAGTCTGTGTCTTGGTCTACCACATAACAAAGTTCTACACCATTACCACCCATCTCTCTAACGACTTTTAATTCTGGTGTATAATTTCTATCACGATTTTTTCCTAATACAACATCATTACCACATTTTTTTGAGAATGCTATACATTCACTTACTTGTTTTTTTGGTAATCTAAACTTTAAAGCTGGTTTACCATTAAAAAGTAAATCACCTTTCTTATTCCATTTAATCGTTTTGATTTTAACTTTTTTATTTTTGAATCTACCCATTTTAACGGTGTCACCAACTTTTACTGGAATTTTGACATCTTCTTTTACTATACCATTTTCCATTGTCATTGCTTTATCATATGCATCTACTTTCATTTTAGAAATAGTTGCAATGAATGGTGAACGACGAAGTGCTTTGAAAGCTAAATTTTCAACTGAAAATTCTCCACCTTTTTCTAATCCTGATTGTCTCATTCGTTTTAATTTAGATTTTATATCGTCAATCATTTGGACTACTTTTTTATATCTACCAAGTTTCATTAACTCTTTTAAAGTCTCAATAGAACCTACATATCCTTCTGCCTTGGAACGAATATCGTCAAGGTCAATCTTTAATTCTTTCTTTTTTGGAATAACTAACCATTTATCTTTTAAAATTGAATATAATCCAGAAGCTATGTGAGTATCACCTACATCTTCTACATATACTTCTACTGGAAAATCATAAATTGTAATATCGTGTTTATCGTTCCAAATAGTTTTTTTAGCTAACATATAATTTTTTACAAAATTTTTATCGTCATCTACTTCACTAAAATCTAATCGTAGATGTAAATCTACATCTGAAAATTTTGACCAATTGTAATTAGAAATACTACCTGTTAAAGTTATATCGTGTAGTTTTACATTTGGTTCTAAATCTAAATCTTTAAAGAAATATTTTCTTGATAATTCACTAAATTTTTTATCTGATTCTCTAACAATTGTTTCTGTTAAGTCGTCTGTTTCTTGTAATGTAATAATTTTTAGTATTTTACCACTTGTTAGTTTTTTAGTTTCTACTGAAACAACTTTTGCTTTTGATTTAGAACTACGAATAATTTCTTTTTCACCTTGATACTCACTATCTTCTTCACCATCAATATACAAACCTCTAATCTGTCCTTTTGAGTTTGGTAGCATTCTAAATAAAATTGATGTTTTTTCTGTATATTCATTATCAACTTTTGTGAAATGTCTTGCTTCTCCACCACTTATACTAAACCCACTTGAACCGTGTCCCTTTTCATCTGGTATTTCAACCATATCTCCAACTTTGAATCTATCTACTATTATACTTGCAACATCATTATCAACATCAATACCTCGTTCAATTGGTTTATCAATCTTATTAACAGTTTTATGAGCTTTATTACTCATTCTTTTATTTCTTTCTCGGATTTCTTGTTCTGTTATTTCTCCACCGTCTATAGCGTTTTGAATTGCTTCAAACCCACCCAATTTTTTCCAACTTTTAATATCCTTTTCTTGTTGTTTTTGTTCTTTTTTTGATAATTTCTTTTTTTGTTCTTGATATTGATTTTTCATATCTTGTTCAAGTTTCTTGATATCGTGACCCTCGTCTGCTTTGTAATAAAAATCATCAATGAAATGTTTCTCATCTTTTTTGTTTCTTATAACATCAACACCTTTTTTCATATTTGGTTTTCTATCTGGTCTTGCTTTAGCTTTTTCTCTTTTTTTTCTTGCTTTTTCTTTAGCCTTTTTTATCTGTTCTGGTGAGAATGTTGGTGCTTTAAATTTTGGTAATTTAAGTTTAGGAACTTTAAATATATTTGATTTTTTTGTTGTTTGTTTCTTTTGGATTGGCGTAGAACGACCAGCTTTAATTGCTTTATCTCTCGCTTCTTTAGACTGATATGTTACAATTCTACCAGTTTCTTTTGATTTAGCTTTAAAAACTTTAGACATTATCTTCTCCCATATGCTGGAAACTTTGCTTGTGGATTTTTAGCTTTCCATTTCTTATGTTGTTTCGCTGTTCTACCTTCTTTTGCCCATTTAGCGTTTAATCTTTGTCTTTTTGCTTTTCTATCTTTTGCAGCTCTGTTTGGCATATTTATATCTCCTTATATAAATATAGATGTTTTAATTTTATTATACATCAAATCTTAATAAGAAACTGATATCTAATTCTTTTTCATTTTTAATTGGTTTGGCTAACTTACCGATTGCTAATAAATCATTATGGTCATCATATAAACCAATTGTAGTTACATAAGGGGAAAACTCTGAACCTGTTGCTATATCTTTTAAAGAACCTGTTCCTCTATATCCAGCATCACTATAAGATGAACTTGCTGCCCAAACCCTTGCTAAATTTAAATGACTTGTTGACCAACTACCAGACATTAAGTTTGCTGGAACTGAAAAACTACCACTATTTCCAGGTGTTAGACTTATATTAGAACTATTTGAAAATTCTCCTTTTTCAACGGTACATTGTATTTCTCTTTCGTAAATAGTTTGTGTTCCTTTAAACTTTATTGTCCACCCATCTCCACCAGTTGTGTTTCCAACATCTTTATAAGAACTTGTGTGAGTTATAACAATTAATCCGTGATTATACATAACATTTCCAATTACACTACCTGTTATTTCATTACTTGCTCCGATAGATTCAGATGCTTTTGCGTATGATGATGAATAATTGTTATCATATATGTTTCCATTTCCGTCATCTTTTAATGTTAATGTAAATCCTAAACTTTCATCTGTTATTGTTAATGATTTTGGTTTTATTTTTTCACCATAAAATTTTCTTGGTATGGTTATAATTGATGCGGACGCGTGTAATTCTCTTGATGAAAAGTTTTCTGTTCGTCTTAATGGAAAATCAGAGTTTGATGATGCGGAAACCGCGGCTCTGGATGCTGATGTTTGTTCCCAATGCGATAAATCAACTTCAGATGCATCGGCAACATTTGTATCACGATAAAATAAATTTTTAATCATACCGTATGTCGGGATTTCATAGTAGGTTGCCCAATAAGGTTCTTTTCCTACTGATGCTGATAGAGAATTGTATTCTCCGAAACTTTGTGAATTTGCTGTTGATTTTTGGAAATTGTGAGTGCTACCACTTATGGCACGAATACCATAAACTCCACTCCCACTGTCATTGTTTGTAAATGTAAATTCCTTATGAACTTGAAATGACCTAAGTGCGACATCTTCGGGGTTTAGATTTTTATAGATACCCATTGATGATATCCTTTATTAAAAGTCATTTTTATGAATCTTTCATTATCTATGGCAATTTCTGATGCATCGTTCATCGTTTCTATATTACAAAGAAATTTATAGTTCTCTGAACCACCCCAATATTTATTATGTTCTTCTACAAACAATTCAACTAAAGCATTCATTTGTTCCATATATGATGTCCATAAATTAAAATCATAAATAAACATACTAACAACATACCAATTATTGCTGCAATTTTACCAGCAGCATAAATAGTATTTGAACCTGTATGTAATGAGAATAGTGGTCCAGTTGCTCCAAATGTATTAGC
>LULG01000226.1_pt1 | contig 11056 bp, 13 predicted proteins | sample 728211 | NCBI WGS metagenome assembly LULG01 (sample SAMN03860295, study PRJNA289734) | marine metagenome | biome: seawater column; feature: ocean; material: water; isolation source: Red Sea water column Station 169 - depth 200m | place: Saudi Arabia: Red Sea | collected 2011-10-15 | depth 200 m | reverse complement strand
CCGTGTGATAGTATTCATATCTGGCATCAGCATCACGCAAATAATCATGACCAACAGCATTATCAAATCCGACAGCCAAGGCTTCCGTAAGAATACTTGGAATTGAATCTGGAGTTCTGTTCTTATCCTTTCCATCAATAATTTTAATTCCGTCAACAATTGCATTGTACACCGCCTTATCTTTACAGAATTGCTCTGTAGTATTTACCAACCAATCAAAATCTACATCATCACTTTCAAACTCTTTGACTACCGACAGAACTCTCTTAAAATCTTCCTCGGTTAAATCTTTCCTCGAATCAATCTCAATTTCCAGAGAAGTCTTGTTTGGTAATTTGTTATACTTCTCTACAAAATTTTGTATCTCCTCGAATATGACTCTTTCAATCCGGTCAGAGAAATAGTCTCCCTTCATGAAAGGTAAAACTTTACGAGCATATTGCTCGTTGTGAATTAGATTACTAAGTGCTGTCTGTTCTATCGTTGTCAACATTTATATCCTTGTCGATTATGTCTACTAAAATATCTCCGACCAAAGTGTCGAAGTCTTCTTCAAAATAGTCTTCAGGATGACCATTAGTGCTTATTATATCATACTCAAAACTTAAAGGTAAGGTTCCATCTTCACTTTCTTCTTCTGGCACACTGACTCTACCATACTTATAAATAACTCCTCGGTATCGACCTTCAGTGATGCCTACTGCTGTCCAATCTTCAAACTCTGGTTCTCCATCATCGGACTCACCTACCTGTCTTACAACATATTGATATTTGTCTTCAATGTTCATTCGTAATCACTTATAGTGTAAATATCCACCCACGATATACTTTGGTCTGCGAATTGGTTTTGCACCAGCATGTGCCCACGGCCACATAGGAGGAAATATTAAAATGTTGCCTCTCTTGCATGGAGAAACAAACTCATCCATGATAGGTGAGTTTTCAAAATATGGGAATATCGTTTGCCCCTCTTCGTTATCATTCAGATAGATGAAGAATGCCAGAAATCGTTTGGCATTTGTTAGATTGGTTACATCAACATGCAAACCAAACTGGTCCTGATTGTTAGGAAGATATCGTTTTACTCTTACACTCTCGTAAGTAAAATCTAGAGGCCACATAGTTTTTTTTATGTTACAATCATTAGCATACCTTGCTACATTTTCCACCAATAAATTATGAATGACCTTTACTTCCTTTTCCCATTCAGTGTGTTTACCTAAATCAATCTGAACAAAGGACACATTTGCGAAGTGCTCCGAAAAACTTTCATGCTGATGAGGACTTGTCTCAAATTTATAAATGATATTCTCACACATTTGTTTATCAAGAACGTCCTCATATATTCGTATGTAATTATCCATATCGAAATTCTTTGTTTGCAGCATCCTCTAGTTTCTGCATCACCTCATCTGTGAAATACTTTTCTGGGTCGTTGTTGATGGTCTTACCGAAAGCCTTACCACCATCTGGTAGTTCGATTCTGGTTGAAACAGACTTGAAGATGCCATGCTTAAGTGCAAGGTCAAGCAAACCATAATGCCTGTCAAGACCCTTATCATAAGTTAAACGAACATCGACCATCTTGTTTTCCACAGTCAAACGTGACTTGTGATTCTTACAATGAATGATGCTTCCAATAACCTCAGTACCATCCTTCTCTTTTTTCTTGGACAAATAGACGATGGACGATGCAGCATACTTTAGACCAGAACCACCACCCATTTCCTTTGTGGGAAACATGGAACCGACTACATCATATGTGTGGTTCGTAACTACCATAGGAACCTTTGCACGTCCTAACTTAAGAGTCAGTACTCGAAATGCTGCCTTGAGAACTTGTGCACGAGTCATATCTCTTGTCTCTTTACCCTCGGCAGTGTCTTCTACTTCTTTAGTGGTGGACAACATACCAAGTGAATCAAGACAGAGAAAGAGTGGTTTACGTTCTGATTCATGTTGAAGCAGATACGAATCCAATACCTTGAGTGATTGTGTTCTGAACTCTTGTACAGTTGTCACTGGCACATGCACCATTCTATTTGGGTCAATACCTCTATCAATCACCATCTGTTTTGTGACTGCACTCTCTGACTCAAAGTAAATCACTCCAGCATTGGGGTTTGCATCAAGAAAGTTCTTCACTATACCCATCAAAAAGTATGTCTTACCAGTTGCACTTTCACCAGCAAGTGCCGTAATCTTATTTGATGGCAATCCACCATTAAGAGAACCAGACAACAATGCGTTGAAAATATATGAACCAGTGTCAATGAAGTTCTCTACATCACCCGTCTCAACACCATCTGATACAAGTGATGCATATTCATTGCCTGTTGTTTTAATTACGTCCTTCAGAAAATCATTTGTCATTTTATTGCAATCGCTCCTAAAAATATAAAGTTCTGCCAGAACACTTGAACACTTTTGAATCCAGCAATCGTCAACATGGAATTAATTTCTGTCCAAGTGTTAGGTTTTAACATGTGTCGAAGAGTTTTCTCTTTATCCATGATGTCTTCTGCATCGAACTTCTCACGTTTGAAATCATAATAATTAAATGTAAGCATGTCTTGAATAAATGCATTCTCTGTATATATCTTCTCAGCAAAAATGAATGCACCACCACTATTCAACCCATTATAAATTTTCTTTATAACTTCTCTGCGGTCTTTCTTGGGCATAAACTGTAAAGTAAAAATAGAAGTCACAAGAGAACAATTTTTGAAAGTATAATCTCGCACGTCACTTTTTAGAAATTCAATCTGGGCCCAAGGTTCATTTTTAGTCAAACTCTTTTCTCTTTCATTCAAATTATTATAGAACCCTTCAGCATTTTCTATACCAATATACGTTGCATCCTTACAATGGTCTTTATTGTGCAACAACATTCTTTCTGTAGTTTTACCTGTAGAACAACCAAGGTCAACTACATTCGTGTCATTCTCAACAAAATATCTTGAGAAACTAATCACATCATTAAGAAGATTGTCGTATCCACGAATGCTCCAACTAATATGTTCATCGAAGCCTTCTTGTCTATGCGAAAAAGTAAAATCACTCATGCTTGTGCCAATATTAATTCTTCTAATGGTGTTAATGGATTGGTATCATAATTTGTAATCAACAACTCTGTTTTGATGTTCTCATCAGTTCCTTTATCACCTCGATGTGCCATTGAATATCTCAGATTCCACTCTTTCGTATTATAATCTTTATATAAGTTAGTCAAACGGTCATTAACATTATATGTAATCATAAAATTATACTTACATTCATAAACATGGTTTGCAAACACATCATGATCAAATGATTTATGCATTTCTCTATTTTTACCATAAAGATAATCTTTAATATCATATGGAGGATCAAGGAATATAAAAGTATTCTCTGAACCCTCTGCTTTCATTACCTCTGAATAATCAATATTAGTTATCTTCCAATTTTTTATTATCTTTGAAAATTGTGCCAACTTATCAGCACCCACTAAAGAAAAATTAGAGTTAGATGCTGTTTCAGAAAAAGTACTATTCTCAGTCAATCCAGAGAAACTACATTTATTCATTATGAAAAAGGATACTGCTCTCTCAAAATCATCGTATGTATCAATCTCTTCTTTATACCTATTGAATAGTTCCTTTGCCTTTGCCGTTACTTTATCATTATCACCTTCATCAAGAGTTCTTTGTTTTTCTTCACGAATTCTTTTAGATAATTCTTCACCTCTGTCTCTAAGTTGTATCCAAAAATTAAATAAAGGCACATAAAGATCATTCACCCATACTGGAATATTTGGATTCGTTTTAGTAATATCAATCGCAATTGAACCGCCACCTATGAATGGTTCTCTATACTCTGATATAATTTCAGGATACCACTGAGCAAGTGTTTTAATTGCTTTTGATTTACCGCCAGGATAACGAATAGGCGTTTTATATTGTTTCATTCTATTCCTATTCAAAAGAAATCCTCCAATGAACCTTGCTCACCATAACCAGTATCGATAATCCAATTTATCTTATCTGTAATAAATTTCAATGGTTCAACAAAACTTTTCTCGAACTGTACATCATAATCTATTTTGCTTCGAATGTCAAGTTCCTTTGGCACACTTGTTATGAATGAAAATGCAGTTGATTGAAATATGTTTGGTTGCCTCAAATGTAGAAACCGAATCTTATCGCCTTCCAATATAAGTGGATACTTGTTCTGTAACTTCTGTTTTCTCACTAGGTGATTGTATAGTATCGCACCCTTAACATGAATCGGTGCACCTGGCGCAAAGAGAGAAGACTCACCAGCAAACTTTTTTACACCATTACAACTTCTTGGATATGCGATGTCTTCTGGTGGCAGACTCATAAACTCTATTCGAAAGTTCTGTATAAACGAATTCAACGATTCCTCATCACCATTCATAATAATCTTGAGTGCTTCTTTAATCTTCTCTCTACACGGTGCTGGTGTTGAACTCTTGACTGCTTCGATACCCATAATTTTCAACTGAGGTTCCTTGAAACGAACTCCCTCGATGTCCCATGCATTTAGAATGTATCTCTTCTTGGCAGTCCATATTGCCTTGTCAGCAATCACCTCACGTTTCATATTCATCTTCTGTGAATATGCATTCATAGTTTCAGCAAGCGTCGTGTAACTCTTGTCAATAAATGGTTCCAACTTCTCACTTGCAATCTTATCCAAGAAACTGATGATTTTTCTAGTTTCAGTTCCCTCTTCAAACAACTTGTCCACAAGTCTATCAAAAGTGATGTATACCGAATCGGTATCTGATGCAAGGACATAATCTTGTTCTTTTGTTTGTAGAAGCTTGTTAAGATAATCGTTAATACCTTTTTCAATCCATCTAATAGATAACTGACCAGCAGTAGTAATCGCAGTAGCAACCATAAGATCATAATACCGAAACCAGTTATTGCCAATAGCACCATAGGCAGAATTGAGAGAAATCTTTTTTGCCATTTGGATGTTGTCGTAACGAGATATGTCTTTAAGCAATGAGGGTTCACCAGTGTCCTCATACTGTTGCTTAGTTTTGAGCAGAAGTTTTTTATACTTAACACGATCATTGTACATGTTCTCCATTAACTCTGGGAGAAATCCTATTCTGTCTTTTCTAAAGAACGCACCGTTTGGAGTCATACAATGATTGGTTCTGTTTTCTACCTTTCCTTCCAAAAGTTTGTTGACCAAACCTTCTTGTATTTCATTGTCACTATTCACCAACGTCTCTGGTGAAATGTTGTATTGCATAATAAGATGTGGATACAGTGAATTTAAGTCAAACGACATAACCCATTTATGCATACCAATAATAGGATCTTTAACATAGGCTCCTTCAAATTTCTCACTCTTTGTATTGTTAGTCTTCTGTGGAATGACTATATTTTTCTTCCTCAGATGATTATATATCACAACATCCCAGTAACGAACTGTACCAAGAATGTCTGTGTAGTTTACTTTACCGTCATATGCCATAGTCAGACACAACTCAATGAGTCGCATCTTGTCCTCTAGCTTGTCAACGAGTTCAACGTCATTGATGTTATATTCAATGAACGATTGATAATCCTTTGTATACCACTCTCTGAATGTATCGAATGGATTGCCGACTTTACGTTCTCCAAGTTCGACAGAGGCAATGTGGTCTAACCGATACGACTCTTGGTTTGTATAGGTAAACTTACGATAGAGGTCAAAGTAATCAAGAGCAGAAACACCAGCAATGTTATACAACTGATGATGTCGTCCCATCTGATAAACTTGTCTATCGTAAACTCTTCCCCAAGGTGACAGTCGTTTTAGGTTGTCTTCACCAAGCAACATCTTAATGCGATTACAGAGATAAGGTATATCAAAAAACTCAGAGTTCCATCCAGTGATAATATCGGGATACATAAACTCCCAATCCTGAATGAACCGTTCAATCATGTCATGCTCATCACGACATTGAACGTAATTCACATCCTCACGATAATTGTTATACGGTTGTAATCCCCAGACCTTGATTCTCTTGTTCTGGTGATTCTTGATGGTAATTGACAGAAGAGGTTCTACAGCCTGTTCTGGATTTGGGAATCCATTCTCACACTCAACCTCAATATCAATAGTAACGATAAGAATCTTGTCCTTATCCCAAGGAACATCACCGTTAAACAAGTCACCTATGTAAGCATAGTTGAATTGAGTGTTGCCATAAATTAAATCAGATTGTCCTTCATACTGCTTCAACCAATCCTTCGCATCATTGATTGATAGAAACTTTTGTGGCTCAACATACTTGTTATCGAGGGTTCTGTATTTTGTTGGTTTATTAACCAATGCAAATAGAGTAGGTTCATACCTAACTCTCTTGCTAATACGTTTATCGTTTTCAACACCTCTTACTAGTAGATTGTTTCCCCACTGGATCACATTTGTATAAAAATTCATATAGTAGTTACATCACTCATTATGTAGATTGTTAGTTTAGTCTTCTCGCTTTTTGCCGATATTATACTTGGTCTCCAATGTCCATTCGTTCTTCTCACGAAAGGATAATACTTTTATCTGACTCAGGGGAGCAGCAGGCTCAGCCTTATTTTCAACACCAATCAATCCCCAATCATTTAGGAGATTCACGATAGTGTTTCTACGTGATATATCATTCTCTGATAGATTTGTGTGTTTACCATCAAGGGCAAACAATTCTTTGAAGTGAACTATGTAATACCGTCCCTGCTTGTGTAATATGTGACAGGACTGATATAGTTTTCGTTCTTTACGGGAAGCAACTCCAATACGTGACAATGTTTCACGAACCTTCAGAAAATCATCTGGTTCGTTCAAGGTCACCTCCAACATATCATCTTGTGTCCAATTAACGTCTTCCATTTCTTCCACCTTTATCTAATTTTTGTTTTATGGCGGAAATCTGTTCATCATTTAGTATATCAAGAGCGACTCTTGCCTTTTCATTGTTGTAGCCATAATACTCTTTAACACACTCTAGAGTCTTCAATTTCTTCGCCTTCATCCAAGGAGTATATCTGTTCCTTGACCTTAGACTATTTAGGTAAAAGTCGAACTGCAACTTCTTGTCCAGTTGTGGATACTGATTCATTTCATTGACAAACAGTATCGTGTCTTGAAATGGCATTAGACACTTATTGACTATAAATGGTGAGTATTTCTTCTCCCACATTTCATCCTCTTCATCCATAAGAGGTTCTTTGGTACGATTTATTGCTTTGAGATAATCTTTTAGTTCATACATAACTATGATTCCGTTATTACAGCTGCCATTTAACAAGTTTTTCGATGGCGGTTGTACTACTCATAACACATTTAAAAACAATAACAGTTCTCAAATCATAACATTCTCTAGAAACCGATTGTGCCTGATGAGGTAAATGTGCATTAAACACAATTAATCTATTACCAATGTACTCAATAAGTTTTCCATTGACAACGGTTCCACCACCATACTCTACTTTCCAATCAAGTCTGGGATAGTAAATCATGGTGAAATCACCATCATCTGTATGAATATGTGGTTCTATTCCATGTGTATGAGCATTCATGTATATGCGTATGAAATCATCAACATCATACTTATCATCGAAATGATATTTAGACTTTATCGTATTCCAAATAGGAAGCACCCATTCATACCCATTATCGACAATTCCTTTTGGATTATGTCCACAAAAGATGTGCCAATGTTTATTGGGTAAAAATGTATTGGAACGGTAGTCATACTTCCATGACAGTTCTTTCATTTCCATGCTAATGTATTCGGCCACATGGTGTTCTAGGACATCATCATAAACATCAATAATCATTCCTCATTCCTCATTTTTGAAAGACCAAGATGTCTTCATAATATCCAGTATCGGCCGACTTACCAATTGTAAGATGTTTAAATCCTATATTGTTCAACAATTCAATCATGTCTTCTTGGGTTATAGTCCACACACAAAATTTATAATTAACCACACTACCAGTTTCAATATCGGTATAGGTAAAAATTCCACTAAGATGTTGTGGTGTGTACCATCTGTATCTACGTTTAACACTGAACCCACTCTCATTATACTCTTGAAGAAGATCCTTGTTTGGATCAAAATCTAAATGATATTCTGGAAAATACCCTATATTCATAAACAAGAGTGCACCATCAAGCATTTGTTTATACATTTTTTGAAAAAACTTTTTCTTATGTTCTACACGTTCTTGAATGTTGCCTATCATTAGAATCCAATCATAATCAAAATATTCAGTCTCATATAAATCTTCCATCAGCACTTTGATGTCGGCACACTTATTCTTTAAATGTTTTATCATGCCAGTACTTTTATCTGTACCAGTAATATTATGATAACCATCCATATATAATTTTATTGCCACATTACCTGTACCCACTCCAAGTTCTAATATACGTCTACCGCCTGGAAAGGTTTTTATAAAATTAATCAGTCCTTGAATATTATCATCATCGGGCCATGTTGGAGATGCCCACTTATCATATATTTTGGATAACTTATCATACTCTTCTTCACAGTCATAATTTTCTATTTTCATTTGAACTTACCTCTTGCCATAATCTCTGTCAGACAAGCGAGCATATTGATTTCTTGATCCGCAACAAAAGCAGCTTTGTATTGGTACTCAGCCAGTATAACGACAATATGAGGAACACAACTACCATCCAAAAACTTATGAAGATGATCATAGATGTAGCGATACAGACGTACATGATCCATGTCCAGATTGTCCACAACCCACTTACGAACATTAGTAAACTCCTTATTCTTCATAGAATGAATCAATTCATCTATATTTACATCTGATATATTTACCAGTATGCCAGCATCTATCGTTCCAGATACCGAGTATCTTTGAAGTTCATTTACTATCCTTCTCCAATCTGGAAAATGCTTAAATATCAACTCTGCGATTACTTTCTTTTCATACTCTATGCCTTCATTCGTTAGCATTTCTATAGCAGAATTTAGAAAATCTGCAGCGAGTTGCTGTTTCTCTGATTTGGGAATATTAAAATCAATGACACTACACCTAGAATGTAGTGGTGGTATCAAACGATTCTTGTAATTACACGTTAGGATGAAACCACAGTTTTTGTGAAACTCTTCAATCATTCCACGTAATGCTGGTTGCGTTGACTGTGGATTTAGATAGTCTGCCTCATCAAGAATAAGATACTTGCGACCACCATGTAATGACACAGTAGAAGCAAAGTTTTTAATCTTGGTGCGAAGAACATCGATGCCAGATTCTTCTGAACCATTGACAAACATATAGGTTAGGTTGAGTTCTTCAAGCATGGCCCGAGCAACAGTTGTTTTACCAACGCCGGGACCACCAGACAGAATTAGATTAGGTATGTCACCTTGTGCAACAAACTTAGATAAAGTATCTTTTAGATGGTCTGGTAATACACACGAGTCAATCCTCTTTGGACGGTATTTCTCCACCCATAGAAAGTCTTTCATAATATAATGTCCTATTAAGAACCATAATGTGATTCGGGTTCGAGGGCTATAAAGTATTCAATATCCACGTTTGTGTTTTTGAAGTGACTGATTCTCTTTGAAGAGACACTAACATTATAGTCTCCCGACAACAGTTTCAGATTCTCAACCTTGAACCAGAACTTATAATCCACATCATCATCAGTATCAACAACATCGATTGAATATGCATTAGCAGTGTCATTCTTCTTATCAGTAACACGCAAACTGCCATTCTCCAATACCATATCAGGTGCACCAATAACTGCTGCTGCCTTCTGAACATTGGATAGAACGTCACTCGAAAGAGTAAACTCCACTTCACACTCTGGCATGTTGATTTCTTTTGTCACTGTTGTAACAACAGACGGATCAGAATACCAATACTTGAGAGATGACTTCTTTCCTTCCTCAGACATTATTACAAAATCATCTTTGAACTTCAGGTCTGGGGAATTAAACAAAGACATCGATGCAAGAAACTCATTCAAGTCGTAGATTGCAACTTCTTGAGAAAACTCTTCATCGACAGTTGATTGGGCAACTATGTTTTTCATAGCAGACATGGTACTCAGAACACTACCTTCTCTAACCAAAAGATTTTGATTGATGGTAGAATAGTTCTTCAATACTGATACTGTACTTTCACTTAATTTCATTATCTAACTCCGTTTCATTTAAATATAAAGCCATTATACCATAGTGTATAACTTTCAACAAGTCTCTTCGGTCCTTGCCGTTCTTCTTTCCGTATCGTTGTGCATACTTGAGTATGTTGCCAATACAGAATCCTTCACCGTGACCAGCATCTATAATGAACTCTGTAGCTTGAAACTTATTCTTGCTGTAGTGTTCATCATAAGTAGAATCGATATATCTTTTCAGTTCTAGTAATGCTCTGTCTTCATTGTATCTGTAACTAAGACTTTTTGCTTTCTTCATATAGTTCTGTCTCTCGTTTGGACATGTACTTCTTCAATTCTGCTTCCGTATCATGTACGTTCCAATTCATTGCAATAGACCTACGTTCACCATCACCATAGAAAGGCAATACCGCATGTTTCAACCACTGAGGAAATACCAACATAACACCAACCTCAGGCTTCACATAATCTTCTGTCTGTGGTCTAAGTTGCATGATGTCACGTTTGCTATTCAATCCCCAAACAAGATGTGTCCAACCATCAACACCACCAGAAGCATTATTAATTTCTGGTACATCAGGTGAGTCTTGAATACTTTGTGGAATTTTCAACCACAGAAATCCAGACAATCCAGCAACAGTATGGACACCATGATCATGATGAGGATTGTAGTCACCCGCATACGCATGGTTTGACCAACACTGTGAGACTGTTGTGGTTGCGTCTCTCTTGTATCCCTTCTGAACATACGTAGTGCCAATCTGATTGAACACAGTCGTAAGTTGCTGTCCAACTTCATCATCAAGTGGCATGTCTAATTGTGCTGAACGTTCATTCTGTTTCAGTTGTCCAACAAGACCACTCGCATAACTTACGTTGGAT
>LULG01000588.1_pt1 | contig 11062 bp, 13 predicted proteins | sample 728211 | NCBI WGS metagenome assembly LULG01 (sample SAMN03860295, study PRJNA289734) | marine metagenome | biome: seawater column; feature: ocean; material: water; isolation source: Red Sea water column Station 169 - depth 200m | place: Saudi Arabia: Red Sea | collected 2011-10-15 | depth 200 m | reverse complement strand
GCTGACGAACAGTGTCCCGGCAATCACGAGCAGACTGCCCAGCTTGAACAGCAGGCCGGGAAGGACCACGGCATAGACGGCAAAACCCGCAATCACGATGGCGGCGGCCATATATTCGCGGCGATTTCGCCGGGCGACGATGTCGCCGAGCCGCGACGCGCGGCGCCTGACTTCCTCGACCGGCATCGGGTCGAACGCGGCCGTATCGCTTTGCCACAGGGTGTGAAGGGTCATGTCGTCGGAATAATCGGTCATGATGCGTCTCCGGGGCTCGCGAAACGGCGCGTGAGCATGGATTTGAAGCGATGGACCTTGGTTGCGACGGCCTCGGACGATACGCCCGTGACCTCGGCGATTTCGGTCGCCGCCAGCCCCTCGAGATAAAGGAGCAATATCTGCCGGTCGGGCGGCCCGAGCCGGTCGATGATCGCCAGCATCAAGGCGAGCGCCTGATCGGTCTCGGCGCGCTCGGCGGGCGAGGGGGCTTCATCGGCAAGCGCCAGATCCTCGATATCGACCCACGGCCGCCGGCGCTTGCGGGCTTGGGCGGCGACGTGCGAGGCGGCGCGATTATGCACCACGCGCCAGACCCAGGTGCTCATCGCGCAGCGGGCATCGAAGCGGGCGAAGCTCTGCCAAAGCGCGACCTGCAACTCCTGGAGAAGGTCGCGTTGCAGTTCGGGATCGGCTTCATAGCCGCGCGCCATGCGGGCGATAGCGCCGCCGAAGCGGTCGATCGCCTCTTCGAACAGCCTGTCTTGCGCCTTTCCGGTCACCCCGATCTCCCAAAAGCCCGTGCCAATATCCGGTTAGTCGCCGGCGGCGCGTGTTTCTGACAGGGGAGGCGAAAAATTCGCTTCAGGCGTCGATCGCCGCCTCGTCCAGTGTTGCGGCATTGGCCTGAATGAACTGGAATCGATGCTCGGGATGCTTGCCCATCAGCCGGTCGACCAGATCCTTGACGATCTGCCGCTCCTCATACTCCTGCGGCAGCGTGACCTTGAGCAACGACCGCGTCGCCGGGTCCATCGTCGTTTCCTTGAGCTGGTTGGGATTCATCTCGCCCAGCCCCTTGAAGCGTCCGACCTCGACGCGCTTGCCCTTGAACAGGGTCGCTTCGAGTTCGGCACGATGGGCGTCGTCGCGCGCATAGGCCGACGTTGCCCCGGCGGTGATGCGATAAAGCGGGGGCTGCGCCAGATAGACATGGCCGGTGCGGACGATGTCGGGCATTTCCTGGAAGAAAAAGGTCATCAGCAGCGTCGCGATATGCGCGCCGTCGACGTCGGCATCGGTCATGATGATGATCTTGTCGTAGCGCAGGCGGTCGGCATCGCAATCCTTGCGCATCCCGCAGCCGAGCGCGAGCGCAAGATCGGCGATTTCCTGATTGGCGCGGATTTTGTCCGCGCTGGCGCTGGCGACATTCAATATCTTGCCGCGAATGGGCAGGATCGCTTGCGTCTTGCGATCGCGCGCCTGTTTGGCACTGCCGCCGGCGCTGTCGCCCTCAACGATAAATAATTCCGTGCCTTCCGGGCCGTTGTTCGAACAATCTGTCAGCTTGCCGGGCAGGCGCAGCTTGCGCGCGCTGGTCGCCGTCTTGCGCTTGACCTCGCGTTCCGCCTTGCGCTTGAGCCGCTCGTCCATCCGTTCGAGGATCAGCCCGAGGAGGGCGCGGCCACGATCCATATTGTCCGAGAGGAAATGGTCGAAATGGTCGCGCACGGCATTTTCGGTGAGGCGCGCGGCCTCCGGGCTCGACAGCCGATCCTTGGTCTGGCTCTGGAACTGGGGGTCGCGGATGAAGACCGACAGCATCATCTCGCCGCCGTTGAAGACATCTTCCGCGGTTATCTGCGCCGCCTTTTTCTGCCCGATCAACTCGCCAAAAGCGCGCAGCCCCTTGGTCAGTGCAGCGCGCAGCCCGGCTTCGTGCGTGCCGCCTGCGGGGGTGGGAATGGTGTTGCAATACCAGCTATAGCTGCCGTCCGACCACAGCGGCCAGGCGATTGCCCATTCGGCGCGTCCTTGTTCGTCGGGGAACTCCTGCCGCCCCACGAAAGGTTCGGCAGTGGCGCACTCGCGTGTGCCGATCTGTTCCTTCAGATGGTCGGCGAGTCCGCCCGGAAACTGGAACACCGCCTCTGCGGGCGTGTCGTCGCCAATCAGTTCGGGCGCGCATTTCCAGCGGATTTCGACCCCGGCGAAAAGATAGGCCTTCGACCGCGCCATGCGATAGAGCCGCTGCGGCTTGAACCGGCCATGTTCGCCGAAGATCGCGGGATCGGGCACGAAGGTCACGCCGGTACCGCGGCGGTTCGGCGTCGGCCCCAGTTCCTCGAGCGCGCCCAAGGGCAGGCCTTGCGAAAAAGACTGTCGATACAATTGCTTGGAGCGCGCAACTTCGATGATGGTTTCGATCGATAGCGCGTTGACGACGCTGACCCCGACGCCGTGCAGGCCGCCCGACGTCGCATAGGCCTTGCCCTCGAACTTCCCGCCCGAATGGAGCATGGTCAATATGACTTCCAGCGCCGATTTCCCCGGAAACTTCGGGTGCGGATCGACCGGCATACCGCGGCCGTTGTCGACTACGGTCAGCCGGTTGCCGACGTCGAGCGTGATCTCGATCCGCGTCGCGTGGCCCGCAACGGCTTCGTCCATACTGTTGTCGATGACTTCCGCTGCAAGATGATGCAGCGCACGCTCGTCGGTGCCGCCAATGTACATGCCGGGACGGCGACGGACGGGTTCGAGCCCTTCCAGCACCTCGATCTGGGAGGCGTTGTAGCTTTCGGTAGCGGGGGCGGAGCTGTCGAACAAATCGTGACTCATGGCCTTGCTATAGGGGGCCGGGAAGGGCGCTGGCAAGCGCGGTTTTCGGGCGATCCAGGGCGCGGCGCGGACCGATTTCCTGCCGCTCGGCTCGTCCCGTTTTCAGCACAGGCAGGAACTTCGCCGAAAGCCGGCGGGTTGATCGGGTGACTGCAAAGTCACTCAAAAAGTGGAGAAAATATATGAAACTCGCCTCTCTCCTCGTCGCTTCGGCGGCGACGATGCTGGCTGTCCCGGCCATGGCCCAGGACAGCGGATCCACCGCGCGCGACAGGTCGCAGGATTTCAACGGCCCCTATGTCTCGGTCGGCGGCGGCGCGACGCTGCAGGGCAGCGACCGCGGTGAAACGCTCGTCTTCGATACCGATCGCGACGGCACCTACGGCGATCAGGTCACGACCTCGACCGGCGCCGACGCCTTCTCGCCTGGTTTCTGCAACGGCGCCGCGACAGGCACCGCGAACGGCGGCTGCCGCAACGACAAGGACGGACCCGAATTCTTCGGTCGCGTCGGCCTCGACAAGCGTATGGGCAATTTTGTCGTCGGCGCGCTGATCGAGGGTGGTCACAGCGTGGCGCGTGACAGCGTCAGCGGCTTCTCGACGACCCCCGCGAGCTACACGATGAGCCGCGAAGCCGATTGGCAGGCCAGCGCCCGCCTGCGCGCCGGTTACACGCCCGGCGGCGGCGCGCTCTTCTATGTCACTGGCGGTCCGGCCTATGCGCGGCTCGACAACCGCTTTACGACGACCAACACCGCCAACAGCTTTGCCGACAATGGCAAAACCAACGCCTGGGGCTATGCCGCCGGCGGCGGGGCCGAGGTGATGGTCACGAACAACATCGCGGTCGGGCTCGAATATCTCTACACCGACGTCAAGGACGATGATTATGTGGTGAACGTCGGCGCGGGCAGCGCCCCCGCAACCAACCCGTTCCTCCTCAACGGCGGCGGCACCAATATCCAGCGCAGCGATCCGCATTTCCGGACGCACAGCGTTCGCGGAACGTTGAGCTTCCGTTTCTAACAGGTTGGAAATGAAGGAAAGGCGCCGGAGCGATCCGGCGCCTTTTCGTATGTCAGTCTAGCGGCCGAGAGGCGCGTCGAAGATTGCGAAATTGCCGTTGGCACTCGCGACGAGCCGGTCGTCCTGATAAAGACGCGCGTCGATATTGGCGATGCGTTTGCCCTGATGCAGCACGCTCGCATCGCAGATCAGCCGACCCTCGCGTACGCCGACATGATAGTTGAACTTGATTTCGAGCGTCGCGCACCATTTGCTGTCGGGCATCTGGCTGGTCAGCGCGCCGCCCATGGCCGTATCGGCGAGCGAATAGGCGACGCCGCCATGCGCAACGCCCTGCGGATTGAAGTGCCGCGCGCGGTCGATGTCGATCGCCATCCGGCATCGACCATCGCCGCGTTCGACCATTTCGAACCCCATGAAGCGCGCGAATTCGAAATCCTGTCCGAACGGCCTCACCGGACGCGCGGCCCCCCGAAGGGCGGCGGCGGCGGCGGGCGGCGCGTCCCGCGCGGCAGTTGCGCCTGATAGGCGCGTCCGCAATGTTCGACGCAATAAGGGAAGCCGGGGTTCACCGCCTCACCGCAGAAATGGAAATCGGGCTCGCCCGGATGGCCCATCGGCCAGCGGCAGATACGATCGTTGAGATCGAGCAGGCTGGTCTTGTCGGCGATCTCGGGGCTCGGCTTTGCGGGCACAAGGCGGCGCGGCGGCGCCGGCGGAATCGGAGCCTGCTGGTCGCCGGGTCCCTGACGAATGAAGCCTCCCGGGCCGATCGAGACGATGCGCGGCGCATCAGGCTTGGATGGCGCGTCGGTTTCCGGGGCCGAGGCATTGTGTATAAGAGACAGGCTTGTCGGTGGCCTTGACCGGCGACGGGCGCGATTTCAGCCCCAGACGGTGCGCCTTGCCGATGACGGCATTGCGGCTGACCCCGCCGAGCTCGTCGGCGATCTGGCTGGCGGTCAGGCCCTTTTCCCACATGTTGCGCAACTGTTCGATGCGCTCATCAGTCCATGACATCTTTATTCCTCATCATTCCACGCCGCGGGCGGATCGCATTCCCGAAAAGGACGCGCGCAGTCAAAGCCCAGCTTGCGGTAAGATCGGGGAGGCGATAGGCGAGAACGCCATGAACGACCAGCCCCAAATTTCGCGCCCGGAGTCGGGCACAGGCTCAGGCGATTTCCGTGCCGCGCCGCATTTCGCGGAACCCGGTGTCCCGCATATCCGGACACTCAATGTTCCGGGGATGCAGGCGCTATATGTCAAGGAGGTGCGGCGCTTTTTCAAGGTGCAGCTCCAAACTATCTGGGCTCCGGCGGTCACGACACTCCTTTTCCTCGTCATTTTCACCGTCGCGCTGGGCGGTGCGGGTCGCCGCGTCATCGGCGTTCCCTTTGCCGACTTCATTGCCCCCGGCCTGATCATGATGGCGATGCTGCAGAACAGCTTCGCCAATTCGAGCTTCTCGCTCCTCGTCGGCAAGATACAGGGCACCATCGTCGATTATCTGATGCCGCCACTCGCCGTGGGCGAGCTGATTATCGCACTTGTCGGCGCCGCGGTGACGCGCGCGATCCTCGTCGGAATCGCGCTCTGGGCCGCCATGCTGTTCTGGCCCGGCGTCCACGTCGCCCCGCAGCATCCCTGGGCGGTTGCTTTGTTCGGCGTCCTCGGGGCGATGATGCTGGGTTTCCTCGGGCTGCTGACGTCGGTGTGGGCGGAAAAATTCGATCATGCCGCCGCGGTCACCAACTTCGTCGTCACGCCCCTCGCGCTGCTGTCCGGGACGTTCTACTCTGTCGACAAGCTCGCCCCCTGGTTCCAGTCGGTCGCGCACGGCAACCCCGTCTATTATGCGATCATGGGGTTCCGGTACGGCTTCATCGGCACGGTCGATTCGACGATTGCCAATCCGGTCGCGACCGCAGCGCTGTTCCTGATCGGCGTAAATGCGCTGTTGGGCGTCATCACCTATCGTCTTCTGGCGTCAGGCTGGAAGCTCAAGGCCTGAAGAGTCCGCACCGACCCGCGAGGGCCGGTCAGGTCAGTGGCGGTGGATCGAGCGGACGCGGTAGAGACCGCGATCGAGCCCGTCGAACATCGCCTCGACCTGCGGGTGATCGACCGGCCCTTCGTCGCCGTCGGCCACCAGATTCTGCTGGCTGACATAGGCGATATAGGCGCTGTCCTCGCTTTCGGCGAGCAGGTGGTAATAGGGCTGTTCCTTGGCCGGGCGGATCGCCTCGGGGATCGCCTGATACCATTCCTCACTGTTCGCGAAGACCGGATCGACGTCGAACACGACGCCGCGAAAATCGAACATCCGGTGCCGCACGATATCGCCCGGCGCAAAGCGCGCGCGTTCGATCAGCGGCGCGGAAATTGCGGCGGAGGGCGTATCGGGCAGGGAAGTATTCTTAATCGTCATGTCGTTAACTTATGACGATCCGCGGGGGATTCAAGTCCATTCCCCAGTCCGGCGACGGGCCGCGCCACGGGTCGAAACATGGGGAAAAATGGAGGAGAGTGAGTCCGTAAATTCGAATCGCCACGAGCCGTCATGGTTCGTCAAGATTCGAAACAAACGCTTGATATTCCGCCACAATGATTCGTCATGAGGCGTCATAGCTTGTCAGAGTTGAAAGTGCTTGGCGAGACAAAACGGTCAGTGGAAAACCGACCGCTCACCAGCACTGGACACCCGGATATGACCATTACCGCTTCCAAGAAATCACTCGACGCCCGGACAGCCGCCACGCTCGTTCGCGCCGGTCGTCCCGGCATGTGGGCTGCTCGGCACGGCCTGCAATTGGTCATCGCTCAAAGCGGCTCCGCATCGTGGTCGCTTCGCTACAGCACAAGGGACGGCAAGCGGCGGCTGATGAAGCTAGCCGACTATGAACCCATCAGCGCTGCCACGCTTGCGGCACTTGAAGCCGAAGCCGCCGAACATCGGTCGGCAATAAAAAAAGGGCACGATCCGCTCGCGGAACGAATTCAGCTTGCCGCGCCAGCCGCGCGCCCGGTCACGCCATTAGCCGAGACGTTCAAATCGGCGGCGCTCGGTTTCATTGCCGAAAACAGGGATGGTTGGAAAAACGAAAAGCATCGGACGCAATGGGAGAACAGCCTAAAAACCTACGCCTATCCGATTATCGGCGACAAGCTAGTTCACGAAATCAACATCGAAGATGTTAAAGGCGTCCTGTTGCAGCACCATCGGCGCGGCGGACCATTATGGAAGGTCGCGCGGGAAACTGCATCGCGAGTCCGCAGCCGAATGGAAATCGTTATCAATGCGACGAAGGCGAGGGCGTTGGCTGACAACAGCAACCCCGAGCGGCAAGCGCTTTGGAACAACCATCACAACCCGGCGCAACTCGCGATCCTGCGCTATGCCGGACTGAACGGAAAACAGGTTAAATCGCATTTCAAGGCGATGGACTGGAACGATGTCCCGCTATTCGCCAAACAGCTTTTGAGAAAATCGGACTACTCCGCGAAGGCGCTGGCGCTGACCATCCTTTGCGCCACCCGATCCAATGAGACGTTCAACGCCACATGGTCTGAAATCGATCTGGACGGCGCGGTGTGGGCGATCCCCCCTGAACGCATGAAGGCCGGAAAGGAACATCGCATTCCGCTGTCTGATGCGGCGGTGACGCTCCTACGCGGCGTGCATCGGCTTGATCGCAATCCGTTCGTCTTTCCCGGCGCTCGCAAGGGACAGCCTTTGAGCAATATGGCGATGCTCGAAATGTTGCGCGGGATGCGTCCCGATGAACGCTTCACGGTGCATGGCTTTCGGTCGGCGTTCCGTGACTGGATCACAGAAACGACGCTTCACCCGGACAGCATAGCCGAACAGGCGTTGGCCCATACAATCGATAATCAGGTTGAGCGGGCATACCGGCGTGGCGACGCATTCGATCGTCGCCGGGACTTGATGCAGCAATGGGCGGACTATCTGTTGATCGGTAGCGAGGCGTATGCAGAAAAATGGTTAAAATTTATCGCTTAAAGGGCTAGAACTGTCGGCCTGCCGTGAAATCGATAATCGCGCCCTTGGCGCACTGATACCGCACTGTCCGATTGACGTTTCGGTCGGGGATTATTGATTGATCGGTCAGGACCAGTGTTGCCCGGTCAAGCGTCAGCGAGACGAACACTGGTCCCATTGGCGTCGTTAGCAAATCCGGATTCGGGCCGCGTATTGTGATTTGTGTTTCGGTGATTTGGTGCAGCGCTTTCCATCCGTCGCCATCATCGAACCGGCGCTTTTTAAGGTCGATGTTCAACCGCATTTCCGAACCGTCAGCGGCAGCGCAGACGAATCCGGCCTGCTCGTTGGTCGCCGCGTGAACAGGAACCGCGCAAATCAGTATGAAGATGGACATACATCGCATGGTCGTTTGACTCCGATTACGCTATTCGTATCGTCCAGTTTCGGGGGCGATGCAAAGGGCGAGTTATGGCGGCGAACATTGATCGATTTAAGAAGGATGTGGACGGACTTGTAGCGAAGGGCGAGAACCTTGATTTGATAATGCTGTTTTCCGTTATGGCATGGGAAAAAGTCGAAAATGTCTTGAAGGGACAGGGTAAGTCCGACGACGATATCAAGCTGGTTCGGATGGAAATGCACAGATTTCCGTCAGACTATCAGGAATGGTATTCGGAAAGTGGGGCTTTAATTAAGCAGGTTCTCCCTGATCGCCTTGACGATTTTAAATCGCAGTATGAGGTGCCGCGAGTTCGGAAAGAAATCAGCTTCTCCAACTATGTCATCTCCGATTATCTGATAGGGCTTCAAAGGACGCGAGGCGGTGACGTTGTTGTCGATAAGAGCGCTGGGATTCCCAAATTCAAAATCCAGTTGGCAATTTTGAAAGCCGCAAGAAAGCGCTTTGAATCGTCGCTTTTTGAGATTCGGCAATTGGTCCAAGCGGACCTTTTTGATGGGGAAATCGAGTCCGCGCGCGAACTCTTGAAAAACAAATATCTGCGTGCCGCTGGCGCAATCGCTGGCGTCGTCATCGAAAAACACCTGCGGCAAGTGTGCGTTGATCACGGTGTCCAAATCGCAAAGAAGAATCCCGGAATTTCCGACTTGAACGAAGCACTTAAGGCGGCGGGTGTTATCGAGATTCCGCAGTGGCGACACATCACTATGATGGGTGATATTCGGAATCTTTGCGATCACAATAAGCAGAAGGAACCGACGTCCGAACAAGTTTCCGACTTGGTTGATGGTGCCGACAAAATTTTGAAAACAATTGCGTAGCGCATTCGTCCGAAAAATTTTCGAGTGCCTTTCCCACTGACCGGGACGGTCGATTCCGACCGGGGGCGAGAGGGGGTGATCCAGCGCTTGCGCTGATGTTCCTTTTATGTTCTCATTGCGTAATGGAACGAATGGACACTAACCGAGTCGCCGAAGCGATCCTTTCCGCACCGGGTTGGGCGCGTGTTGGCATTACAGCACCAAAGGATCATCTGCGTATTGAAGCCGCCTATGAACTGGCACGCGCTATCGTCAATGATGTGTTGAATGGTCACAGCACGCCCGGACCTGATCAGCTAGGCTTGTTGCTGTGACGGAAATACTTTTCGTCACGATGGGCAGACGCTAACTATTCGGTATGCGCGCATCAGAACGAATGGACCTGCTCGAAAAAGTCGGCAGTGAGCTGCAAAACCGCTACACCTTCAAAGACATTGATGCGTTCTTTGCTGCATCCAACATATCGACAGCGAATGTTCCGGATTTGGGTGGAGCGAATAGCAAAAGAGTCTACGCTAAAGCGGTGTTAGCGCGGGTATCGGAAACCGATCTAATCCGCGTGGCAAGCGAATTGGACATTCTGCCAACTTCCCACGCCGGGGTGGCTATCGAGCCGCCAAAAAACTGGCAAGACACGTCTGATTTCCGCCTTTTTATTTCGCACATCAGCAGGGATAAGGCGATTGCGACGAGGCTCAAAGCCGCGCTTGCAGGATATTCCATTGCCGGTTTCGTTGCACACGAGGACATTCATCCGACGCTTGCATGGCAAGATGAAATCGAACGCGGGCTGCAAACGATGCATGCCTTGATCGCGGTCCATACTCCAGGATTCTCCGCGTCGATATGGACGCAGCAAGAGATCGGCTATGCGCTAGGCCGGGGCGTGAAAGTTATATCGTTCAAGATGGGCGAAGACCCTACCGGGTTCATCGGAAAACATCAGGCGCTGCCGCGACGGAATCGCACTGCTGAACAGATCGCAGCGGAAATCAACAAGCTGCTTGGAGCCGATCCACGCACATGTGATCTTCTCAACTCTGCACAGGGTGCGGCGATCCCGTTCTGACGGGCAGGCATTCCGATTATTCAGCGAGGGTGCGGTATGGCGTTAAAAGATTTTTTCTGGACGATCATCGCGGCAGGCGGCGGCGGTGCAGTTGTCGCGTTCGCTATTTTCAAGGGATTTGGTGAAAAATGGCTCGACAGCAAGTTCGCTGGTCGGCTGCAGAATCTGCGCCATGAACATGAGCGTCAAATGGAAACTGTGCGACTGGAAACCTTGCGCACTCTTGATCGATCCACGCGATTAAGCGAACGGGAATTTGAAGTGTCTGCCGAAGCATGGTCGCTCGTGTTCGATGCTTACACGCGCACAATGGGTGCGATGCCCGGATTGCGTCAGTATAGCGATTTTGCGAGACTATCTGATGACCTTGCCAGAACGGTTGCTGAAGCCAGTAGCTTTGAGCCGTGGGAAATTGACGAACTCATGAACAGAGCGAAGGCTGATCGGCTCAATTATTTTGCCGAGCGGATGAGAATGCGAGAAATGCAAAGTGCAAAAAGCGCCATCCGTGATGCGAGCAATTACCTGAACCGGAAGGCTCTCTTTTTGGATCGAGAAGTGTTTACGCGTCTAGATGCATTTGTGGATTTTGCTTGGAAAGCCGTCGTTGCGCGTGAAATAGTCTCGGAAGTGCGCAACGGGAATCTTGAAGGGATTGTCCGCGACGATGAAGATTTCCGCAAGGGCGCCGAAGCCAAGATCGGAGAACTAGAACAGCTAGTGCGTGGGCGATTTTGGCCAGCAATCCAGCCGCCTGCGGCCTAATCTATCTATTAAAATTTGATGCGCTTGACGGCGCATGGCGCATGGTGCAGATTCACGCCTGCTATCGAACAGGTC
>LULG01000522.1_pt1 | contig 11069 bp, 10 predicted proteins | sample 728211 | NCBI WGS metagenome assembly LULG01 (sample SAMN03860295, study PRJNA289734) | marine metagenome | biome: seawater column; feature: ocean; material: water; isolation source: Red Sea water column Station 169 - depth 200m | place: Saudi Arabia: Red Sea | collected 2011-10-15 | depth 200 m | reverse complement strand
ATTATATAGAATTCTTTAGGCTTAATTATCTCGGCCATAATTCGTGCCGGGACGACCCCTCCTCGACCTATACCAATAATAACATTACAATTTACCGATAGAGCTTTAGCTGCCGCAATATCACAGTCTTTATGAAATTCATCCCAAGAAATGTATGTCTTTGACATACCATATTATAGTAGATTGATTGTGTCAATCAACTAGATATTTACCAATATGTTTAGACAAAACTTCAGCTGCCTTATATAAATCATCCCTGCGCTGTTTATTGCGAGCTCGCTTTGCTTTCTCATATATTTCCAACACAAAGTCGGAGGTGATTTCTTGTGATACAACAACTTTACGTACATTAGACGGCACAACTTCCTCCTTTTTAATTTGTGGTTTTCTCTTTGCCATATACAGGATATAATTATTTAAGCTGTTTTTTATATAATCCTAGGTTTATCTAAACGGAGGACCAGATACCCATAATACTAATGAGCGGCGCATGCCTGATTTAACTGGACATACTCTATGCATCATATATGATGGGAAAATTACAGCGTCACCTTTATCGAGATCAATATGATCATATTTCTGTGTGTTGTGCATCTCAAACTCACCACCTTCACATTCATCTTTTCCGGATATCATAACAGATAATGATACTTTCCTATTTACTGACCTACCACTATTACCAACATCCATGTGCCAGTTATACTTACCTCCTGGGCTATAACGAGTATATTGAATCATCTCACCGCATCCGTATAAATCTAATCCCCATCGTTTGTCGTTTTGTGTTCGAACAGCTATAGCAAGCTTATCGTATAACCACCTTGTGTAGTCTGTTTGTGGTATCCATCCAACAGATGATTTTCTTGTTTGTTTTTCTAGGCTACCCTTGTTATCATGTCCTACTCTACCGTCCGAGAAGTTCAGAGAGTCAATCATAGTTTCTATTTTTACCAGATCATTCTTATCTAATAAGCCCTTCACGACACTATAATGACCGAATTCAGGTATAGGTTTTAATATATATGAAAATGAGTCTTCAGACGATTCTTGACGCAAACCAATTGACCTACCACCACTAGGTCGATCTTCATTTTCTTTTTTAGGAGCTTCTTGTTTCTCTGGCTCTTGTTTCTCTAGCTCTTGTTTCTCGTTTTCTCTCCGTGTCTGTAAGTCAGCTTCAAGTAATTTCAACCCTTCCTCACCTTTCTTCCGTAGTTCTTCTTCATCGATGTTGACATCGAAGTCGTCACTTTCATTTACAGCCTTAAGTACATCAAAAAAGGCCTGTGTATTCCCTTCCATCCCTTCAGGTAATATAATAGTTTCGTCGTCTGGCATCATATTAAATTATATAGCTTTTGTATAATATGCCACTTAAATATATGTGTTATGACAGATATTAATGATATGTTTCCAAAATATATATGGACACAATCAACAGGTTATTTGGAATGCGCTAAAACAAAGAGTTTATTTATCAACAGCGGTGAATATATTGACGGACCGCAAAAGTTTCATTCCGTTGAAGAAGCATTAAAGTTTCTTAAAGAACAAAATATTACTGGTAAAATAGGTATTAGGATTGAGAGATAAGAGCTTTATACTGATCTAACCTATTAAACCACATATATGAATATTTCTGGAATTGTATTTCATTTAACTCAAATTTCTGAAATTCAAGTCCTTGAGAACACATAAGGATAACTCCATTTTCTATTTCACTTCCGGTCATGTAATTATGCGCGTTAATATATGCAGCTAACTGAAGATAATAATCTTGAATCCATTCCTCTTTTTTTGGCTTGTTAGTTTGTTTGAAATCTACAATATGAGGAACACCTTTATACAATCCGACAACATCGGTAGTCCCAGCATATAAATTGCTGTTGTATAATTGTACTTCACATCCCCAAACTTCATCTAAATATTTTAGACCTTCATTTACTATAACATCAGCCATTTTTTTAGCTTTAGAATGTACCGGACTAAAATCAAATTCTCTTTTTGTCTCTAAAAGATAACATTCTAATGTTAAATGCATAGAAGTACCAACTGCAGCAGCTTCATTTCTAATACGTTGAGCTTCCTTTTTACCTACTCTGTTTTCCCAATTTTTTAATCCGGTAGTGTCTTTAGTTTTGCTTAGAATATCTTGCTTAGAAACGTACTTTTCCGGAAGTGATAATGCAAGTTCCGACATTTCTTTTCTTACTTCTTTGAGGTCAGCTTCGTGGTGTTTTTGCAAATCTTCGAGATCGTCATCCAAGTTATTTAGACGACTCCAAGCCATCTTAAAAACCCAACCACCTAAAAACGAAACTAGACCGAAAGATACATTAATTAAGGCCTGTGAATCCATCACTAATATTTAGTCTTATGGAGCCGAAGTTGTATGTTCCCAGGCAACATTTGTACCGGATAATGGTAGAGATTTGTATCTTATTGTACCACTATCATTATATTGAACCACTAAATAATGTTGCCTTACATAAATTCTCGCTTCTGTATTAGCTGTTGGTGACGTTGGTGTTGAGTCAGTATTGTCTCTTACGTTGAGAGTAATACCTGCATTACCGGCTAAATGTAATGTTGTATCTGGGTTTGTTGTTCCAATACCAACTTTATATGCTGACGTCATTGACATTATATTATCATTAGCATGAACGTTCCAGAAGTTAAGAGTTGAGTGTCTACTCGAGTTATTAAATGAATTGTCATCTAAAAAGATATACCAATTTGCTTGATCGTTTTGAAGTATAACACCACACTCTGCTTCAGCAGCTTGCATCTTAGTATATGATTTTGTTGATCCTGTCGTATTTATGTGAAGCTTCTCAGTAGGTACTGCAGTACCTATACCTAACCTACTCTCCAGATAATTGTATTCTTGACCTGTAGCACTAAGACTACCATTAGCGCTGACATTACCAGCTAAAGTTAATTTCTGAGCTACATCAGTAGTACCAATACTTACCGATGAAAAGGAATACATTGCAGTATTAATAGACAAATGAGGGCTCCAAAACCCACTCAAACTTTGACTTGCTGCTGAAAGTTCAGCAATTTGGTTTTTGTTGTTTCTTATGTCTGTAGTATGTGTTGATAATAGAGGTTGAAATGTTGTATTTTCCTCTGTAATAACAAAATTTTCGAAATCTAGTATTTGCGTACCTTCATCATTTTCGACAATTAAATAATTACCTGCTTCAATATCAGATGACTCCGGTAACTGTCTAATGTTCATTCCTGTACTCATTACGTATATTTACTAAAGTTTCACTGCAGACAAACTTATTCCAGATGACGGGGATAGCTTAGTCTGATTTTTTTCGTAGTTAACAAAGTTTCCTTGAATTGTTAAATTTTTTATATCACAATCCATTAGATCATCTGATGTAGTAAATGCTAATCCAACTCTAAGTCTTTCAATAGGTATACGACTTTGCCCTAATTTGTAATCTAAATCAGCAACATGGTATGGATAAAAAACACCATCGCTACCTTTAATGTCAACTCTAATTCTTTGCCCATCGTTTTGTAGCATTACTCTAACAGTTTTGAAATTGATATCATCTCTACTAGTAACTTGTTGCATTAAAGTTACTGCTGGTGAATTAGCATACCGTTCATGATATGGATCTGAAGTTAAAGGGAATGTACTTAAATTAGGCGATACACTATGTACATTGTATGTAGATAATTCACTCATACGTACACATATTGAGTTAGGTGACTTGTCACTAATAACTGGTGTTTGTACAACACTATGACCTGCATTGTTTGTATGAGGTTGTCTTTGAAATGCTGACAAACCTGTTTTTCCGTGATCAGTTGTTGAAAAGTCTCCTCTAACATCTAAACCTACGCCAACATATCCACCTCTTATGCCATTAATAACTGCGCTATTAGCAACAGTTGTTGATCTATATGCTAATGGTCCTTGATAATTAGAATAACCTAAAGAACTTCCTATACCTCCAGGATAGAATTCTTCTTTCGCATCCCAGAAAAATACACAAAGGCCGTTTCCTGGTTTGATACCACCATTGCTAGCTACATTGGTAGGTATTGCAGATAATTGTGGTACAATAGTTGCCATTAAACGTCGTCAATCAGGTCAGAAAATTGTTGGTTGATTGCTGCATCAAATCCTGACATTGGTATAAAATCATCTTCTTGTTTTTCATCTTCGAGAGTTCCAGTATTAATTACACTATTAACGTCTCCTGTCCACTCTGTCCCATCTTCTAATTCAACAGTTACTTCATCATTTTCAAGTTTAGTTACGGTCCCAATACCGCCACCTTCAATAGGGTCAATTCCTACTTGATCTCCAATTTCAACATTTTCCCACTGATCATTAATATCAATGGGTCCATCTTTATCCGATAATTCATCCGGATCGTGTTTGGCAAGCTTTTCAATATCATCTGGCATTCAAATATTTATTACACTGTATCGAAATATAAATATTGATATGAAAGGGAAGAAGAAAATACTTCTGGAAGATTCTTTCTATGATCAATTCGTATCTCCAATTCCACCACATTTATCACCGGAAGAACGCGAACAATGGGAAAAGCAATTAGAATGGGAAAAACAAGAGCTAGAGCGCCGAAAACGAGAAGGATTCTGGACATATCCATATTCAGATTCTAATTAAGCTTACATTTACGACTTAACTTTACCGTCAATACCTCTGTGCATAGGATAAGTCATGAACACATTTAATTTAATACGACTACCATTTTCATCTATAGGGAATGTATTTCGATAAGTTCCAAACAATCTATCCATAAAGAAAAAACAAATGCCATAGTTGACATTATCAAAATGATGTATGTCGTGTAATCTAACTAAACGTCTAAACCATTTGAATCTCCAAAGAAAATGACCTTTAACATGGAAAGCTGAGTGCATTTTTGCAACAATATAATTAGCATATATCCAAGCACCGGCAGTAAAGGGTAATGCGTATTGCCATGGTGCAACTGAGAATGCAGTCAGTGTAGTAATTATTCCAACAGCATACCATGTCCAACTATCTGCACTATCATATGGCCCGTCTGTACGAAGCTTATTTACAGGGTATTGTTGTTCATGGTGTTTGTAATGTCTAAAAGAAACTTGTTTGCCAAGTAATTCACGATGTTCGACCCATCTATGCCAGAAATATCCTACAAACTCTACAAGAAAAGGGCCAGTTAAAAAGAAAAGTGCTGCGTATTTTAACCATTCCACAAAAATACTTATGCTCCAGGGGTAAATTTTCAAAAATTTCCCGATAATAGATATATCTTGGGTAGGAAACCCTCCTCCGCCCTTAATTTTGACGTAATACATACCTGATAGTGTAGCGGGAGACACTGTACCGACATCTTTTGTTATAGTGACTATATTAGTAGATGTGTCATATGTAAACGACCATAAACCTACTTTACCAGATTGTTGGTTTAGCCATTCATAGCTCGTTCTTCCAATATGACTAGCTGCAAAAAAGCCAGCTTTAACAGAAAAATATTCTGTTGTAAATCCTTCATATACATACGATAAATAATATTCCCCTAAAAATACACCCTCACCTGCAGAATTTTTAGGCACTTGAAATTTGAGAGTTATAGTGTCGTTAGATTTAGCAAACCCAGACCATGCAATCTCGGTCGGAGAATTAACTCCATTTACAATTTTACTTCCTGATACACCAGAACTTAACGTAGTAAACATTACTGTATTATCCAAATAATGTATTGAACCATTAGCGCTCAACCCACCAGCAATGTCTAGTTTAGTACTAGCTTTACTAGTTCCTATACCTACCTTTTGCGATGCAGTAGTAATGTGAGTTGTATCTCCATTAACTGTCCATTTAGATGAACCTGTACCAGTAGCTAGCTTACCCGCAGAAGTATATACATTACCAGTACAGCTAATATGATCAACAACTGTTAACCGCTCATGAGGTAAGTTAGTACCTACACCTACAGCTGTTTTATTATTAGCTACTTCTGATAATACAAATGTATTAGTACCAGAAATAATACCCCCAGAGTTAAACTGGACTTCAGTTGTTTGGCCTCCAGCTCCTCTTACGGTATAATTTCCAGGGTTATATGAAGTTGTTGACATATTATGTTATACTTGTTAATATACCGTTTGTAAATTGCATTATACCAACACCACCGCATAATGTTACTGTTGTAGTCATACCCGATAACCCGTTGGTCTTTAATCCTTGAGCACTCAATGCACCACCAACTACTAACTTAGTAGGTATAGCTGCGAGCGGGTCTATATCTGAAATTTCCCCTGCTCCAATACCGACAGTTTGACCAGTGTCATATATTTGTGATGCTGTTAATTTAACAGCACTTACACCAGCGCTCTTTGCTACATAATTGAAACCAACAATTAAATCAGCGCTATCTGATGCATATGTTGTATATACACTTTCCCATCTACTACTATTAGAGTTAACCGTTGTATGCGAGGCTCCCCATTCGAGACTGTTTGAACTCGGATACTGGGTTGCACCAGCATATATAATATCTCGCGCACTAATATCACCAGCAACAGTTAATTTCTTACCAGGTGAACTACTACCGATACCAACATTGCCACCATCTTGAATGGTTAATTTTAGATTACTTGCCGATTCACCGTTAGTGTAAATTTTTATATCAGCACTTGAATTGTTATTATCTGCATCACCTGTCAGTAATAAGCTACCATTAGATTCTAATCTTAATGCCTGAGATGCACCGCTTCTCGTCTTAATAGTATTAACTGCGAGATTTCCAACAATCTCAAGTTTTTGTGCAGGACTATTAGTACCCATACCAATATATCCTGTGTCCTTATCAATAAAGAACGTACCATTTTTAATATCAAGATTCTTAGAATCTGCTGAAAGTGCATCGTATACTGAATTCCAATTACTAGAATTGGCAGTAACATCTGTATGTGTACTCTCCCATTCAGTACTATTACCACTGTCGGAGTATACTGTTCCGTTTGCACTGATGTTACCAACTACAGTTAATTTTTCTGGAGGCGTTGATGTACCAATACCTACACTAGATAAACTGTTCAAAGTATGAACAGTGTTAGTATCACTATCTGCTGTCCATCCAGAAGACGCGGATAACGCCCAAGCAGCACTATTTGCTCTTACTGTAGTGTTAGTTTTATCCCACTCGTTATGTGCACTAGCAACTCTGGTATATGTTGTTTCCCAATTGCTGGATGTACCATTAACTGTCGTGTGTGTTGATTCCCATTCAAGACTGTTTGAACTTGGATATTGTGTCGCACCGGCATAGATAATATCCCGTGCACTAATACCACCAGCAATAGTTAAAGCTTGATTTGGTGCTGTTGTACCTATACCAACTTTATTAGATGCTGTTGATAGTCTTACTACTGTACCATCGTCGGTCCATCCACCAGCCGCGGCAGATAATGTCCAACTAGCACTGTTCGCTCTTAACGTAGTAGTAGTTTTATCCCATTCGTTATGAGCACTAGCAACCCTAGTATATGTAGTATCCCAATTACCACTATTAGCAGACAATGTATTGTAAGTTGAAATCCACCTTACGTTATGTGCATTAGCGAGATTAGCTCCTGTAGTCCAGGTAGCGCTATTATCGTGCGTTGTAGTGTAAGCAGCTGTTGCCTTAGCATTTGTAGCACCAGCAACAGTTGGCGCGCTTGAAATTACTATAGTGTTAGATGTTTGATATACATCAACCCCACCTTGACCACTTATCGATAATACTTGGCTTCGGTTAGCTGCATGAACTGATGAACTACCAGTTCTACCATACGCCGATACAATATTAAATCCTGTCCATCCAGTTAAATCGTTACTGCTATTTGCTCTTACTGTTGTAAGTGTTTGATCCCAATATGCACTATTGGAGTGATAGGACGATTGTACTGCTTGCCAATCTGCCGATTTGGCTTGCATTGTAGTGTGAGCAGCGTTAAAGGCCGATAATGTTGTCGTTGAAATTGACGATCCATCGGCAAAAATAAATGAATTATTACCAGCATATATACTTCCTTGAGCACTTATACTACCTGATACTGTTAATGTCGTTGATGGATCACCAGTACCAATACCAACCTTACCACCATTTTTAACAACAAATGCAACACGATTAGTAGACGCAGCACCATCAATAACCTGCAATAGATCTGTTGACCCTTCAGCAGCTATACGTACATGAGGTGTTGTTGTTGCTGTACCGTCAAATAACGCATTTGAATCTACATGGAAAGATTCGCTTGGCTGAGTACCAATACCAACTTTACCGTCACCGTTAATAATAACTTCTCTTGTTAGATCCCACTTAGCACCACCAGTACTAGTCAATCCTTTAGTAAATGTATCTTGACCGTATATATCGCTCTGAGCACTAATACCACCAGCTACTGTAAGTTTTTCGCCAGACGCTGTAGTACCAATCGAAACTCTATCACCTGCTGTAACAAGCCGAACAATCGCACCATCATCAATCCAACCAGCAGATGCAGCCGAAGACCATGTTGCGCTTTGAGAATTAACTGTAGTAAACGTTTTATCCCAACTATTATGAGCACTATTAACTCTTGTATATGTTACATCCCAATTACTACTATTAGCTTTTAACGTTGTATATGTTTTATTCCAATTCGCACTATTTGAATTGACTATAGAATATGTACTTGTTGATTTTGTTGTATCGTCTGTATCAGAAACTAATATGCCTGCCGATGTATAAACATTTCCAGTACATGAAATGGCACCAACAACAGTGAGCTCATACGGAGGTGAAGTGTGCTTAATACCAACATTACCACCATCAAGTACTGTGAATACTTCTGTCGATCCATCAATTAAGTTTAAGATATCACCAGTACCGTGAAATGTACTAACGGATTAGATCCGCTTTCTGCAATAACACGGCTAACAATTAACCCATACCCACCGGTAAGATCTTGAGTAAATCCAACACCACCACCTTGAACTAACAACGCGGTTGTGCTTGATTCAGAATCAATCTTTACAGCATACTTACTACCTGTTTCATTGTGGTCTATAAGTAAGCCGTGAGTATTATCACTATCACTAGTAGTAATTACTGTTTTGTATGTTGCATCAGTACCGCCAATTCCAACACGACCGTCGAAATAATTTTGAACACCATATGCACTTAAACCAGCGCTAGCACTTAAGTCTCCTGAAATAGAAACTTTTGCTCCAGGAGCTGTTGTACCTATACCAACACTATCCGTTGATGACGTAAGGCGTACATTTGATCCATCATCTGTCCATCCACCAGCTTGACTGGTTGAACTGTTTGTAGCAACATAATTCCAGATATGTGCACCAGTTAATACATTACTGTTTGTCCATTCCCAATCACCGCTATTAGCGTTTAATGTTGTATTAGCTTTATCCCAGCTATTATGAGCACTAGCAACTCTTGTATATGTTGTTTCCCAGTTACCACTAGCTCCTGTTAAAGTGTTATATGAACTGTTACCTCTTGCTACTGATTCAGATCCAAGAACGCCGTTAGTATTATAGATGTTACCTGATGCGCTAATGTCACCAAGGACAGTCAATTTTTTAATTGGCGTTTGTACTCCAATACCTACCGAGCCTTGAATGTAATTGTCACTAGCTCCTGTAGCACTTAAACTACCATGAGCGCTTATATTACCACCTACTGTCAATACTTCAACAGGTACAGGTTCTTTAATACCAAGCCTATTATTAGTAGTATCAAAATAAAGTGAATCAGCATCATCAACAGCTGTACCTACAGCAGCGTAATACGCTAACCTATTAGCTGAAGGAGAGTGGTTTACTGTACCACTAGACGTCCATGTACCGCTATTTCCCTTTAAGGTTGTATATGCACTAGCCCAGTCATTACTGTTACCGCCGTTAGTACCATCTGCACTAGACCCGGTAGTGACACCTGCATGACCAACATATATAACTTTTTGTGTGCTAAGTGCGCCGGCAACTGTTACTTCATGAGCTGGAGCAGTAGTACCTACACCTATCTTACTACTAATTTCTGTTAGTACACTATTTGTTAATGTATCACTATCAGACCATTTCGGGAGATAATGTGTCGTACCGCTACCATCAACTCCTCCAGTAGCAGGTGTTGCTGCTGAAATAGCGATAGCATCTGTCGTCGGATCTGAAATTAATGCAATGTTTGGACCAGCAGATAAAATTAATGTATCCGTTGCAGAGTCTGCAACAACATCTGCACCTATCGCTCCACCAGTTTTTTGAGCGCTTAGAGTTACCGTCTTAAAGATGTTGTTACCAGAATTGCCCCATGAAGAGCTGTTAGATCTTACAGTTGTTACTGTTTGGGCCCAATAACCAGAATTAGCATTAACGTCTGTATGTGTACTCGTCCATTCTGTTTGATTAGCTGTCACTGCTAATCTTGTTGTCTCCCAGTTGCCACTATGTGTCTTGAAATGTGTATATGTCTCTTCCCATTTACCTGACTTAGCCTGCATTGTTGTATGTGCAGCTTTGAACGTAGATAACGAAGCTGTCGACATTGAAGACCCATCACCAAACTTAAATGTGTTGTTTCCTGCCGTTATATCTCCGTTAGAACTAATACTTCCTGCAACAGTTAATGTAGCCCCAGGCGCTGTAGTACCAATACCAACCTTAGATGAACTACCTTCAACAAAAATATCATCGTTAATGTTTACATCAACATCACCGCCATCGCCAATCTTAACAACATCTTGTGAAGCTTCTGTTAGGGTCAGCAATGTCTCATTGCCAGCAACAAATGACATTTTGTCACCTTCAAGTAAGATAAACGTATCCGGATCACCACCGTGTCTAATATAATCATTAAACGCTGCAGTACCTGCAACATGTAAAGTAGATTCAGGAAGGTTTGTACCTACACCTGTCTTACCAGAAAAATAATTTGGATGTGTAGGTAATCCATGTGCACTTACTCCTGCATTTGCACTAACAGTACCTGCAACAGTTAACTTACCATATCCGTTAACAGTAGTACCTATACCAA
>LULG01000277.1_pt1 | contig 11095 bp, 12 predicted proteins | sample 728211 | NCBI WGS metagenome assembly LULG01 (sample SAMN03860295, study PRJNA289734) | marine metagenome | biome: seawater column; feature: ocean; material: water; isolation source: Red Sea water column Station 169 - depth 200m | place: Saudi Arabia: Red Sea | collected 2011-10-15 | depth 200 m | reverse complement strand
AGGCAGGAAATGTTAATCGCTTCTGCAGCACTGATCTGGGCAGATGATTACATTGCAAGTGAGGAACAGCAGGTTTTTGAAAAATACATTGAACAGTCGGGACTGGAAGAATCCACGCAGAATGAACTTGGTAGACGTATAAGTGAACCGGTAAAAACAGCAGATGTTAAATGTTCTTTTACACAGGCAAGCATCAGCAGATACATGCTTGAACTGTTGATTTTGCTTTCATTCATTGATAACCAGGAAGCGTGGCAGGAACGTGAGCTGATAGAAAATATTTCTCAAAAACTGGGTTTTTCCTCCAATGAACTTGAAGAATTATATTTCACTGTAGCAGAATTTTTTTCTGTTAACAGTGAACGCCTTGAATTCCTGAAAAACAATGCGGCTGCGAAGCAATTACAGGATTACATGAATGACAAGGTATTTATGCTGGTCAAAAAAAATGTGGGGAATATCATGAAGGAGATTGAGGAAACGAAGGAGCTTTCCGAATTGCTTGTTAAAGCAACTACCACAACTCTTACCTTGGAAGAAAAACAGAAGGTACAGGATCAGTTAATGGATATTGCAAAGACAATTCCGGCACTGGCTATTTTCGCTCTTCCGGGCGGAGGAATACTTTTGCCCATCCTAATCAAAGTTTTGCCCTTCAACATTCTTCCAAGTTCATTTCAGGAAGAACCGGCTTCCAATTAAAAATCAATTTGATGGCTACACGATTCTGGTTTGTGGTTTACAATCTGATTTTCCTGCCCCTTCTTTCAGGAACAGTCAAAATTCTGGCGCCATTCAGTCGGAACATAAAAGACAGTCTGGAAAAAAGAGAAGGTCTGTGGGAACGTCTTGAAAACGCTGTTTCAAACCGGGACTGGCAAAAGCCTTTACTCTGGTTTCATGTTGCCAGCGCAGGTGAATTACTTCAGGCCCAGCCGCTAATTGATCGTTGTTCTGCTCAAGGTTCAGAATGCGTGCTGACCTACAGTTCAGTTAATGCATTTCGCTGGCTGCAACGGCCGGGACAGAAAGAAATGCTTAATTTGCTTGCAGCGGAATTTCTGCCGTTAGACCTGATCTTGAATGTTCGCAGATTGCTGGGGTTGCTGCAGCCGTCTCGCTTGATCTGGGTAAGCTATGATTTGTGGCCTAATCTGGTCTGGGAAGCACAAAAGCAGAAAATCCCTCAATCCCTTGTATCCGGAATTGTTCATGCTTCTTCTCTGCGTACGGTAAGCTTTGCTGGACGTTCTTTCTTCCGTACTCTTTATAATTGTCTTGAACACATTTTAACCGTTTCTGAAGCAGATCGACAGAGGGTGCTTTCCGCGTTTCCAGAGCATACATATGTTGAGGTGATGGGAGACACACGCTGTGACAGTGTTTTGGAACGCAGAGATAATCTGCAAGTTCCAAAACTGCCAGCGGCTGCAGAGAATAAGCTGGTATTTATTGCGGGCAGTACATGGCCTCCGGATGAAAAATGCGTGTTCCCCGGACTGAAGGATGCACTTGAAAGCCGTCTTATTGCTCCACATGAGCCAACAGAAGATCACCTGAGCGATGCGGAAAATTATTTTTCCGGAATTCCAATGTCACGCTGGTCAAATATGTCATCTGACATTGAAAAGGTTAGGATTCTAATGATAGATTCTGTCGGTATTTTGGCCGCAATGTATCATCATGCTCAAATGGTCTACGTGGGGGGAGCATTTACAACCGGAGTTCATAATGTTCTGGAACCTGCGGTTATGGGGGCTACAGTTGCCTTTGGTCCAAAACACAGTAATTCGATGGAAAGTCTTCAAATGCTGGAACAAGGACTTGCAGCATGCGTAAAGAATGCTGACGAATTTCACAGCTGGTTGTTTAATTTGCTGGACGACCGGAAGCGTTGCAAGGAATTGGGGAAGCAGTCACGAGAGTATGTTGAAGGGCAGGCAGGAGCGTCAGAGAGATGTTTCCCTTTACTGGTCTCCTGATCTAAATCTCAGCTGACAAACTTTCAGACTGAATTATGCCATTTGACCAGAACTGGGGATGAAATTGTACCTAAAGTAAATTGACCATAAAACCATGGGAGTCTTTATTACCTTCGTTTTTCAATTTATGTGGAAGGTCAGTGTGGTAACGCAATGTCTCTCCGGCGCAAATTGTCTTTATATCATCACCGACTGTGACAGTCAGATTCCCGGTACAAAGAGTAATACTTTCCAGGCTTCCCTTTCCATGTGACTCTGATGTCAGTTCAGCGCCGGGTTCCGCATTAAATTCATACCACTGCACTGAAGAAACAGTCTTGAGAGTGCCAAGGATTCTCAAACGAAATCTGTTGTCTTCACTTGTAACTTCCGGAGTGGCATTTCTGCTCAGCTTTTCAAAACGGTATGTGCTGTCATTTGCAGAAAGAACATTTTCAAGGGGGCTCTCAAGAGCCTTGGTGATGCGCCAGATTGTGGCTAAAGTCGGGTTGCTGCGATCCCGTTCAATCTGAGAGAGAATTGATTTTGACACTCCGGATTTTGCAGCAAGCTGGTCCAGAGTAAAATTGCGCTCCAATCTCAGACGTTGTATTTCCTGGCCGACTTTTGGTGGTGATTCCATTTCAGTATAACCTGTGTTGATTTTCCTAATAATTTAAGACTAACAGATAATTTTTGAAAAGTTTATTTATTAGTTTGCACAATGAAAAGTTTTGACAAAGGACAATGTCCAAGCGATAATAATTGGTTTTCAAACTGGGTCAAAAAAGGTCACTTTTTATTAAGTAGAAAACGAATGCCCTGTTTGATAAATTAACCCTAAAAAGTTACAAGCTATGAGTGAAATTACGTTTGATTCGGAAATCGACTGTAGGGGGCTGAACTGCCCCTTGCCCATCCTCAAAACCAAGAAAGCCGTGGATGGACTCAGCAGTGGTCAGGTACTGAAAATGCTGGCGACAGATCCGGGATCAGTTAACGATGTACAATCCTGGTCTAAGCGTACCGAAAACACGTTACTTGAACATTCTGAAGATGGAGGTGTTTACAGTTTCCTGATTCAGAAAAAGTGATCCTAGCATTCCTTAAATTCTCACATTAAAGGAAGAGAACTCATAAGGAGAACATATGGAAGAAAAAAAAGCTAAAAGGATGGCCCTTATTGCTTCAAAGGGTACCCTGGACTGGGCCTATCCTCCTTTCATACTGGCCTCGACTGCAGTTGCGATGGAAATGGAAGTCGCGGTGTTTTTCACCTTTTACGGTCTGACATTGTTGAAGAAAAGGATAACTGCCAAGGTAGCTCCGCAAACGAACCCCGCCATGCCCATGAAGATGCCCTTTGGTCCCAAGGGTTTTCAGGAAGTTGAATGGCCCATGCCGAACATGCTGATGGGGAATATGCCTGGATTTGAGACCATGGCAACTTCGTTAATGAAAGAGACTTTTAAGAAAAAGGGAGTCGCTACGATTGAGGAACTGCGAGAGATCTGCATAGAGTCTGGAGTAAAGCTGATTGGTTGCCAGATGACCATGGATGTCTTCGGGTTCAGCCAGGATGATTTCGTTGAGGGCGTGGATATCGGTGGAGCCGCGACGTTTCTGGAGTTCGCTGCGGATGCGGACATTCAGCTTTTCATTTAAAGCGGATCTTCTGATTATTACCACAACATTAAAATGGAGGGATGATGAGTGATGAAGAAAAAATGACCGTGTTTGTGACTTCCGGTCCTGATACGCCTCAGCGTTGCGCCACACCGTTTTACATGGCAAACATTGCTGCGGCAATGGACAATGAAGCCGAAATGATTTTTCAGATTGACGGTGTACTGCTTATGAAGAAGGGAGTGGCAGAAAACCTGATGGCTAAGGAGGGAGGCAAACTGATCATTGACTTTATCCGTGAAGCTAAGGAGGCAGGTGTAGAGATGCGGGTGTGTTCCGCCGCGTTGCAGCTTCACGAAATGACGGAAGATGATTTGATCGAAGAATGTGACGGTGTAGTCGGTGCAGCCTACATGGTAGATGTCGGCTTGGAAAGCGGGATGGTGCTTAATTACTGAACCTGAGGGTAAACGATGGCTGAAATTAACAATTGCCTGCTTCCAGACGACCTGAAGTACCACGTGGAGTTCAACGTCTGGCTGCGGGACAATGGAGATGGAACATTCGATATGGGGATGACTGACATTGCACAGACTATGGCAGGGTCAGTCATACACTGCCGGGCGAAAGCGGTGGGCAAGAATGTCAAAAAAGGGAAAAGCGTAGCAACTGTAGAAAGCGGGAAATGGGTTGGTCCGGTAAAAACACCCCTGACAGCTGAAATCATGGCCAGCAACCAGGACATTGAAGGTGATGCCACCATCCTTAACAAAAGCCCTTACAAACAGGGGTGGATCGTCAGGCTTAAACCAAGCCTACTCGAAGAGGAAAAAGGAGACCTTGTTTCAGGAGAAGATGCTTTGGAAGGGTTTAAGACCTACATGAGCGAAAAAGAGCTCGGCGAATGTGTACACTGCGAAGGATTTGATGGGTAATATCCAAAATGCTGATTCGAAAAAATCCCTCATCTTGTCAGTCTTTACCCATCCGGCCTGCAGCGGGTGCGGTGCCGCAGTGGAAATGGGTTGGGAGCTTGTTCAGGATTTTGAGGGGATACATTTGAAAACAGTCAAACTGGAAAACCGCGAGGGGCTTGAAATGGCACAACAATGCGGTATAAAAACTATTCCAACAATGATTATTTACAGGGGAGAAGAGGAGTGTGAACGCATGGTAGGTCTTCCAAAAAAAAAGGACCTCGAGGAGTCCCTGAAGCGTTATTTAGTTTGAAAGGAAATGTCGATCTACGCTGACGCCAAATACACGGAGGTTTCTAACGAAACAAAGCAGGCACTTTTTGATGAAGTGAAAGCCGACATGCGCTATGAACACCAGCTCTACGGCTGCTACGAATGCGGCATATGCGTTGCTGCCTGTCCCTCTGCACGGTTCTATGATTTCAGTCCAAGGGTATTCGCACAAGTCATGGCTCGCGAAGACGTCGATACTTTTTACGAGCTGCTCAATGACAGTGTCTGGGACTGTTCCCAGTGCTTTTCCTGTACCCGTTGTCCAAGACAGAACAATCCGGGTGGAATCATCACTATAATGCGTGAGGTGGCAGTCAATCACGGTATGCAGTCAGCAAAGGATGCCCTCAAGGCTTACAGCCGCATCATATATAAGATCATGTCCACAGGCACTCAGGTAGCCCCGGACATGCTGCAACCGGATTTCTTTCCTGACTGGGGCCCTGATGTAAAGCAGGTTTCCGATAACCTCGATGTGTGGCGAAGGTGTGTTCCTCCGGAAACGATGCACACTACTGAACTGGCATGGGACGTAAGCGAAAAAACAAGGCTTGAGCTCTATATGATCTGGAAGCTCACCGGCAACCTAGAAATGATAGAAAAAATTGATGAGGGAATTTTCATGATCCTTGAAGAGGTGATGGAGGAGCTGCTGGAAGAGAATGGTTACGATATTGACGATTATGAAAACCTTCTGGAGGAGGATGAAGATGATGAATGATTACGAATTACAATAGAGATCCGGAACTGTCTTAATCAAAAGAAAGGTAAAGTTATGCAGCAGACTGCAGCAAATAAAACATTTACACCGCCCAATGTTTCATCGCGTGAATTCAAAAGGGATAAGCCCCCACCCACGGATGACTACCGGGAGAAGTTGTTTGAACTAGAAAAGGCTGGTGAACTTGAAGTACAAAGGGTTCCTGAGCCATATGTGGAATTGGAGACCAAATATGGTAGGATAAAGAAAATTCCTCACCAAATGACCTGGCACCACAAGTCATGCGGACAATGCGGTCACATTCCGGGGTATTCTACAGCGATTTTCTGGATTAACCGTAAGCTAGGATTTGACTACCACGATCCTCGCGACCAGACTTCATGCACAGCATGGAATTATTATGCCTCTTCCACTTCTAACTCTGCTGCACAGGCAGGCATTGCGGTGCGAAATTTTTCACAGGCCAAAATTGATGGGTACTTCCCTGTCATTCACTGCGGAACAAGTTACGGACATTACAAGGAGACCCGCGAACAGCTTTTGCACTACCCTGTGCTGCGAAGGCAGGTGCGGAAAATCATGGACCGCCTGAAAATGCCCTTTGTGTTCCCGGAAGAAATAGTACATTACTCGGAATGGGTTCATGCTATGAGGGACCGGATTGCAGAGCTGCAAGTCCTTGATCTCAGTAATGTCACTGTTACCGTGCATCCCGCATGTCATTATCACAAGCTAGTGGTTGAAGATGCCGTTTATGACCGCGATCTGTTTGATGGCCAACGGACGGCCATCATCAGTGGACTAGTCGATGCGCTGGGAGCCAGGGTGGGAGACTACTCTACATGGCACGACTGCTGCGGCTTCGGATTCAGGCACATTCTGGTCAGCCGTGACTTTTCTCGTTCTTTTGCCACCACAAGAAAAATTGAACGTATGAAGGAGGAGGTAAATCCAGATGTTACCCTGACTCATGACACAGGCTGTGTGACCACACTGGACAAAAGCCAGTTTGCGGCCCAGGCTCATAAGCGAAATGTCGGCATTCCTGTGATGTCTGACGCTCAGTTCGCCGCTCTGGCCATGGGAGCACATCCCTACATTGTCTGCCAGCTTCACTGGCATGGTGTGGATATGAAACCGCTACTCGAAAAAATGGGAATTGACCATAAAAAGGCATGGGCCGAGTTTGAAGTTCAGGCCGAAAGAATCAAATCCGGTGAAATCGAATACATAAGCTGGGAGGAAGCAGATGCCTGAAAATAATGTACTGGTAATTGGGGGAGGTCCTGCAGGACTCGAGGCTGCCAGAGGTGTGGCCGACTTGGGTTATCCTGTTAAATTGGTTGAAAAGGCCGATCGGCTCGGAGGAATGCCGATCCTTGCTGATTACGCAGCACTTACCCCGAACATGGTGAATGCAGAAGAGGCAATGGGAGAAATGGTCCAGCGTATTGAAAACGATGAGCTGATCGATATCCGCACTTCAACTGAGGTGCTTGGTACATCCGGTTCTTCGCCAGAACTCAAGATAAGTCTGAAAGGTCCGGGCGGTGAGGAAGAAATTCAGGCAGGAAGTGTTATTGTGGCTACAGGATTCCAGCATTTTGATCCAGGCAAGGAAACGCAGATGTACGGCTACTACGAATTCGATGATGTAATTACCCTGGTTGATACCGAGAAAATGCTAAAAGCAGGAAAATTCGTAAGACCTTCCACGGGAGAACCTCCTAAACAGGTTTGTTTCATTCAATGTGTTGGAAGTCGTGACCGCCAGATTGGTAATCCCTGGTGCTCAAAAGTCTGCTGCGGCATCGCCACAAAGGAAGCCATAGAGATTCGTCACTTGCTGCCGGATTGCAGGGTTTTCATCTTCTACATTGACATGCGTATGTATAGTTTCTGGGAAGATGAAATCTACTGGCAAGCCCAGGAGAAATATAAAGTGAATTTCATCCGCGGGATTGTTACCGAGATCACCAAACGCGGTGATCAGGTGGTGGTCAAGGGGGAGGACACGACCATGGGAAGACCTGTAGAAGTGCCTATGGATGTGGTCATTCTTTCTGTGGGAATGGAACCCAGTGAGGGGACCACAAAGATGGCAGAACTGTTTCAACTGCCATCGACCCATGGTTTCATAGAAAGCATTGGTGGAGCTTTGAACACAGTAGTAACAAGCGTACCTGGAATATTTGTAGCTGGTGCGGCAGCTGGTCCAGCGGACTTAGAGGACTCAGTTTCCATGGGTGGTGCGGCAGCACTTAAAGCAGCTTCATTTCTTCGTAAAAACAACCTGCGTGCTGCCTGATGCTTTTTGATTCTTTGACGAATGACGAAATCGTCGATTCAGAATCAGCACTGGAGTTTATGAAGGAAGCCACTAAATTAGCCAGCTCTGCTGACCTGGAGGACCTTTCAGAGCGCGTTTCACGCAAGGCTGAATGTTTTCAGGGGCATTTGAGCCTCTCATTAGTTGATAAGCTAGATGAGGGGAACTTTGACGGAATCGTCAGTTTGATCTTTTCGATAGGTAGGAAATCAAAGCGCCTGATCGACGCAAATGGTTTTGAAAACCTTCGCAATATGATCAGGGAACTGTTGTATGGGGATGCTCCTGTGGAGGATCGTTTCAGCCTCTTTGTAAATCAAGTTGACGGAATAGAGGAAAAGATGCGTATCAACTTTGCAGGAGAACTGCTGCATTACTCTATGCCCGATCGATACTGGCTTTGGACGAACTGGATCTGGGATCCTGACAACAACACTGGTGCTTTGCCGCTAGTGGTCCAGGAGGAAGTAGATTTGCTAGGGGAAACTGAGGGGGAAACATATTTGAGGGTAGGAGAGGCAATGTCATATGTCAACCAGGTTGGAAACGAGCGTGGTTATTCCAGAGTTGGTCATGGGAAATTTGGTATTGATGTTTTTCTGGCCTGTGTTTATGCAGTGTACATGTACACGGTTTTCAGAGTAAAGCTGTCTGATGAATTTAACAGGATTCTTCCAGAACTGCCTGAACTGACACGCCGCGTGCTTGGAGTGCAAAAATTGAAATTTTAAGAAACTATGTCTGAACACAAATACGAAAAATTTACGGAGAAGGAAGATGCAGTAGTCGAGGGGATTGATATATCCGGAGTCTGGAACAGAATGTATGAGCCTCGGGAGCTTTCTGAATATGATCTAACCTATATGGATAAGGTCACAGAAACTAAAGGCGCTGAATCGATGGGCTGGTGCTATCAATGCGCCCAGTGTGTGGGGGTCTGTCCGGTTGACCATGTCGGCAGTTACGGCCCGCGTAAGCTGTTCAGGAAGCTTCAGACGGGAACGAATCTATTTGAAAGCGATGATCTGTGGCTTTGCACAACATGCATGAACTGTCTCAGGGTCTGTCCAAAGGAAGTTGACATGATGAAAATTATGCCTGCTGTACGTGAACAGGTAGTTCTAAACGGGAAACTTCCTGGTGAGATTCAGGAAATGCTTCAGAATGTTTCGGAATACGGTAACCCGATGGGAGAGTCCCCAAGAAAGCGTCCACGATGGACCAAGGACCTGGAAAATCCTCCAAGGGATCTTTCCAAGGAAGATGGTTCAGAATCGGTGGAGGTACTATGGTATGTCAGTGATTACTTTTCCTATCACCAACGTGGGCAGGATGCAGCCAAAGCCCTGACACGTGTTTTCAACAGGCTTGGGTTGGATTTCGGAATCCTCGGAAGTCTGGAAAAATGTGACGGAGATTCCCAGAGGCTGGTAGGCGAGAAAGGCCTTTTCGAAGAACTGGCTCTGCATAATGATGAGCAATTTCAAAAATATGAACACGACACTCTGGTTGTCACCGACCCGCATGCATTTAATGCATTTAAGAATCATTATCCGAAAATAACCGGTAATGAATACAAACTGGCCCATTATACCCAGTATCTAAGGAGCCGATTGGAGGAGCTTAAGCCTTTATTGACAGAGTCCTATTCAAGAAAACTTACGTTTCATGATCCCTGTTACCTGGGTCGGCATAACGGGGAATATTTGGCACCCAGGGAACTGATCGAGGTAATTCCAGGATCTGAATTCATCGAAATGTACCGTTGCCGTGAACAGAGTTACTGCTGCGGTGGGGGCGGTGGAGGAATGTGGTTGGATGGTGTGACTGCGGATCACACCAGAGAAAGGTTGTCAGAAAACCGAGTCAAGGAGGCTATTGAAATTGGGGCTGAAGTTCTGGTCGTGTGTTGTCCATATGAGGTTTCGCGCTTCGAGGATGCTGTAAAGTCAACCAATAACGAAGGTAAACTTGAAGTCCTGGATATAGCAGAAATCTTGGACCATTGTATGGGGGGAGATTAAAAAACGGTGGGACCACTGGTCCTTAAAGCACAGAATATCCTATTAAAAAAGCACCTCCAACGGCAAGCTTCCAGACTTGGGCTTCACTTCGATGAGTTCATGGAATCTTCTCAGACAGCACCGCTGGTGCTGGTGGCCGAGTTGGAAGAACCAGGAGTGCTTGAGGAAATTTCATCCTGGAAAGAAAAATGGCCTGAGTGCTTTGTGGCTATCTCAGTGACTGAACCGGATAAGGAACTCTGGATTGCGGCAGAAACAGCCGGGGCTGACCTGGTTGCAAACCGTGGAGCCCTTCCAAGACTGGTGTATGACAGGCTGAAGCTTTTACAGCAGGGAAGTATGCTGGTTAAAAATAAGGTTTTGGAAAAGGCCAAGCCGGTGATGAATCAGGGAGACGGGCTGATCGGAAGGCTTCCGGACTCTACCGAAGATCCGATCGCGGTTTTTAAGTGGAAAGACAAGGTTTGTGCTGTGCGTGATATATGTCCCCATGCCGGTTTTTCACTGGCGGACGGCGATTTTGATTCCGAAAATGGCACCATAACCTGTCCAGAACATGGCAGCCGGTTTCAGGTCTGCAGCGGAGAAAGACTTCGCGGTCCTGCGGATTACCCACTTAAAAAATACAGGGCTTTTGAGAATGGTGGTGAAATTACTGTCGAAATTGAACAGGAATGACCATTTAAAACTGGGAAATTCCAGAATGGAAGTGTTCATGATTTACATCTGGCAGGCGATTGGAAAGCTTAACCCTAGTGAGATCGTTCAGCTCTGCAGTTCATATTCTTCAGCGTAACTTGATTTAAAGGCCTAATGGACGTCTTAATGTAAATGAGTTGGTTCAGGTTGTTCTTGAAAAAACGTAAAGTATTTTTTAAAAAAAATTAATGAGGTGATGATGAAAATTGCTGTTTTATTAAAACAGGTGCCGGACCTGGCTGAAGAGCTTGAGGTCGACGATAGTGGCAAGTCTCTGGATACTGAATACATAAAATTCAGGCTTAACGAATATGACGAGCACGCGCTTGAGGAGGCAGTATGTTTAAAGGAAGCTGGACAGGCTTCGGAAGTTATTGCCATTGCATTAGATGGCGAGGAGGTGGATAAGGCCCTTTTTTCTGCCATGGCAAAAGGGGCAGACAAAGCTATTAAGATCACAGGTGCCGAGGCAGAAGGCAGTAGAT
>LULG01000673.1_pt1 | contig 11099 bp, 11 predicted proteins | sample 728211 | NCBI WGS metagenome assembly LULG01 (sample SAMN03860295, study PRJNA289734) | marine metagenome | biome: seawater column; feature: ocean; material: water; isolation source: Red Sea water column Station 169 - depth 200m | place: Saudi Arabia: Red Sea | collected 2011-10-15 | depth 200 m | reverse complement strand
CCCATATCCCATAAAAAACTGTCATTACTAATGCCTGGATATCGATTGTATTCTGCATTACCGGAAACTGCAACTACAAACCTAGTTAACGCATTAGTAAACCCCGACAAAGTATCAATGCTATGGTGATACGGGCTATCAGGGTTAGTGCTTACACCACCGGTTACCGTAAAAGGTAAATGTATTGTATTGTTAACTGGCATTAGAATTCAGATATACCGGTTGTTGCTACCTCAGACACTACTTCAATTTTATTCAAAAATTCTGTTAAATTGTTAATATATGGAAATTTGTAATATGGTAATATAATATTACTACCTGTACTTGTTATATCTTGCTCTGGATAAATCGGGTTCCATATGAATAGATTTAATCCGTCTAATCTAAAATCAATGTCATTTCTAGCTGTATATAACTTTTGAACACCATCTAAGCTGAGAATATGATTAACCATCTCAGTAACATTAATTGTCTGACCTAATTTAGCTTGTTTGAAATAACTAGCAAAAATAGTATATACCGCATTTTGTATACTAACAACACTCCTGGTAGATGTAGCAGTACGGATGACCTGTAACTTAGATTCAGCAGAGTGTTTTGTCTCTAAAGACTCAATGTCTGATTTATATGCACCGAAATCAACAGCCATGTATACCGGGTCCATTACTACAATCTCGGTATTGAGTGATTTACTATCTCTAATTCCTGAAATGATTAGGCTTTTCTGTGACGGCGAGAGGTAATTTGTTCGAGCTATAGCAGACGTAGAGCGTTCTACTCTAGGTACAGCATATACATAAACATTGTTAAAATCACATGCATCTGCAAATGTTGCTTGATTGTATAATGTTCTCGGTTCTGTATTAGCTCTGTCTAACTCTAGATCGGTAATATTATATTTTAGATGGCCATCAACATAATCCCAGTTATTCACCACTTGTACATCTTTTACTACATTACTATAGTTTTGTAGAATATGTGTCTGGTAATCGTCTTTAGTAACTAATCTATACTGGGTTGAAAAAACTTTGGGTGCTCTCTCTCTAATCTGCTCAACTGTTTCACCTGCATAATACTCTGAAGAAGCATTTACATTAGTAAATGTCAGATAATTCATTTCTGTATCGGTGATATAGTTAATATTGGTATCTTTAACGTGAGAGAACACTTCATTAAATCTTTTAGTGTTAAACCTATTCAATGCTGAGCTTCGATCTATAGCGTTAATGCCTACTTCACCGGCTTTGCCATCACTTTGTAAATAGTAAACGGCAATTTGATCTCCCCGGGTTAGTTTTTTGCCAGTAATATTGTCACCAAATTTTATTTCATACCGCCTATTCTCATTTAACCTAACTTCATATACACGCTCATTTGTTCTTTCAAGAAAAAGTGAATTTGTTCTCGTCCACTCAGACCATTCTTGAGTGTTTACATCTTTAATGTATACGTTAATATTAAAATGATCTATAATTATATCATCGCCTGGAACTAACGTTACCGTCTCAAAATCTTCCCCAATTGCATCAACTAACGGATACTCAATAAACTTACCTTGATATAATAATGTGTTGTTTGAAAAATCAGACAATGTTTCTTGAGCATTTAGAATTTTGCTAAACGTAACATCCTCCTTAAAGGTATACGGTGTACCACTAACATCAAAAAACGAATAACGAGGTATTGTGTATGTGTTAGGCGCTAAGCTAGCATTACCTTTAGCTATAAATGGTAAATTAGATGTTTGGAACCCGACCGGCTTGTAATCTAAAGATTTTACAATCCGGTTCATATTCTCATATAATTCAGCTTCTGTGAACATAGATTCATTAGCTGTTTGATTTAGATAGAACAACAGTACATGATAGCTATACGCAATAACATCTATCATTGCGGACATATTACTGCCCTCGAAATTCTGGCCTGTAAATTTTGTGGTGTTGGATAACCGGTCTCGAATTAGACCTTTAAGAGAGACAGCATCAAAAGCTGTATATGCATTTGACGGTAACGTAAAATCTGTTAAGTTTTGTTTAGCCATAATATTTTAATTAAATTTGAATCCGTTTGTATCTAACATTCCATTAAGTTGGAATTGTTTAGTTATGTCTTTTCTTAAAGACATATTAAATGAACATGCATACGTGGCATTGTCTGTATTACATATCACCGTCAAGTTATTTATCACTATTCTCGGTTCTTGTTGTGGGAGCCCGGCTGTGATAGCTCGTGCTATCAAATCTCCAGTAATTGTGTTTACTTGTTCAAAGCAAAACTTACTTAAATCTAATCCTAATGCCGGATTAAGGAGCTTTTGGCCAGGACGTGTGTTTAAGATATTACTAACACTTTGCTTTACATCTTCAACATTACGGAGATCATCAAAATCAGCCGTATTTACTGGTTTATCAGCAGGTAAATTACCTACTACACTACCGACATCAAGATCAAGCTTAATATCCTTATATAGATATTCATCTTCAACTACAATATTCGGATCTAAGTCATTATCAACTGAATGAGGTTTGACTTCACGTATAAGTTTTATGTCTATAGCTCCCACTAGAAATATTTATACAATTAAATTATTTCAACAATACTGTTATTCTAGTTGAGATAAATAAATACTTACGTAACTATGGCTAGTAAATTTGATCTTATTATTGAATCTTCAATGAGACGGTATAACCAAAATACTTTGGTTGTCGGAGACCGTATAAAATTTATTGATAACTACAAAAACCACGACTGGGTTCGTCAACAAGCGCCTGTCAAATTAGAGCGCTTAGAGGATATGATTAATTCAGGAGACAACCTCAGAATCAGTGCGGTTAAAAGCTCCAAGCCTAATGTAGCGGAGTCCGGTCATTTTGAGGTAGTCGACGCGATTTTTTATGATGTTGTTAGAGAAGCTGCGCCAGGGTTTTATTCTCAAGTATTCACAGTTCCTCAAGAACTAGTTGAATGGTTGGACGACTATCCGAACTTATCTGGCGAGACGCCAGACGGTCAAAAGAGAAATGACACGTCAAATATTAAACCTGAACTCGTTGATGGTGTAAATGATGATGAAAATCTTAGCCTTAAAAGGCAGACTCGCTGTACCCACCCTGATAAAGAAATGCCTAGTCAAAATGTGACTCTACCAAATGCAACAGCTCCAAAAGGTGGAGAGTCGTACACTAAAGACTACATGGAAGGTTAATTAAGCATCAGACAGCTGAATAAGCGTACTGTATAAATTAATCTCCTGATCAGCTACAAAAGCGCTCCTATATAACGCCTCTGCAATAATAACTAAATACATCTTTTTAGTCTGTTCATTCTTTAAGGGCATACTATCAACATATTCAAATATTTGCTTTAACAAGGCGGGATAATCGCTGTTAAATTTATCTTCATTTTCAATAATATATTTTCTAACTTTCAACACATGGCCTTTAACAGTTAAAGCTAAAATCTGCTTAATGAATGTCGCAGATTTAGTTGTATCAACAACTTGCAATTTACCTGTAACACAGAATTTTTGCAACTCATTAATAATTTTTCTCAGGTCAGGATAATTACCTTTAATAAATGCTTTCAGATTCTCGTCTTCGCCTTTCGGGATAGATACATTTTGATCTTTGAGGATATAATGTATCCGCTGAATACACGATTCTAAAGGAGGAGTCAAATCAAATGTTTGACATCTACTTTGCAGAGCAGGAATAACTCTATGATTGTAGTTAGCTGTAAGTATAAATCTAGTAACACTAGCATACTCTTCCATAGTATTACGAAGAGCTCTCTGAGCATCTTGACTCAACCCGTCACACTCGTCTAAAATAATAACCTTAATAGCTCCGTCTAAACTCTTAGTCTGTGCAAACTGTGTAACTTTAGATCGTATAGTATCAATGCCATTCTCATCTGAAGCATTAATGTATAAGTGCTGACACTTCAAAATATCTATAACTATAATTTTTGCGAGGCTGGTTTTACCTACACCCGGATTACCGCAAAATAAGATATTAGGTATTTCTTGTGATGTACCATACTGTGTAAATACTTCACGTGTATCTTCAGTAACAATTAAGTCAGCTAAAGATTTAGGCCTATATTTTTCGCACCAAAGATTATCAAACATACTAATTACCGCTACTACCAAACCCTCCGTCGCCTCGCTCAGACTCCTCAACTACGTCTGTCCATTCCATTACTGGTTGAATTAATCTATAAAAGACAATTTGAGCTACACGATCTCCAGCACTTACATCATAGTCTTGCCCGAGGAAATTGTATATTTTAACACCCATATCTCCTCTATAACCGTTATCAATAACACCTAGGTGAGGTTGTAAACTGTGCTTAAATCCAAGCCCACTACGAGGCTCAATCTTAAACCAAAATCCCGGCTCAATATACGCTAACGTTAACCCTACCGGAACCACAGCACAACTACACGAAGGAATTGTTATATTATCTACAGCATATAAATCATAACCAGTATCTCCTGTTAAAGGAGAACCGTAATTCACTGTAGGTAACTTAGCACTATCGTGCGTTTTTACAAATTTAACCTTAGGTGTTAAAGGGTCCATATTCTAAATCCATTTAGTTCCAAAATTCCAAGCCCGTCCCTCGCTATTTGGATCCATAGGATCTACATTATCATTAGGATTGGATGGAGGTGGTTCTGTGCCTGTCTCATTAAGTAAAGTTTGTCCCTCTACTTGTTGTTTTTGTTGTTCTAATTGAGACGCATTAGCGCTCAACCAAGTAATCAATTCCGGTACCTTATCTGGTGATACCGTAAAATCTGGATATCCGTCAATTCTTACAGTTGCCATAACAATGATATTATATGTGTATAATCCGGGATAATCAACTAAGTATTTTTACGGATGAAAGACGAAAAAATAGATAACGAAATTAATTCGCTGGTCAACCAATTGAAGGACAGTAATTCCAACAATAAACAGCTGCAACATCCGGATAGCAATGTACCGCTAACTCCAGAAGAAGTTGAAGCTTTTGTTGTTCAAAATTCAGCAAAATTAATTACACACGGATTAGAAGTTATGGATAATGTTAAAGATTATATTATAGCATCTAATGACCCGGAAAGTATAAGTGCACTGTCTGATTTAATTAGAGCTTCCAGCTCATCAATTGACACTCTAAACAAACTTGTTGTTCAAAATAAACGTACTGCTACAACTTTAACAGCAAAACAAATGGACATAGATTCAAAAGCAATTGAGATTGAACATGATCCAAAAAAATTAGTTGGTACACGTGAAGAGGTTTTCAAAAAACTCTTAACAGACGCTGTTGTTATTGAAGAGACTACAAAAAAAGCTTCTTTAAGTGCTACCCCTGATCTTTAACATCATTTGAAAATGCTTGTAGTCTACTACTGGTAGTTGTTGAAGCTGTTTGCAATGTGTGTACACGATCTTTAAGATAATTTACTTGATACTTACTATTCTCAACAACAGCGTCATAGCTAGGAGTTACGACTTTTTGTTCGTTGTTTGCTATAGACACTTGTGTGAGAATTCTAAAACTCACACCAAGAGCATCTGCGACCTTTCCAATCAATTGAGGTGCAATCTCTGACATTGTATTAATGTAATTATAGTCACTAACAAGTACCGTACCGTGCGCTCCTTGGTCATTAGTCGTATCAGCTTCTAGATATGCTAGCTTTTCCCATACAATCGCTTATCTCAGTAAAATAGTCATACCTAGGGTCTTTTACTAACTGTCTATATGTCTCTTTAACTTTGAAATGACATTTATCAAATCTCTCTTTCCAATATAACATAAACTCCTCGTTCATGTCTTTCATTCCCCAGTCTCTTTTTAATTTCTGAGACTTAAATTTAACTTCTTGTACAACATCTTCTGTAAAAGGAATCCATCTCCGCTTACCAGTTGATAAATTTACTGCATGATATTCACTTGTATTTGGATTAAATTCAGGTTTGTTATCGTCGCCCATAATCCACGCTTCAGCTGGGTCCTTTAAGGTATCAAGTTTGGATAGCTTATACCCAACATCAGATCTTATATAGGTATTGTAATTTGCTGATGAATGACTGTTTGTTAAATTCAATTTACCGTCATTTAACTCAGCAAAGAATTTAGCTTGTGCGTAAATTGGATCTGGTTCACATTTAGTAGAATTAAAATAATAAAACGCACTGACCTCGTTAATATATTCATTAAGACACTTTGTAAAATTTGTTGAAGCAATATGAAAATCTATTGTTGTTGCTAAATCCGTATCTAACAATAACGGTACACCTGTTTTTGCTGGTAATGCTCTTCCCATATTATGCGTCTTTTAATTGTTGATAATAATTGTTATACTCCTCAATAACATCGCTGTCAACTACTTCTTCGTATGTATGTGCTTTATTACATACAATAGTATTAATATATGTCTTTCTATTAAGAGCAAATAAATGTGCAACTTTAGTGAACATCCACTCTCCTAATAATAATTTAGCTAATGGTGATTTTTTATCTATCCCTATCATACCTGCTAACGCAAACCGACCAGGTCTTCTAGATGTATTGCCCTGGGATTCAACTGTCATAACAGGGCTCAGAGCAAATACTTTATTTATCACTCTATTAATACCAGCATTCAGTCTCTCTGCTTGTGTGTGCCCACTACTATAAAAATGATTTACAGCACGGTTGTCGATTTTTTCACTACTGATAGGGACTATAACCTTTTGATGCTTATCATTTACTTTAGGTAGTTTATTTATATACCTATTTTGCATAACATCCTTTACGTTTAGTATATTAGTATTTTCACAATCAATAGAAAACTGACCATCTGTCCAATTATGCACAATAGGAGTTACCATCTCTCTATTGCTCTGTCTATTTGAAATGTTTAATATTGAAAAGTTGTTCGATGTATTAGTTCTCTCCATTACACCCTGTGGTACAGAATAGCCGGGGATTATAGCATAATCTTCATCATCCGAATCATCCATTGGGCCCAATGTCGGGAAATTGAATATTTCTCCAATACGTCCCTCACCTCGAGCGCTAGCTTTACCGAAAAGATCTCCTATAGGAACTAAATCAATATCATAATTTCTAGACCTTAGAATACACCTATCGTCATTACTTGATATATGGCGATCTAGTAAATATTCTAAATCATCAAATGCACTGCAATTATTTCCTGATGAATAGAAAACCCGATTTTTACCGTCATCCCATTGACTGGTAAAAAATGTACCTGTTGGTAATGCTTGATGTAAAAGATGTTTAATAGCAATACCTGTGGGTGCTTTACGAGCTGTATTGCCAGATTGTTTCAAATTAACTTTATTGTCAAACATAGATGCAACAACATCTGCTGTTGACCATGAAAGACGTCTCCTATCAAGAATATCTTCTCTTACATCTCTTAATGTAAATTTTTTATATTTAGAATGCGAGTCACCCTCCATTACCATCTCATCTTCATCTACTATGCAAAATAATCCTTCAATAGTATATGTGCGGTCTGGAAAATTACCGGGACCTCTACCTACAGGTTTAATTTTTATATATATAATATCTTGACTGTCAGTATTAAATTGATATGTATCACCTTGTACCAGATCTCTAACTTCCGGACTTTTTACATATTGGTCAACTACATTACCGGTATTGTTAAATACAAGAAACACTTTCGGAAAAACTGAATACAAATCATCCTCAAAAAGAATTTCTGATATAAGCCCGGGATGTATTGGAAATCTTTTATCGTCGTTTATTAATATAACATCAACTATATGATTTATATTATTAAGCGGTACAGGATCAAAAATACTTGATGGCGGGCTATGTTGATCTGGGTTCATAACTGTCGAATAATTTCTGTTAATATTGTCGGTACATGAGTAGGTTTAATAATTCTCAATACTGTTCCTGGCTCAGCCATTAATACAGGATTTTTTATCTTATTGGTTATGCATATTAACCACCACAAATTTATAGTACCGTATACATCACTACTTACCTGGACCCACGGCTTTTTGCCATGTATTTGTATATATTCGACATACTCAGAATCAATATCATTTGGTATATTAATGTTTCTTAAAATATTATACGCATAATGAATATTGTCATCTTTATACATATTAAAAATACGCTCATACGCCTGACCACCGATCTTTGACAAATCTACAATTTCATTATGCTTTTTATTTAATTCGTTTTTCATACCACTATAATATTACGGGCCTCCATCCATGTAAAGATCTCCATCCTCAGCCAGGAAATTTCCGTAATTATTGCGCGCGCTGGGGCCGTTTTGCAAGTAATCTTCCTCAACGCTAAGCTGGGCTGGTGGATCATGTACACCTCCATGCCCTTCAGTTCCCTGTTTACCTTGTTGTTGGAAATGTACAGAGTATAGTCCGGTGGAGCGTGTACCTGTATTTAATAAACTATGGAAATATGTATTTTTAGACTCAGGTATTAACGACTGCAATGTAATCTCTACTCTATATGCATCAGGAATAGTAACCTCAGCAAATCGTTTGGCAATCTCCCAGCCATTATTACCTTGTTGTTTAATTGCAGGTTGACGAGTATACACACTAAACTCATCACCGTAATCTGGGTATGATCCGTTTTTAACTCGACGCTGAATATCTCTAAATTTATGCCACGTTTTCTTTCCCATAATACCAGCATTTAATGACCCTTTATCAGATTGCTTAAAGTCTGTAGAATATGGAATTTCCATTGTTCGTGTAGCACCTCTGTTAGCTATGTTGATACTCGATATATAACAAAATGGAGAATAAAAAACACCTGGTACTTCAACCTCGTATATAACTGGAGGATCAACTGCAATCCTAGACAGCCTATGAGCGAGATTTTGATACATTAACATAAACACTAAGTGCCAGTTTCGAATAATACTATCAGTGGACGTTGTATTAAATAAATCAAAACCAAATGAATATGAAGTTCCCTCTTCTGGCGAATCATACAATTGAGGTCTTTCTATATAAGTACCAAGCGTGTCTGCTTGAAATCCTGCTATATCAGTTAATTGACCAAACATACCTTCGGGTCCTATAATGCCTTGAATAAGGTCTTTTACACCACCACCTAACGTCGTATTCTCAACTGTTGTAAATGTATTGTCATGCTTTTTAGACGTTTCATTAAAATATGGAAAGACATATTCAAAACCTGTTGGTACTATTCCATATAACCCGTAATATGATTTAAGATGATTAGGTACATTATTATTAGATCTTAGTTTTGGAATATCATCTTCCGTTAAATCACTAGCTCCAGGTGCTTTTCCCTTTGTGCCGCCTGTATCTGGTTTATCCTCATATATTTTGTCGATAACACCAGCAACACCCTCTTTAATCGCTCTGGTAATATCGTTTGCGATATTTGTAACTGTAGTATCAATCGACAACATATATCGCAATTGCTGTCTAACTGTATTGAAATTAACAGCTTGTTCAGACATTCGAATATATGGTACTTCTCTCCGACTATGTCTTGGAGTTAATGTCCAATCAAAATCATGTACAGCGTTGATGAGCTGAAGGTTGGACCAATTAGCTTTATCTCGCTGACCGCCTCCAACATGTTTACCAGGCATATACCATGACCTATTAATAAGTGTAGGTGCATGCATACCTGTATTACCCATACCCTTACCACGACTTGCACCATTTAGAAGAAAATCGTCGTGCTTCATAAGATGCCATAGATATGGAGTAGATGCTGTAGACATATATAATTATTTATTCCTTGATATTCTAACGACGCCGTCGTGGATCTCTAAGAGGTAAGTCATTTGGATTTTCTTGTTGTCCTGGTATTGTTCCTAATTCCGGTGCAACGTTTTCTTGGCCTCCATGTGGTTGTTCAGGTACAGCACTTGGATCTATATTCTCAATTGAAGCTTCAGGTCGAGCAGCAACAACATTAGAAAATATACCAGTCGCGCGAGTACCTGTATTTAATATACTATGAAAATATGTGTTTTTAGACTCAGGTATTAACGACTGCAATGTAATCTCTACTCTGTATGCATCAGGAACTGTACATTCAGCAAATCTCCTATCAACACGTATTGAATCGCCTCCAGCAACACTTTTAGGTTGTCGATTATGTATAGACCTAGCATCATCATATCTCGGGTAAGATCCATTTGAAACTCGACGTTGAATGTCTCTAAATTTATGCCATCCTGATCTTCCTTCCTGACCAGCAATTAAATCGTTAGGTTTCTTATCTGATGTATAATCTGTATAATATGGAATCTCCATTGTCCGTGTAGCACCTCTGTTAGCTATGTTGATACTCGATATATAACAAAATGGAGAATAAAACACGCCAGGTACTTCAACTTCATACATTACTGGGGGGTCTAGGGCAACCTTCGACACTCTTGAAGCAAGATTTTGATAAACCAACATAAACACTAAGTGCCAGTTTCGAATAATACTATCAGTCGATGTAGTGTTAAACAAATCAAAGCTGAATGAAGTTGTTGATCCTTGCTCAGGAGAATCGTACAATTGAGGTCGTTCAATGTATACCCCGAGAGAGTCACCCTGAAACCCTGCTATATCAATTAATGATCCAAACATACCTTCAGGCCCGACAACACCCATCAGGAGGTCTTTTACACCACCGCCCAAATTGGTGTTTTCAACACTACTAAAATTGTTGTCTAGGTTTTTTGACGTTTCATTAAAGTATGGAAATACATATTCAAAACCTGTCGGTGTTAGTCCATATAATCCATGATACGATTTAAGATGATCAGCAACATTTACATCAGCCTCTATTTGACCTATATCTTGTTCTGTTAGTCCAGTCACACCTGCAATTCCGGATGGAGGTTGTTTAGTTTTATCATCTTCAGTAACTAATTCTTTAATCGCATTCCCAGCCTTACCGAGAGTGTCAACTATCTGTTCTGTAACATTCATAGCCAAGTTGTCGATAGATAACATATACTGAATCTGCTGTCTAACTGTATTGAAATTAACAGCTTGTTCAGACATTCGAATATATGGTACTTCTCTCCGACTATGTCTTGGAGTTAACGT
>LULG01000352.1_pt1 | contig 11162 bp, 8 predicted proteins | sample 728211 | NCBI WGS metagenome assembly LULG01 (sample SAMN03860295, study PRJNA289734) | marine metagenome | biome: seawater column; feature: ocean; material: water; isolation source: Red Sea water column Station 169 - depth 200m | place: Saudi Arabia: Red Sea | collected 2011-10-15 | depth 200 m | reverse complement strand
ACTGTATAGGGCGCTGCTTTCTTGTTAAAAATAGTGATTAATAAGAGAATAAAAGTGAAAATAACAATTGGTAAAAATAACATAAAAGATAATTCAGGATTATTCCAAGTATAAATAGCAGATGTCATTAAAAGCAATAAGCTCAACGCTGTTTTATTGACGGTACCATCAATTGTCATTGGTTGTTCAGCAGCTATATTTCTAATGGATGAAAATGTTTTGCTATTAAGAGCTGGGTTTGCTGATCTCATAAATCTCTATTTTAAGAAATTACTGATTTTATTTTCGTCAATTCGAGTTTGTTTCATTGAATCTCGTTCTCGAATAGTAACGGTATTATCCTCGAGTGTTTGATGATCAATAGTGATGCCAAAAGGAGTTCCTGCTTCATCTTGACGATAATAACGTTTTCCAATAGATCCTTGTTCATCATATATGCATGAATAGTGTTTATTTAAATCATTAAAAATATTCATAGCTCTTTCTGGTAAATTATCCTTTTTAACAAGAGGACAGATAACGGCTTTGTTTGGAGCTAATGCAAAGGGAAGTTTTAATACCACTCGGTTATTTTTAGTATCTTCAAAGTAAGCGTTGCATAGAACCATCAAAAATATCCTATTTAACCCAGCAGATGTTTCAATAATATAAGGATGATATTTTTTATCATTTGTAGAATCAAAATATGTCATATTTTTGCCGGATATTTTTTCATGTTGTTTTAGATCAAAATCTGTCCGATTATGAATTCCTTCGATTTCTCCCCAACCAAATGGAAATTGATACTGAATATCATATGCATCTTTCGCATAATGAGCTAATTCTGACTCATCATGTTGATGAAATTGAAGGCTAGATTTACTAATTCCTAGTTGATTTAAATAAAAATCAAACCTTTTTTGCTTCCATAGCTCAATATTTTCTTCATCTTTTGATGGATGAACAAAATACTGCATTTCCATTTGTTCAAATTCTCTTGTTCTAAAAATAAAATTTCTTGCAACAATTTCATTACGAAAGGCCTTACCAATCTGTGCAATACCAAATGGTATTTTTAAGCGCATGCTATTTTGAATTAAAAGATAGTTAATAAACATGCCTTGTGCAGTTTCTGGACGTAGGTAAATCTCTTTCCCAGTTTTTTCTGATGGACCTGAATCAGTTTTAAACATTAAGTTAAATTGAACGGGTATTGTCCATTTTCCAATTGACCCTGAATGTGGATCTATAACTCCTGCTTGTTCCAATATTCCTTCACCATCAGTTTTTTTATCAAGAAGTATATGTGCAATTTGATCAAAAATAGAATTATCATTAGTATTTTTAATATTTAAAGAGTCACATAAAGCATCAATTACCTTACTTTTTTGTCGAGCAAGCAAGTCATCCACTCGATATCTTTTTTTATTATCTTTATTGTCTGTCATTGGATCATTAAAATTTTCTATATGCCCACTTGCTTTCCAAACGTCTGGATGAACCATAATTGCACTATCAATGCCAACGATATTTTGATGAAGTTGGGTCATTTCTTTCCACCATAACTCTGAAATTGATTTTTTTAATTCAACACCCATTGGTCCATAGTCGTAAGATGCTTTTAGCCCACCATATATTTCAGAATTAGGGAATACAAAACCTCTTCTTTTGCAAAGAGAGATAATTTTGTCTAAATGTTTTTCGCTCATTAGAATAATTTAATCGAAAAAATACTTGTATAATATTGTTATACCAAATAATCCAAAAATAATTGGAATAATCCACATTAATAAATTAAATCCACTCGCAGGAGGAGTAGCAAGAATATTTAGTCCATATTTTTCAACATAATGGGTTTTAATTTCTTCATCGGTCATTCCTTTGATAATCATTTTTTTAATTTCTTCTCTCATTTCAATTGCAATATTTGATTGAGACTGTTCTAAAGTTAGTCCTTCACAGACAGGACACATTAATTCTCGATTTAATGTATAGAGTCTTTCCTCTAATGAGGATTGGTATCCGAACATAATACTGCTTATAGAAATGGTTAAGATTAAACTTTTCACTACTTTTTTTCTGATAATAATTTAATACTTTCTTCTAATGTTAATTCATCTATTTTGTACCCTTTTAATGATACATTTTTATTACCATCTGTTACATATGGTCCAAACCTTCCCGTTTTGATAAGGATTTCTTTTTTTGTTTCAGAATCAATTCCCAAAACTTTTGGCTCAAATTTTGCTTTTCTGTTTTTAATAAGTTCTATAGCGTGATCTAAAGTAATTGTTAATGGATTATCATTGGCTTTCATGGAAGCGTTTGTTTTACCACATTTCACATAAGGTCCATATCTTCCAAAATCGACGAATACATCTTCTTTTGTTTCAGGATTTTGACCAAGATTTTTGGGCAAATTCAGAAGATCGTTTGCAATTTCTTCTGTTACATTTTCTGCTCCAATGCTTTTTGGAATGGACTTCCTTTTTTTAGAATCTAGTAGTTCAAGATAAGGTCCATATCTTCCAACTTTTAATAGAATAGATTCTCCATTATCAAATTTTCCAACAATATTATCTTCATCTTGTAACTTAATGAGCTTCTGTACTGCTTCACTGTTTAAATCGCCAAGAAATAAATCTTCAGGAATCGTACCTTGATATGTGTCCGTACCGTAATAAAATTCTTTTAAAATATCTGAATAACTATTTTCAGATCGAGAGATAGCATCTAATTTTCTTTCCATAGCTGCTGTAAACTGTTCATTGAAGAGTGCCAAATAATGATTTTCTAATAATTGAGTAATAGCAATTCCTATAAACGTTGGAATTAATGTTTTATTTTTTTTGATAACATATTCTTTCGATACAATTTTATCTAATATTGATGAATAAGTAGAAGGACGACCGATTCCTCTTGTTTCCATTTCTTTTACTAGCATTGCTTCAGAAAACCTTCTAGGAGGAATAGTAGTTTTTTCCTCAGATGATACTGTTTTATGTTTAATGGTAGAAGATTGTGATAAAGTTGGGAGAGAACCAGCAAGAGATTGCTGATTTCTTCCTAAAGCTTGTTCATATGCAGCAGTATATCCCTTGAATTTGGTTACATTGCCATTTGCTTTATAAGTAGATTTTCCATTTTTAATTGTAACATTAGTACGTATATACTCAGCAGCTTTCATTTGGGAAGCCAATGTACGATTTAAAATTAAATCATATAATTTTGATTCATCTTTACCTAAGATCTGAGCAATTTCATTTGTTTCTTTAAAAGCTCTCCCTGCCGGTCTAATTGCTTCATGGGCTTCTTGTGCATTAGCAACTTTTGTTTTATATACATTAAATGAATCTGGAAGAAACTCTTTACCAAATTTATTTTCAATAGAATGTTTCGCAGCAGATAATGCTTCTCTTGAAAGATTGGTAGAATCTGTTCTCATATAAGTTATAAATCCTTGTTCGTATAATTTTTGTGCAACTACCATTGTTTTTTTTGGAGAATATCCAAATTTTCTTGATGCATCTTGTTGAAGAGTACTAGTTGTAAATGGTGGTGGAGGGGAACTAGAAGTTGGTTTTGATTCAATTTCTACAATCTTCCATGGGTTTTCATTCGATTCTTTTTTTATTTTTTCTGCTTTTTCTATATCGATCAAAAGAAGATTTTGATTTTTTAAACCACTATCGAATTTGTCAAAATCATTACTTGTTGCAACTTTTTGCTCATTATAATGAGTAAGTCTGGCTTTAAAATTTTTATTGCTGCTTTCTTCAATGAGTTCTGCGTTAATTGCAAAAAATTTGTTTTTAATAAATTTATTACGCTCTTTTTCACGTTTTACTAATAATTTTAATGCTACTGATTGAACCCTTCCAGCAGACAACCCTTTTATTTTCAGATTTCTTAATGTTTGCCATAAAACAGGGGAGAACGTAAATCCTACTAATCGATCGATTGCTCTTCTAGCCTTTTGTGCATCTACTAAATTATAGTTTATTTCTCTACTATTGTTTATTGCTTCCATCACAGCATTTTTTGTTATTTCTGTGAATTCGACACGTTCAACATCTTTATTAATTTCTTCAGCAATATGTGCAGCAATAGCTTCACCTTCTCTATCTGGATCTGTAGCAATTAATATTCTATCTGCTATCTTAGTTTCATTCTTTAGTTCAGTTATAAATTTTTTCCTATCAGCTATAGTTTCAATATCCATAGCAAAATCATTTTTGATATCAATCCCTAATTCTTTTTTTGGTAAGTCTTTAAAGTGGCCAATGCTAGCTATTACTTTAGCGTGATTTATATATTTGCTTATTGTTTTTGTCTTAGATGGTGACTCAACAATAATGAGTAATTTTTCTTGGTTTGACATTTTAGGTGTTCAACTTACACTCTTTGTATAATAATTGTCAAAAATTTATATATATAATTATATATATAAATTATTGGTTTTTTAAAAAGCTAAGAATTTGGCTTTCTGAAACGGTATTTTCTTTTTTGGATCTTAGATTTCTAATCATAATTTTATCATCAATGATTAATATTGACGATGCTTTATTTTTGACTGCATCTTTAATTTGATTCTTTATATTTTTTTTATTTGTATCAAAAAATATTTTATATCCATTATCAGTTATCTCTTTAATAATTTTAAAACCTTTAGATGCATGTTTTATATCATTACAACTAATATAGACATCAATATTATTATTAATTGGTTGTTGTTTTGATTCAAGCATCATTCTTTCAATTCCTGCAGCAAATCCAACAGCAGGTACCTTTGGTCCACCCATTCTTTCTACTAAAAAATCATATCTACCTCCACCACAAAGAGCATTTTGTGATTGTTGGCTATTTGTAGTAATCTCAAATATGGTACCGTTATAATAATCTAAGCCACGAACAAGATGTAGATTTTCATTATATTTAATTCCCAATGCTTTTAGATGTGATAATACTTCATTAAAATGCATACTATCATCTTTTGAGAGAAATTCTTTAATTAACGGAGCATTGTGAATAATTGATTGATCCTCCTTTTCTTTGCTATCTAAAATTCGTATTGGATTTTTTTCAAGTCTATTTTGAGACACCTTTGATAGCTTATTTGTATTTTGATTAAAGTATTTTTTTAATACCACTTCATATTTTGTTCTAGTTTCAGGACTACCAATACTATTAATACTTAATATCGTATTATTAATCTTTAATTCTGTAAAAAGTTTGTTTGCAATCAAGATTACTTCAGCATCTTGTTCACTATTTTTAGACCCAAATGCTTCAACCCCAAATTGATTAAATTGTCTTTGCCTTCCTTTTTGAGGATTTTCTCTTCTAAATAATGAATCAATATAATATAAACGACATAGTGGGTGTTTTCTGAAAAATCCTGATTCAATATAAGCTCTTACAACCGGGGCCGTCATTTCTGGTTTGAGAGCTAATTGTTTTCCTGATTGATCTTCCCAACCAAACATTTCTTTTGAAACGTCTGTTTCATATCCAATATTTTCTTGAAAAAGGTTAACCAATTCTACTGCAGGTGTTCTGATTTCTTCAAAACCGAATTGTTGACACGTCTGATGAATTATTGCTTCAATCTCTTGCCATAACTGTGTTTCAGGAGGAAGAATATCGAACGTGCCTTTGATTTTTTGGTATTTAGACTTCACAAAACAACATTAATAATTTTTTTAAGCAATAACACCTAAAAATTTGATCTTGTACTATATATTCCTTGTCTACGTTCAATTTTTAAATCTTTTAATATATCTGATTTAAGATTTAATCTAAAATAGAGACCTCTTGCATATCCATTTGGAGTCCAATCTATAAAGAATTCCCAACAATCTATTTCTCTATACAATGTAAGATTATGTCTAATAATCGACTTATCAGTTATATTAAAACGTGCGTTGTAGTTTAATTTCCAATTTTGTGTAACATTGACAGATGTATTTGTATTAATCCAAAAATTTTCTACGGTATTTGAAGGATTAAATTTATTGATTGTATAACTAAGACCAATTCGTGAATTCCAATTGTTTCCAGATAAGTCATTCAAGAATTTTTTAGTATCTTCACTAAATTCTTCTTCTTTTTTAATATCAGTCGATTCTGATTTACTTCTAATTTTAAAATTTGTTGCAAGCCTTGCTGCAACCATTCTTGGAAAGTTTTCTAATTCATTAATTCTAACATTATTTTCACCATCAAACTTATATGGATCATGTGTAAAGTTCATATCAACAGAAACACCATTTTTTAGATTACTACGCATTGAAGTGTTAATCTTTGATATTTTAAATTCGTCAGCATTAAAGTTGTAGCTGCTAGAAATTCTCCAGTTAAGAAAATTAATTTTTTCTTCTTTATCTTCTTTCTTTACTTTTGCTTGGAAAACATTGTTTAAAGATAGACTGACTCTTTTAGTGGAACTTGTTGGTGTAGATCCTATTAGTGATCCTTGGAAATAGTCATAAATTTCTGTTCCAATTTCCTGGAAGTAATCATTGTTGTCTTCATAGTTTGGAGAATAATTAAATCCAATGCTTGGTGTAATAACATGTCTAACAGATTCTACATTTCTAAATCTGATTGGTAGAATACCATATATTTTTGTCGATAAAGAAAGTCCAAAATTTCCAGTCGTTCTATTTTTAATTTTATCTTGATAGCTAAAAGTCACATCTTCATCTTCATTGAGTTCTGCTATCCTATATCGATTAACAAAATCTGAATTAATGTTCAGATTTGGATTGATTGCAATATATTTAAAAATTGTGAATGGAGCATTAATAGCAAAATTATTTTTTAACATTCCATCTACTTTATGTGATTGAGAAGCATTTCCATTGCTATCTTGTTTCCACACATAACCTATTGTTCCATCTTCATTCATAATTTCTTCTGCTTCATAGTAGCTTTTAGTATTGTTAATCAATCGAGAACTATAATTCCATTGTATATTATTTAACCAAGAATCCTGAGGTGAATTTTGAAATAATTTTCTTCGAGCAACTCTTAAATTTAACGAAGGCAAAGTGCTTGTATTCTCTGTAATTGTATTTTGAATACTATAAGGAGTTTGGTAAAAAGAGGAAGAAGGATTGACCTTATTAGATGCCATTAAATCTTGTTTGTTAGATGCGTTTGCACTAATTGAAATATTTTGTTTTGCCCATCTCTTTGTATAGGTAATATTTGAAATTGCTTGTTGATTTAATCTTTTAATTGGATCAATACTTGTTTCTCGATTGTACTCTCCATTACTGTAATAACTAGCATTTGCTCTAAAAGTTTGATTATTTCTTAGTATTTGGTTGTGTTGCCAATTAAAAACATAGTCAGTTTTATTGTTTTCACTAATTTTTGAAATATTTTCTTCTCCAGAACCCAAATACCTTCTTGTTTCAAGTCTTAACTTTCCACTAAACTTGTATCGTTTTTTATAGTCATTATTTGCTTTTAGTATAATTCCTTGGCGATCTGCAAAACTCAACAAAAATTCCGAACCAAAATAATCATTTGGAGCAAAATAATATCCTAATCCATCCAGATATGTTCCACGATTGTCAGATGATCCAAATGATGGCATAATCCACCCTGATCTTCTTTCTCCAGATGCATGAGGGAAGATTGCCAAAGGGATACCAATAATAGGAACTCCTCCAATATAAACATTTAATGGTTTTGCAATTACTTTCTCTCCATAAATAATCTTTACTTGTTTGCTTCCCAAATAAAATTTTGATGGATCACAAGATGTAAAAATACAATCATCAATATAAAAAGTACTATCAGTGACACTTGTAATTTGTTTTCCCATATATTTATTTTCTTGAACTTGGCTTTCTCCTCTTAATATTTTCCCCTTTTTTGATTGAAGGTTATAAATCATTTCATCGCCTATCATTGGTTCACGGTTGCCTTCAATTAAAAGAGGCCTATTTTTTTCTTCGCTATCTAATGGATTATCCGTAAACGCTTCTAAGATATTGGTTTCCCAATTGACGTTTACATATGATGCTGAAAGATCAATATCTTCGTGTAATATTTTTGAAAAACCATATAATTGTGATATTTGTTTATCAACTTCAAATTCGATTACTTCTGCAGAATAATTAATAGGTGAGGTAATACTAGAATTAAATTTATTTGGGAAATATCGCCCAATAGTACCACCTTTTGCTGTTAATCTTGTTGCTGATTCATTTTCAATACTAATTGCTATTGAATCACCGGACACTTCATTGCTTCCTTGATATAATGAATCATCATAAAGATGAATAAAAGTTGATGCCATACCCTCTAAATATACTTTATCAATTTCATTTTCTTTGATATCACCCAATATATGTTTTGCTTTTAATAAGTTTTGATTTTCTAATTTGACTAAATCTTCTTTTTCGCCTTCCATTTTTTTCTCATATCCAGTATTGGTTGAGAAAATTTCTCCTCCAGATAGAATTTCAAAATTATTTAATTCGTCATTTTCAAATTTTAAGATTATTTCATCGCCGTAAATTTGATGTTTATTATTTTCATTAATTTGGCAATTTTCAATAAGAGTAATTTGTTCTGTCTTTTCATCAAGTAGTGCATTATCTGATTGCATGCTTCTTTGTTTGTAATCAATTCTCACATTTCCATACATTGAAAACAACTGACTATCTTGATTATATGTCAAAGAATCACAGTAAATGGTCTGGGATTCTTTTTTTATTACTACGTTATTGTTTAGTTTTACTAATGGAGATTTTGCATATTGAGTAGCAAAATCACTTTTTAAAACCGTATCATCCTTTTTAAAAATAATATTTCCAGATAATTGTGTTATCGTTTCATTATTAATAACAGATGACTCTAATAGGTCAGCTTGTTGAAGAATGAACTTATCTTGCGTAAAGCTTATCGATAGAAGAAATGCGAAAACAAAAAATTTTTTAATCATATCATATTTAACAAATGTTATTGATTTTTGTTTCATCTTTGTAAAGTAGAAATGTAATGTATAAATTGCTTTAATGTTAGAAAATCTGTTAGATGATATTTTGTCCAACCCTGCCTATTTGGCAGTTGCGATTGCTCTAGCTGCAATGATTACATATAGTGTAATCCAACGTTTGTACAAATTAGTGGTTTTAGCAGTTGTGCTTTTTGTTATTTATTGTGCATATCTTACACTCACTGATCAACCATTGCCAGAGATAGATATTGATAAAATTCAAGAAGAATTAGGAGAAGTAACAGATCAAGCTAAAGAATTTAAAGAAAAAGCAGGCGATACACTTGATAAAGCAAATGATACGCTTGATAAATTAAAAAACTAAAGAGGATTATTATGTTTGAAAAAAATCTTTTAAATGGACAAACAATTGTGATTACTGGAGGAGGAACTGGTTTGGGGAAGAGTATGTCCAGACGTTTTGGAGAATTAGGTGCCAATCTAGTTATTAGCGGTAGAAGAAAAGAAAAACTTGAAGAAACCGCTGATGAATTTTCAAAACTTGGTATCAATGTTTTGACTTGTCCTGGTGATGTAAGAAAATTAGAAGATGTAGAACTGATGACATCTCAAGCGATTGATAAATTTGGGAAAATCGATGGATTATTAAATAACGCAGCCGGGAATTTTATTTCTCCTACTGAAATGTTAAGTCCTAATGCATTTAAAGTGGTGATTGATATTGTTTTGATGGGGACTTGGAATTGTACTAGCACAATTGGTAAAGAAATGATTAAAAACAAAAAAGGAAATGTTCTTAGCATTGTTACAACTTATGCGTGGACAGGATCCCCGTATGTTGTTCCTTCTGCGGCTGCAAAAGCTGGCGTGTTAGCAATGACACGATCTTTAGCCGTAGAATGGGGGAAATATAATATTCGATTTAACGCTATTGCCCCTGGCCCATTTCCAACAAAAGGAGCATGGTCACGTTTAATGCCACCAGGCTTTGAAGACTTTGAAGATGGAATGAAGAATAAAATTCCTATGAAACGATTTGGTGAAAGACATGAATTAGAAAATTTAGCTTCTTATCTAATGAGTGATGGTTCTGCTTACATTAATGGTGAAGTAGTTACTATTGATGGAGGTGAATGGATTGCCGGTGCTGCTGAATTTAGTGAAATGGACAAAATTCCAGATTCTCTATGGAAAGCAATGGCTGCAAGACGTAAGAAAAAATAAATGAGCTTATTTGAATTAAATAATAAAACTGCAATTATTTCTGGGGGTTCCAAAGGTATCGGAAAAGCAATTGCATTCAAATATGCTGAAGCAAGAGCTAATGTAATAATTTGCAGTAGGAAAAAAGAAAATTTAGATACTGCTGTTCAAGAGGCGAAATCAAACGGATTCGATATTATAGCTATAGAATGTAATACAGGAGATGTCGATTCAATACAAAATGTGGTTAATCAAACAGTAGACAAATTTGGAAAGGTAGATATTTTAGTGAACAATGCTGCCGCTAATCCTTATTATGGTCCAATCCTTAAAGCTGAAGACAGTCATTGGGATAAGATTTTTCAAATTAACGTTAAAGGCTATTTTGAATTTGCTAAGGCATGTAGTAATTCGATGATTGAAAATAAATCTGGAAAAATTATTAATGTTGCATCTATTGCTGCAAAAACCCCTCTTGAAGGATTAGGAATTTATAATATTAGTAAAGCAGCAGTTGTGATGTTAACTAAGGTGCTTGCCAAAGAAATGGCATATGCAAATATACAGGTAAATACATTAGCCCCCGGTTTAATCAAAACGGATTTTAGTAGAGCACTATGGGAAGATGAAAATGTATATTCACAAATTATTCAATCTATTCCACAGGGTAGAATGGGAGAACCGCAAGATATTTCTGGAATGGCATTATATCTTGCTTCTGACGCTTCTGATTTTATTACAGGATCGATGTTTACTATTGATGGTGGGATTACTACTTAAGTATTAATTACCCAATTATAAAAATCTTTGATATTGCTAAAAGTGTTTGCTCCAGTATTGTTAAGTCGATTGATATCATTATGACCATTATGAACCAGTGCACAATCAACACCCATATACTGGGATACTCTAAAATCTAATAAACTATCACCAACAATCATTGTTTCAGATTTAGGGATATCAATCCTCATTAACAATTCTTCTCCTTCAACTTCTTTTCCAT
>LULG01000331.1_pt1 | contig 11180 bp, 14 predicted proteins | sample 728211 | NCBI WGS metagenome assembly LULG01 (sample SAMN03860295, study PRJNA289734) | marine metagenome | biome: seawater column; feature: ocean; material: water; isolation source: Red Sea water column Station 169 - depth 200m | place: Saudi Arabia: Red Sea | collected 2011-10-15 | depth 200 m | reverse complement strand
TCGATATACGGCGTCCATTGTTTCTTTGTTTAGATAGTTTAGGAATGTTGTCAACTACTAAAGAAGTAGAGGATAGTGCTGAAGGAAAAGAGACTCGTGATATGACACGAGCACAAGTATTGAAGGCCGCCTTTCGTGTATTGACATTGAAACTCAGTAAGGCCAAAGTTCCAATGGTGGTAACCAATCATACCTATGATGTGGTGGGTAGTATGTTTCCGACAAAAGAAATGGGTGGTGGTTCGGGATTGAAGTATGCCGCTTCCACAATTGTCTATCTATCCAAGAAAAAAGAAAAGGACGGCACAGAAGTAATCGGTAGTATTGTGCATTGCAAAACACACAAGTCACGACTGACAGTAGAAAACAAAATGGTTGATGTACGATTAACCTATGATAAGGGATTAGATCGCTACTATGGACTTCTGGAGTTAGCAGAGAAGCATGGAATACTCAAAAAGGTTAGCAACCGATTCGAGTTCGCAGACGGCACGAAGCAATATGGTAAAACGATTATGAATGATCCAAAGAAATACTTTACGAAGGAAATAATGGAGAAATTGGAGAAAGCGGCAAATAAGGAATTTTGTTATGGTAATTAGAAGGCCCGAAGATACGAAATGGAGAAACATAGGAATTGCGTGTATTCTTTTTAGTATACTCACAGGAGTAATAGGTGTCATGATATATCCTATCTATCGTGAGTATGATTGGGATTATGATTATCTGGAAGAAAATTGGTTTGACACAACAAAACGACCTTTTAATATACATGGATTAGATGAAGGAGAAGAAAATGAAATGGAGTAAAAGATTTGGTGAAGGAACAGATTTCGATTTGGATTATGGAAAACTGTTTCTAATACTTCTTTGTATCTACATAGCCATACAGGTATCGTAAATGGGTTTAATGCACCCTATGTACAATCACTTGGGTCGAAGTAAAAGACGCAAACAAAAAAAGTCTGCATCTTTATTGAAGGCGAAGAAAGAACATCAGAAGTATATCGAGGGATTGATAAAGGTAAAGATTTCCTCTAAACCCCCACCCCTTAAAACTGACAAAAAAATAAATACTATAAAGGACGAAAAAAGTATAGATGAATACAATTGGAGTCCTTGTTTACGAAAGAAACGATACACAACTACAAAAACTTACACGATTGCACCAGCCTATAATAAAGGTGCATACCAAGTAATATCGAAGCAACATATAAAGGATATCGGTAAATGAGTAAGTGTAGTGTTTGTGATGAGATATTTGATTTGGAATCTGAGGGTGGCACCGAAGGCGCCTTTGGACTTCTACCAGTTTCTTTTTGTCCTACTTGCTTAACTTCCTGTTTAGATATGGCAGATCAATTTAGAAATCCAACGAATGATTTCTCTGAAAGTGCATGGAATGAAAATGAAAGGCCTTCTGAACCAGATGTCATTCATTCGCAAGGTATATTTAATCGTATACCGAGTGAAAATCCAGATGCGTCTTGGTCACAACAAAAGAAGTGTCTCACACCAGATGAACTTAATGCAAGTAATGACTAAAGGGGAATGATATGCGCCATTGGCCATATACAGATGAAGAATCTGATTTTTATAATTCTAGACCAAAAAACTCTTTGAACCAGAGTTGAAAGTAATGCAAGTAACGATTGAAGAATGGAATGATATGAAAGAAATGTTTGGAGACAATCTTCCGAATCCAGAACAGTATCCAAAAAGTTTTGAATATCATTATAAAGTGTATAGATTATTTAAATATGATAAGACCTTTAGGGGTTGGAAAGAAAATGTTCATTATAGTGAGTGAATAAAAAGTGAGGAGTATATTATGGCGTTACATGATGCAATGCAAGAACTTATGGTTCTGACAATGGAAGAATGTGGAGAGTTAATACAGGAATGTAGTAAATCTCTGCGTAAGGACAGCTATCTTCAAAATGAAAATTTAAAAAAAGAACTGGGTGATGTTTATGCCATGATAGAATTGATGCATGAGTTTGATATTGTATCGTGGGAAGAACTAGAGGAGAGAGTAAAAGTGAAGCGAAAGAAATTAAAAAAATGGAGTAGACTCATTGTCAATGATTAATTTTGCACAGGACTTTCCTGTGGCGATTGAACAACTAACAAACACCGAACAACTAATGGGATATGCATAAAGAGTATGAGAGTTTTGCAATGATTGGTGATGCAGCCATACGACTTGCAAAACTTGTTCCAATGGCAGAGAGAACTAAAATGGACGGAACACCAAATCCCATTATCCTAGAGATAGATGAGTCATGGGGACTGATATATAATAAAGAACAATCCACAGGTACACATATGCATTGGCCTTCTCTCTGGAGTTATACCTATTGCGTGAAGGCGTGCTCAAAGTGTTCACCCTTTACCTTTACGGATATATCTATTTTGTCACCAACGAAGACTGTAATGCCAAAAGAAGGCTTGGCTATGAGGTAAATAAGAATTCACCATTTGGTTGGAAGGGTTTTAACTTTGTAGTAAACTTTCCTATACGATATGAAAATCTCATACAGAGGGATTCTTCCTTTCGAGAATTAAATAAAAAATTAGAGTATTCGATTCGCAAGACTGGTGATGAAATGAATCGAGTAACCAATGTGCAAGCGAATATGACAAACTATAAAACACATCTGAGTAATATACATTTTGAAACTTTAGGAAATACTGTTATTGAGTTATGCAGAGAAGGTATGCAAAATAAACATGAGTTTGTTGTCTGTGATATGTGGGGTGCTATTTACAAAAAAGGTGATTGGACAAAATCACATCAGCACTGGCCTTATACTTGGAGTTTCACTTATTATGTAAAAGTATCAGACAAGACTTCACCCCTTGTTTTTAAAAACGCAGTTCACCCAGAAAGACCTACCCCAGAAATAATGCCCATACAACCTAAAGTGGGCGACCTCTTTATATGGCCATCTATTATACTACACGAAGTTCCAAAACAGGAGGTAGATGAAGAACGCATTATGATTGCTGGAAACTTACATATGGATTATGTGGCCACAGAAAAAAAAATTAAAAATTCTGACAAACCTATAGATATTAAATTATAAATAATGAAACCATTATTATGGAAATAAATAAAAATTCAACTAAACTTAAGCCTTCTGATTTTGCTTCAGACCAAGAAGTAAGGTGGTGCCCTGGCTGTGGGGATTATGCAATTTTGAAGGCTGTTCAGAAATGTTTAGCGGAGTTAAATGCAGATAAAGCAAAAACTGTTTTTGTATCAGGAATAGGTTGTGCATCTAGGTTGCCTTATTATATGTCTACCTATGGATTCCATACTATACACGGAAGAGCACCTGCTTTTGCAACAGGAATTAAAATTACTAATCCCGAACTTGATGTGTGGATAATTACAGGAGATGGAGATGCACTTTCAATTGGAGGAAACCATCTAATACATATTTTAAGAAGAAACTTAGATTGTCAGATATTATTATTTAATAATGAAGTTTATGGACTTACTAAAGGTCAGGCGTCACCCACTTCGAGAAGTGGAACAGTTTCTCCAACTACACCAGATGGATCTCACGAAAGTCCTTTGTCAGCCTGCGAATTAGCACTTAGTGCTGGAGCAACTTTTGTAGCAAGAGGTATAGATACTTCCATAAAACAATTAATTCCTACTTTAATGCAAGCTAAAGAACACAATGGATCTTCATTTATCGAAATATATCAGAACTGTATCGTATATAATGATGGTGTCTTTAAATCTTTTACCGAAAGATTAAATCTTGCAAATCAACAAATTCATGTTGAAAACGGAAAACCTCTTGTTTTTGGTGAGAATAGAAACAAGGGTTTAATTATAAATGATAATCATAACGCTATAGAAATTATTGATTTAGATAAAGATAAAGACAAATCAAATAGATTAGTAGTCCATGATGAAACAAACAAATTTGTAGCCTACCTTCTTACTCAAATGAAAGAACCAGATTTTCCAGTGGCGATAGGAGTACTATATAGAATTCCTAAATCTACACTTGATGAACATTATATTAAAGCAAATAAAGCAAATAAAAATAAAATAAATCAAGTCATTAATAAAGGACAAACTTGGACTATTGATAAATAAATGTCAGAGATTCAGACTTGCATAAAGAGGACTAAATACTTCTATATGTAAGGAGTATACTTCATGCAAAATTATTTTATGGGGCTAGATGGGTTTGTCTGGTTTACTGGTGTAGTTGAGGATCGTAATGACCCTGCTAAATTAGGTCGAGTTAAAGTTCGTTGTTTAGGATTTCACACAGAGGATAAAGTTGCAATTCCTACTGCTGATTTGCCATGGGCTCATGTCATGCACTCGGTTACCGACCCTTCTATGCAAGGAATGGGTAATACTTCTACTTTTCTTGTTGAAGGTTCTTGGGTTGTAGGTTTTTTCCGAGATGCAAATGAAAAACAACAACCTATTGTAATAGGTTCTTTGCCTGGCGTTCCAAGTTCTACTGCTGATAAAACAAAAGGGTTTAATGACCCTAATGCAAGATATCCAGCTTCCACCATACCACAATCTGGCCATTCAACTGGTGAGTCTGACACTAATCGTCTTGCAAGAGGTAGCGAAGATGCAGAAACACATCAATCCCTTATTGATAGAAGAACTGGAAGATTAAAAACTATTCCAACTGCAACCAAACCAAACTTTGGCGAAAAGGGTATATCTACTACATTTACAACAGATGATACATTAAAAACTTGGGATGAACCACACCCACAAGGAGCAGAAACAAGTACATCACAATATCCTTATAATCATGTCTTTGAAAGTGAGTCTGGACATATTACAGAAATAGATGACACGCCTGGCAATGAAAGATTACATAGAGAACATAGAACTGGTACATTTGAAGAAATTCATGCAGATGGAACAAGAGTTACAAAGATTGTAAAAGATGATTATGAAATTGTTTATGATAATAAAAATGTATTTGTAACTGGAAATGTAAATCTTACTATAGGTGGTAATGTGAATCATCTCATACATGGAGATTATATACAAGAGGTTCTTGGTGACTATACATTAAAAGTTGGTGGTGGTATGTTTACAAAGATAGGTGCAATTGATGGTGGTAACTATGAGTTAGATATATTAGGAGGCCATTCTTTTAGGGTACAAAATTCTGTTAGTGGTATAATAGGTATGGAAGAAGGAACTTCTGACATAGATTATGATATTACAATTAAAGGTAATGAATCCAGAAATGTTGGTGGAACACAACAAAATATAGTTGTAGGAGATGCAATTCATAGTAGTAATAAATTGATGACTATTTTAGGAAAAACAAATTTAGCATTATTACAATCCAATATACTCGGAGTAATGTCTATTCAAGCTGGTGGTAAATTAAATACTTATGTTACAGGAACAGTAACAGAAACATTTAAGTCAACATTGACTACTGATATAACAGGGGCTGTTACAGAAACTTATGGTTCTACACAAACAACTACTGCAAGTGGTAACATCACTATTACTGGTGGCCCAAATATTAACTTAAACCCATAGGAGAAATTATGGCACTTAAAGGTATATGTAGAGATGGAGTTGATGCAGCTGGTGGTGCATTAATTAAAACACAAAGTACTGTTAAAGCAAACGGAGAAGCAGTTATTGTTCATCAAGATCCTGTAACAGGGCATGGGCCTGGCGTTCATGCTGGCCCTACTATGATTGCTGGTTCTAAGAATGTTTTTATTGGTGGGGTTGCAGTTTGTAATGCTGAAGATTTAGCAACTTGTGGTCATGCAGCTAGTGGTTCAGATGATGTAAATGTAGGTGATTAATAATTTAATAGGAGAAAAAAAATGGCAGATTTTAAAACACCAAATTTATGTGGAACAAGTTTAGATCTTACTTCCATATTATCACAAATAGATGATATCTTTGGAGATATATTAGCAGGATTAGAAGATGTAGCTGGAACAGTTATATCTGCATTAGAAAGTGCAATGGAATCTTTAGCAAGTACCTTATCCTCATTGATGCCTGATATATCTGATTTAATTCCAGATATAAATTTTCAGGCAGAAATGAGTGGACTTTTAAAAATGGTTTCAGGTTCATTAGAGTATCTTGCAAAACTTGCTGAACTTACACTTAAATTTGGAGAAAAACTTTTAGAAATGGGATTAAACATATTAGATCTTGTTGCAGATGGAGCAGCTGCACTATTAAAAGGTTTAGACCCTTGTAGTATTATACCAAATCTTACAATAAATGTTGATGGTGTGATTGCAAGTAGACCAAATGGAATTGCAACTGCAACTGAAGCTGCTGTTGTAGAAGTTAAAACAGGATTAGCTACAGTTACAACAATAACTAAACCAGTTGGATTATTAGCTGCGTAAATATTTGTTTTTTATTATAAATAATATTAAACAGTAGGAGACTCTAATGGCAGGGTTCTATGATGCACAAAATAAAAATGACATCACCAGAAATGTAAGACAATATACAGATTTAGATTTATTTTTCGGTAAAAAAACAAACAATGATGTAAATAAAATAACAGATGTTCAAGCTGTTAAAAGGTCTATTCGTAATCTAGTGTTATTAAATGTCTATGAAAAACCTTTTCACCCAGAAATTGCTGGTGGTGTAAGAGAAATGTTATTTGAAAATATGACTCCTGTAACTGCTATAATTGTTGCAAGAAAAATAGAAGATGTAATTAAAAATTTTGAACCAAGAGCAAGACTTGTTGCTGTTCGTGCTACACCAGATTTAGACCGTAATGCATATGAAGTAACAGTTGAGTTTTATGTAGTAAATGCTCCTACGGAACTGGTTGATTTATCAGTTATGTTAGAAAGGTTACGATAATGGCTGCAAACAACAAAAGACTTAGAGTTACAGAATTTGATTTTGATGATGTTAAATCAAATTTAAAAACTTTTCTTAAAGGACAATCAGAATTTAAAGACTATGATTTTGAAGGTTCTGGTATGAACATTCTTTTAGACACCCTTGCATATAACACACACTATCTTGGTTTCAATGCAAACATGGTTGCAAACGAAATGTTTTTGGATAGTTCATCACTTCGTTCAAGTATTGTATCTCATGCAAAGATGTTAGGATATGAAGTATCATCTTGTAGAGCACCTAAAGCAACAATTAATGTAACTTTGACAACCTCTAACACAACTGCAACAATGTCAGCTGGTACTGCATTTACTACTACTGTTGATGAAACAACATATCAGTTTGTAACCATTGCAGATATAACAGAACAAAATACAGGATCAGCTGTTCCATTTGACAGCACAGAAATTTATGAAGGAACATGGACAACAACAAAATATCTTGTAGACACATCTGATGTAGACCAAAGATTTATATTAATAGATAATCGTGCTGATACCGATACTCTTACAGTTAAAGTACAAAACTCATCAAGTGATACAACCACTACAACTTATACAAAGGCAACAGACATATCTCAATTATCTAGCACAAGTACTGTTTATTATTTACAGGAAATAGAAAACGGAAGATTTGAAATTTATTTTGGTGATGGTGTTGTAAGTAAAAAGGTTGAAGATGGTAATATAATTATTCTTCAATATGTGATAACAAATAAAACTTTATCAAATGGTGCATCATCTTTTACTGCCCCTTCTTCTATTGATGGGATTACGAATGTTACTGTAACAACTGTTGCAAATGCATCTGGTGGTGCAGAATCAGAAACATTACAATCTATAAAATTAAATGCGCCTTTGGATTATGCAGCTCAAGGTAGAGCTGTTACTGCTGAAGATTATAGACTATATACAAAAAAACTTTTTGCAAACACACAAGCTGTTTCCGTATGGGGTGGTGAAGATGGAAGTTATGATACAAGTACAGGTGTAAGTGATGTTGCAGAATATGGAAAAGTTTTTATATCAGTAAAAAGTACTACTGGAGAAAATCTAACAACAACACAAAAAGACCAATTAGTAAAAGATTTAGAACCTTATAAAGTTGCATCTATTACACCAGTGATTGTTGACCCAGAAACAACTTCTTTGATTTTAACTGTAACATTTAATTACAATTCAACTGCAACAACAAAGAGTAAAGATACTTTGAAAACAAATGTAGACACAACAATATCAAATTATAATAATTCAGATTTAAAAACTTTTAACAGTCCATTTAGACATTCACAATTAACTGGACTGATTGATGATACTGATACTTCTATAGTGATGAATACGATAACTGTAAATATGGGAAAATTATTTACACCTACTTTAGACACATCAACTTCTTACAACATTTATTATAATAATAAATTATATAATCCCTACTCTGGCTACAACGCATCTGCTGGTGGTATTGTTGCTTCAACTGGATTTACAATATCAGGTAATGATAATGAAATGTTCTTTGATGATGATGGTGCTGGAATTTTAAGAATTTATTATTTGGTTTCTGGAACAAGAACTTATTATAGTACTGATGCTGGAACTGTTGATTATACAAACGGAACGATAACTGTAAGTCCTATAACTATTGCAAGTGTGTCAAATGTAGATGATGCAACTTCTACAAAAATTCGTGTAACTGCAATTCCTAATTCTAGTGATGTAATACCTGTAAGAAATCAGTTATTAGAAATAGACTTAACAAACTCAACAGTTACAGGACAGGTTGATACAGCAGCTACTACAGGAGTTGGATACACAACAACAACCACAGGTACAACAACTACCACAACTGTAGATACTACGAAATCGACCCCAGATACTTCGGCGTATTAAAGAATGGCAGACGAAAGGTCAAAACTACTTACTAAGATTTCACCTCTTATTGAAGGACAAGTGCCTGACTTTATTCAGTCAGAACATCCACTCTTTGTAAAATTTCTAAAAGACTATTATCAATTTCTTGAAGCTGGTCAAATTACCTATAGTCAAGATATTGATTATATCATTCAAGAAACAACAACAACTGCTTACATATTAGATGAAACTGATAGCGATAGAATTGTTACAGAAAGTGGTGCTGGTTCAACTGGTAAATTTGTAAACGGAGAAACAATTACTGGTGGAACTTCTGATGCTACGGCAACGATTCTTGTAGAAAATTCTCGCAACTCAATACTCTATGTTTCTTCTCAACAAAAATTTATAACTGATGAAACCATCACAGGTGGAACTTCTGGTGCAACTGGAACATTAACAGAGTATCGTGCAAACCCAGTTCAAAACATTCAACAACTTTTAGAATATGCAAATACAGATAATACTATTTTTGATTTCTTAGATAAAATGCGTATTTCTTTTATGAACGCAATTCCAAACACACTTGCAACAAGTGTTTCTAAAAGAAAATTAATAAAAAATATTAAAGACTTATATTCTGCAAAGGGAACGAAAGAAGGACACGAACTCTTTATGAGAATTCTTCTTGGTGAAGAAGCAGAAATATTTTATCCAAATAAACATATGCTACGAACTTCAGATGGAGATTGGCGAACAGAAACAACATTAAGATGTTCAGCCTTTACTGGTGTATCTGGTGATGAGGTTGTTAATCAAGTTATTACAGGACAAACATCTGGTGCAACTGCAACTGTTAATGATGCAATTACGTTTCAAGAAGGAACATTCTCTATTACAGAATTAGAGCTTGCAAACATTGTGGGAACTTTTACAGATGGTGAAGTAATAAAAGGTAATTCTACAACAAGAGATGTTGATGTATCTTTTACAGTTGAATCAATTGTATCAACTGCAACAGTTTCAAATGATGGCATATTACATACAGACCAAGAAGCGTTAAGTGTAGAGAATCTTGGTAACAATAAGGCAGAACTTATTGTTGAAGGTATTACACAAGGAACAGTAAGTGGTGTTATTGTTGATGATGTTGGTTCTCTTTATGAAGTGGGAGATGACTTAACATTTACAAGTTCAGAGTCAGATGTTAAAACTGCATCTGGTTTTGTCAGTATGGTTGGTGGTGGTATACTTCAAGAAGCAGGAACACTTGATGATTCAGATATAACGACTGATACTATTATTCTTGAAACTGGAACAAAATCAATTGAAGGAACTTTTAATATTATTTTAGAAACACAACAAAGTGATTCTTTTACAGGCGATGGTGAAACTACAGCATTTACTCTTACAAATACATCTGCAGCTACAGACACACTTTATGTAACACTTGATAATGTAAAGACAACAGCATGGACTGCCGTTACTACAACTCTTACATTTACTGATGCGCCTGGCGATGGTGTTCGTATTTGGGTTCGTGGAAATGAAGTTGATAATTTATTATTAAATGGAACAGACGGATCTTCTACTGATGCTGGACATACAGTAATAACAGATACAGTTGAAACACAACTTGATACTTATGGAACAGATTCAGATAACCTTGTTTTAGAGTTTGGAACTTTTGCAAATCTTTCTGCAACTGCTGAATCTGGTGCAATACGAAAAATATTTTTGAAAGATGGTGGTTCTGGTTATACAGATTTACCTACAATTACTGTTACAAGTACAACTGGAACTGGAACTAAACTTCTTGCAATCACAAAAGATATTGGTGCAGCCAAATCTATTAAAATAAAAAATACTGGATTTGATTACTCTACATCTAACCCACCAGAAGTAACACTTAGAGGACACTTTGTTTTAAAAGATGTGTCTGGTACTTTTGCAGAAAGTAACACACTTACATCTCATGTTGGAACAGTTCAAGCATGGGATTCGGATACACAAATTCTTGATACAACTTTTGAAAATGTAATCAGAGTAGAACAAGAACAAACAGGTACATTCCAAGAAGGTATTCAACTTGAACAAGCAACAGAAGTTAAAATTCCACATAGAATTATTTTAGAAGATGAACAGGATTTTGATGATGGTGTTAATATTATATTAGATGGCACAGGAACAACAACTGCATCAGCACAAGTAATTAATCATAGAGTTTCAGTAGCAGAAGTTGACGATCAAAATTATTTTTATATTGGTGTTGAAAAAGCCCCAGTATTAACTTTATACGAGGGTAATACTTATTACTTTGATTTATCAGATAGTTCTTTATAACATGCAACGGCTTCAAGTAATCACAATCGTAAATTTTCCATTACCTCAGACGGAACACATGGTAGTGGGTC
>LULG01000644.1_pt1 | contig 11245 bp, 6 predicted proteins | sample 728211 | NCBI WGS metagenome assembly LULG01 (sample SAMN03860295, study PRJNA289734) | marine metagenome | biome: seawater column; feature: ocean; material: water; isolation source: Red Sea water column Station 169 - depth 200m | place: Saudi Arabia: Red Sea | collected 2011-10-15 | depth 200 m | reverse complement strand
TTAATGCTGCCCGTCAGCAATCGGCCAAGTTAAGAAGTTTACCTACAAGTTGAGGTTCGTCATAAGCTCCAGCTCGCTATGACAACCCACGAGCATATCCCCACTTTGAAGACAGCACGTCTCGATCTGCGAGGCCCCAGAAGCGAGGATTTCACAGTTTATCGTGATTTCTTTGCAGATGCCGCGGCGTCGCACTTCTACGGGGGACCGATGGAAGCGGACCGCGCTTGGCGCGTGCTTGCAACAGATTTGGGCCATTGGTCACTGCGTGGATATGGCCGCTGGTCGGTTGTAGAGCGCGCGAGCGGATTGATGATTGGCGGGTGCGGACTTTGGTGGCCTGAAGGCTATCCGAGATCGGAGCTGACGTGGTGGATTGTTCCATCGGCCCGCCGAAACGGCTATGCGCTAGAGGCTTCTCGTGCAGCCATTGCATTTGGATATGATAGGCTGGGTTGGGACCTGGTTGAGACCCACATGAATGATGATAATGTCGCGGCGCGAGCGCTTGTCCAAAAACTTGGTGGCATTAAAATCTTGCGTGAGAAGTTTCCCGACGAACTGGTACGAGACATTTTTGGTCTACCGCGTCCCAATTGAGCGCAATTCCGGGCTACTGCTCCCAGTCGATTGCGAAGAGGCGGATTTCAAGTGCGCGGACCGGGACGATCAGCGAGCCATCCCGGGCCACCGCAAAGGGGGAGGCCCGGCTAAGGTCGGCAGCGTTCCCGATCGCTTCATCTCGGCCGCTCGGTAAGTGGTGACGTCGCAACGTGCCGAAGGGAAGTGCGGTCGGCCGTGCAGCATAGTAGAGATAGTCGCCGTCGATCGCCCAATTGCGCCAGTCGGAGGGCGCGAAGTCTTTAACGAGCAGCCGTTCCCCGGCGGTGGTTGTCGGGAGCGCCGGGGGTAAAGGTTGGCTCCAGATGCCGGCGCGACCGGGATATAGATAAAAAAGCGTGTGGCCATCGGCCGACAAGCGAAAGTCGCCTGGTCCGGGAGGGGTGACAGGAACCGCCGCTTGCGGCCTCGGGTCGGCGGCAAATGTCACGGGCAGCCGCCAAATGCGCGACTGTCCGCCGCGCCGCGACGAAAAAAAGATCGACCGGCTATCGCTCGCCCATTGCGGCCCCGAATCCTCGCTTGCATCCGCTGTGAGACGGCGCAGCTGGCTGCCATCGGCGTTGACGAGATAGAGATCGCTCATTCCGTCCCGCATCGCGGCAAAGGCAATCCATTGCCCGTCCGGAGACCAGACTGGATCGCTGAGCTGCCAGCCATCGCCGTGCGTTAGCTGGCGGGCTGGCGCATCGGAACGATCGGCGGACCAGAGCTGATCCTCGCCCGAGCGCCGCGAAACGAACAGGATTTGTCCGTGCGGGCCGATGCTCGGAAAACGGTCGCTGGGGCCCGTCGAAGCCCGGATGGACTGAAGCCGCCCATCGACCAGCCGCATCAACCTGCTGGAGTCGAGCGCCGTTTCGACCGGCTACCCACCACAGGCCGGCATCGCCGCCACGGGTCGATGCGTAGAAGAGGCCATCGCCGCTACGGTCCCAGGCAAGGCCGCTTACGATTCCGCTGTCTTGTGTCAGACGCTGACCCTTGTCTCCGCGCGCATCGAGAGTGAAGACGTCGGCCCTGTTCACGCCGAATTGCCGGGCGAAGGCAATCCGGCCACTCGAAGAAATCTGCGGAAAGTCGTCACCAAATGATCCGGCTGGAGGCTCTGAAAGCGAACGCGTCGCTCCGCTTTCAATGTCCAGAAGGTAAAGGCGGAGAGGATCGTCGCTGTTGGCCGCATCGGTAATCAGCAGGTGACGTGGATCAGCCCATGCAAGTGCCGCAGTGCCGGCGGTAAGGCATCGACCGATCGCGCGCTCTGTTGCAGCTGCAACGGTCATGACATGGATTGTGCAGGGCTTGCGTCCACCGTCCACCGTTCGTGTGAAAGCGATTTCGGTTCCTGCGGGCGACCAGGCGGCATTGTCATCGACCTCGGGCGCGTCGGTCAGGCGTTTCGCCTGCGCCGAGCCGAGCGACAGCATATAGAGATCGACATTGTCGGAAGACCGCGGGCGGGCGGTTAAGATGACCCGGGTACCATCGTTTGACAGCGCTGGCCGACCCGAAACGACAAGATCGGTTTCGATCGGCGAAAGGCGCGCCACGCGCGGCGCCTTCGGTCGATCGATGGCGTGCCAACCTGCCGCCCCTAGCGCGCCGAGGACCAAGAGCGAGGCAATCCAGGGCCAACGCCGCTTGCGGGCGAGGGGTCGCGCCGGGCGAACCATTTCTGAGCCAGGCTGGACCGGTCGCGGCGCCCGGTCGCTGGAGCCGAGGACCGGCTTGCTCTCGGCCTGCGGCGTTCCGCCGGTGCGGCGGCGCCCGGCAATATCTTCGAACAGCGCGGTGGTGTCCGCTTCCGGCTCGACACCGAGGTCGCCTGCCAACCGGCTTCGAAAGTCCTGATAGTGCGCGATCGCTGCAGCAGCCCGCCGCTGTCGCCGATGCCCATCCATGATCGCCCGGTGCGCCTTTTCGTCATAAGGATCGAGCGTAACGAGCCGCAGCGCTGTCGCCATGGTCGATGCGTCGGCCGGCTGCCTCGCGTCCTGCAGATCGAGCAGGCGGCGCAGCGCCCAAATGGCGATGTTGCGCAGCCGCTGACGCTCGATCGCGACCCATTCGTCAAAAGCAGGTGCCTTACGCAAGGCGAAGTCGCTCAGAAAATCGCCGGTGTAGCGCGTGCAGGCTTCGTCGAGCAGCGCCGGGTCGTCGCCAGCACTTGCCACGGCATTTTCGAACATGGCGCTGTCAGCGCTCCAGTTTTGCTCAAGACGGATGCTGTCGACGTCGGCTGCGATCGGCGTTTCGGCATCGAAGCCGTCCAACTGTTTGCGGAGCGTCCAGAGTGCCTTGCGGACATGGAGTCGGCCCTGCTCGGCATCGGCATCCTCCCACAGCAATGCGGCGAGCCGTGCGCGTGCCGCGGCGCGCTCCGGACTGCACGCCAGATACGCGAGCAGCGCGAAACTCTTGCGCGTAGGAAGCATGATGGGAGTCCCGTCCGGCGCGCGCAATTCGTTGCGCCCCAGGAGGGACAAAGTCCAATTCCCCATGGGACGGCACCACTCCGGAAATTTCTTGTTGTTTTGTCGAAGTAACACAGTCGTTCGTCGGATTCCACGGCAATTCCACGCGCCGGGAACGGCTGCGGCACGCCGATCTGGAACTGGCGATCCGTCGGTCCCGGCGGACGACAAGAGATCGAGGAGCAAAAGAGGCATGCCGATGCAAAACCGGCGCGAACTGATGAAAATGGCAGCGGCCATGGGCGCCACCTTGGCCTGGCCTGCGCCTGTGCGTGCGGCGGACGCAGGCGTTGAGGACCGCAGCGCCTATCCACAGGGCGTCGCGTCGGGCGATCCGACCTGCGACAGCATATTGCTGTGGACGCGCCGGCCGCCGACCGCGGGGCGCAAGGCATCGCGTTTGACGGTAGAAGTCGCGGAGACATCCGATTTCGACAATATGGTCGTGTCGGGGAGTCATGCGATCGACGCCGACGGCGACTGGACGTGCCGGATACTTGTCACCGGCCTGCACTCCGATCGCACCTACTGGTACCGCTTTCGCGATGAGCATGGGCGCTTGAGCCGAACCGGTCGAACCTTTACCGCGCCGAGTCCCGACGCCGAGCGCGAGGCGTGCTTCGCCTTCGTCAGCTGCCAGAATGTCAACATGGGCTATGCGACGACCTTCCTGCGCATGATTGCCGAGGACCGCGCGAGGCCTGCGCACGAGCAGCTGCGTTTCGTCCTCCATCTCGGCGACTTCATCTACGAAATGCTCTTCTATCCTGAGGATTTACCCGGCGGGATGCTGCAGGGCCGGCCGATGCGAGGCCATGTCCGGATGCCCGAGGGTGAAAAAATCGGTGTCTATCATGTCCCGCGCGGAGTCGACGACTATCGCGCGATATACCGCGCCTATCTGGAGGACCCAGACATTCAGGATGCGCGGGCGCGTTGGCCGTTCATTTGTGTGTGGGACAACCATGAGTTTTCGAACCGCGGCTGGCAAAGCGTCGCCGTCTATGATCGCGCCCGAGCTGCGCAGCGGCTACGCGTTGCGGCAAACCAGGCTTGGTTCGAATATGTGCCCGCACGCGTGGGCGCCCGCCGTTGCGGATGTACCGCTTGCAGGACCGATTCGCGATAGCGCCGCTAGGGAGCCGAATAATCAGCGCGCCATTCACAGCCTGCGGATATATCGCGACGTGCGCTGGGGGGCGCTGCTTCATCTGCTGCTCACCGACACACGGTCCTTCCGGACGCAGCCGGTCTATGAAGCCGATTTCGCCGCTCCATTCCGCCGCGGGATGCCTCCCTATTTCGCCCCGCAGAAGGTGGTCGAGATTCTTGACGCCGGGAAGAGTTTCGCGGGCGGGAATCCGCCCGCCGAGATTGTTCATGGTGGCATGGCGATCCCGAATCCTGCTGCCAGGATGGAAGCGGGCACCATGCTGGGCGAAGAGCAGAAGCGCTGGTTTCTCGATCGTCTTCGCGGATCGACCGCGCGATGGAAATTTTGGGGTAACTCGGTCGCGATGACCGACATTCGCGCCGACGTAGGCAATTTGCCGGCATCTATGGCGACCTCGGCCAAGCTCGACGGTTTCGCCATTACCAACACCCACGACTGGGGCGGCTATCCGACCGAACGCGCAGAGATATTAGGCGCGGCGCGAGCGGCGGGGGTGAGCAATTTCGTGTCGCTGGCGGGTGATCGACATGCCTTTTGCGCAGGGACGGTCTCGGCGTCGCTGTGCCCCGGAGAATTTGCGCCCGTCGCCGCTGAATTTGTCGTGGGATCGATCGGAACGCCGACGCTCGCCGAAGCCGCGGCGCATGCAGTTCCCGATGATCACCCGCTACGCCCGCTCTATCTGCAAGGCGACGATGCTGCGCCCGCGATCAATATGACCGTCACGCACGGCGTTGCCGCCAGCCTGCAGCTTGCCGAGGATGGCGATCGGAGCGCGGCGCTGGCGCTGCGAAATCCCGACGTGGCGCCGCATCTCGCCTTTGCCGATATGGCCGGACACGGATTTGCCACTGTTCGGGTCACCGCATCTGCGATCGACGTCGAATTCATCTGCGTCCCGGCGCCGATTACCGATGCCGACCCGGATCCCCTCTATCGCGTGACGCATCGGGTGGCCGCCTGGGCGCCGGGCGAGCGGCCTGGGGTCGAGCGTCTGGTTGCAGACGGTCCCGCGCTCGCGGCACGCTTTCTCGATCTTGACCCGACAGGCCGCGAACAATCGACCTCCAACTGACAGGAATGAAGATGATGACGAAAATCGAACTGCGGCCGCTTCGAGCGGCCCTGATGCTCTGCGCGGCCATCCCCGGTGCCGTGCAGCCTGCCGCCGCGGATACGGCCTCGCCAAGCGAGCCCGCCGCGGCGGCGGATGCGGCACTTGATGCCCTGATGCTCGAAGTGTTCCGCGCGACGGTCAAGGAGCAGCCGCAATCGATGAAGCTGCTTGGGCTGGACAGCGGCAAGAACAGCTGGGCGAGGTCGGCGCTCGACGATCTTTCGGCTGAGGCGCGGGCCGCCTCGCGTCTGCGCAGTGCAGCATTGCTTGCGCGTCTGAATGCCGTCGTCCGTACGGCGCTCTCACCGCTTCAGAGGCGCAATTATGACGCCGTCATCTTTCAGCTTCGCGTTGCGGGCGAGGGCGAGCAGCGGTTCGATTATGGTGCCGCCGCTTATCCTGCGCCCTATAGCGTCTCGCAGCTCGACGGCGCCTATCGCGACATACCTGACCTTCTCTCCGAGCAGCACCCGCTCGAGACCGAAGCCGATGCCGAGGCCTATCTTGCGCGCCTCGGTGCCTTTGCCACATCACTTGACCAGCAGAGCGCGCAGGTGCGCCGCGAAGCTGCGGAGGGCGCTGCGCCCCCGGACTTCATACTTGCGCGCACGCTTGAGCAGCTGGGCGCACTGCGAGCGGCTGATCCGGCGGCTTCGATCCTCGTGACGGCCTTCGCCAAGCGTTTGGCTGCCGCCAATCTCGACGCGGCGCATGTCGGCCGTGCGGTCGAGATCATGCAGACTTCGGTAACGCCTGCTCTCGATCGTCAGATCGCACTTATTCGGTCGCTGCAACCTGCCGCGACGCACGATGCGGGTGTCTGGCGCTTGCCCGACGGGGACGCCTATTATGACTTTGCGCTCCGCTATTTTACCACCACTGACCTGTCGGCCGAGGAAATTCATCGGATAGGTCTGCGGCAGGTTGCCGAAATTAGCTCGGAAATCGATCGGATTCTCCAATCGCAGGGTATGACGGAAGGCAGCGTCGGCGCGCGGCTGGCAAGGCTTCAGCGCCAGCCTGACCAAATCTATCCGAACGATGCGGCGGGACGGGCGCAGCTGCTCGACGATCTCAATCAGCACGCAGCTGCCATGCGGACGCAATTACCTCCATATTTCGGTGTTCTGGCAAAGGCCCCGCTCGAAATTCGCCGTGTTCCGGAAGCGATCGAGGCGGGCGCGCCGGGCGGCTATTATTATCCGCCGGCACTCGATGGCTCGCGCGGCGGGATCTATTATATCAATTTGCGCGATACGGCCGAATGGCCACGCTGGCGTCTGCCCACGCTCAGCGTGCACGAAGGCGTTCCGGGCCATCACTGGCAGCTGGCGATCGCCGCTGAAACGCCGAAGATGCCGCCGCTGCGCCAGATCATGAGCTATTCGGCCTATTCGGAGGGTTGGGGGCTTTATGCCGAGCAACTCGCCGACGAGATGGGAGCCTATCGCGACGATCCGCTCGGACGTGTCGGCTATTTGCAGAGCCAGCTATTCCGGGCGGCACGGCTCGTTGTCGATACCGGTATCCACCGGATTCGTTGGTCGCGCGAGAAGGCGATACGATATTTCATGGATACGCTGGGCGAGGCCGAGAGCAAAGCAACGACCGAGGTCGAACGTTATGCGGTTCATCCCGGCCAGGCGACTAGCTACAAGGTCGGGCATAACCGGCTAGTCGAGCTTCGGTCGAAGGCCGAGCGCGCGCTCGGCGAACGTTTCGACCTCAAGGCCTTCCACGACACCATATTGCTCGCCGGTGCGATGCCGCTGGCGGCACTGGAAACCGTTGTCGACGAATGGATCGCCGATTGCCTTAAGGGAAAGAACGCATGAAGCGGTCGATGCCCCCCCTTGCCGCGTTGTGCCTCGCTCTCTGCTCCACGCTGCCGGCATGCGCATCTCAAGCAGCAAATGCACCGTCCGATCTTTCCGAGGCCGTTCGCAAGCTGCGCTATCCCACCGCCATTTACGTCTTGCGCGACGATGGCGACAGCGCAGCGGCGACAGGCATGGCCGACGCCGATGCAGGCCGTCCGCTTGGGGTCGACACCCCTTTGCGGATCGCATCCAACACCAAGACGTTCACCGCAGCCACCGTCCTGCGTCTTTGGGAGCAGGGACGAATTGACCTCGACGCGCCGATTGTCGAGCTGATAGCGCCCGAATTCGACAGGCTTCTGCGTTCCGACGGCTACGATCCCGGGCGGATCACGGTTCGACAGTTGCTCAGTCATAGCGCAGGGCTTTTCGACCACGGCAGCGACCCGCGCTTTGCCCAGCGCTTTCTTGCCGATCCGGCGCGGGTGTGGAAACCGATCGAACTGGTCGCGTTGATGACTGAATTTGCCGACCCCCAAAGCGCACCCGGCGCCGAATTTCGCTATTCCGACGATGGTTATATTTTGCTTGGCCATATCGTCGAGCGCATTACCGGACAAACGCTTGCAGCGGCGGTGCGCGAGCAACTCGGCTTCACTCGCCTCGGGCTCACTGATAGCTGGTGGGAAATCATGGAAGTACCGCCGGTGGACGCTCGTCCGCGCGCGCGACAATGGCTTGGCGACCATGACGTAACGGACGTCAACGCTTCGATCGACCTTTACGGTGGCGGCGGACTGCTCATGTCCGCGCGCGACATGGCGCGTTTCTTCAAGGCGCTTTTCGAAGGGAGGGTGTTCGCGCGGGCAGAAACCCTGCGGGAGATGCTGCGTCCGGGGCCGCACAAGGGCAGCGATCAATACCGACTGGGGATATTTGTCGACCATATCGGAGGGCGCGATGTCTATTGGCACAGCGGCTTTTGGGGAACCTACGCTCTCTATGACCCGGCGACGAGAGCCGCTGCTGCGGGTGTGACGACGAACCAAGAGGGGTACGGCGACTTGGTGTCCATCGTGCGCGCGAAAGTGCCCATGCGGTGATTCTCCGCGAATATGCTGCTGCGCTGATCGGCTAGTATTCCGACCATCCGCACCTGACTATTCGTTGTTCCCGTTAGATGCTCGCGAAGGTCAGCTGTCTCAAGCTGACGCCCGGAAGCCGCATGTCTGGAATCGGCCAGTCAAGGCCGAGCGGGCGAGTGCCAGCGACATGCGGATCGAACCGCGCGATCAGCGACAATATGCCGCTAGCTTCCCGAGCTTCGCCACAGGTGGGGGGCGCATTGCTTCATCAGGAGAGGGGCGTCACAAGGGTGTCGAGCCGCTATCCAGACAGGGGGTGGGTAGCGCGATACAGGACGTGGCGTCCCGATGGCCGAACGCCTATAGCGGTACGTAGATGCTTTGCGGCACCATATATTCGAGCATGCCGTCCATACCATTCTCGACCCCGATTCCGCTTTGCTTATGGCCCGCGAACGGCGTGTCGGGCCGTAGCACCAGGTTCTGGTTGATCCAGACCGTGCCGGTTTCGAGTCGTCGGGCGACCGCGACGGCCTGATCGATATCCTTCGACCACACCGCACCGGCGAGACCATATTCGCTGGCGTTGGCGCGATCGATGACTTCGTCGAGATCGTGAAAGCGCATCATCGGGAGGACGGGGCCGAAGGCTTCCTCCTGCACTACGGCTGAATCCTCGGGCGGGTTGTCGATGATCGTGACGGGGATGAAATAGCCCCCCGTATCAGGTCCGGTGGGCCCCTCCACAAGCGTCAGCCCGGCGTCCCTCGCGTCTTCGATCAGTGCCGATACCCGCTCGAACTGGCGTCGGTTCTGCATGGGTCCTAGATTGGTACCCTGTTCACTTCCGTCACCCAGTTTCACGGTCTGCGCGATCGCCGCTAGCCGGTCGCGCAGTCCGTCATAAATGCTGTCGTGGACGTAGAGGCGCTTGGTCGCGACGCAGATCTGGGCGCTGTTGAAAAAAGCGCCGAAGAATATTTTCTGTGCCACGTCGTCGAGATCGACGTCTGGCATGACGATCGCCGCATCGTTGCCGCCAAGCTCGAGCGTCAAGCGCTTCAGATCCTTCGCCGCGCTTTCCATCACGCGCCTGCCCGTCGCAGTCGACCCGGTAAAAGAAATCTTCGCAAAGCCCGGATGCGCGGTCATCAGCGGGCCGAGCGCGTCGCCGCCCGAAATGATATTGAGGACGCCTGCGGGGAAGACGTCTTTCAGCAGTTCGCCGATCTTGAGCATGCAGAGCGGGGTGAAGGGCGAAGGCTTGAGCACGATCGTATTGCCGGCGGCGAGGGCGGGGGCGATTTTCCAGATCGAGAGATTGACCGGAAAATTCCATGGCGAGATCGCACAGACGGCGCCGAGCGGCACATAACTCGTCTCGACCCGCTGGCCATCGCCATTGTCGATGACATGCGTGGGCGGTATCATCGCCGCATAGGCGCGGAGCCACGCCACTGCGATACCGATTTCCGACAGCGCACCATCGGTTGGACGGCCCTGTTCGCGCGTGAAAAGCCGCGCGAGCTGTTCCGCATTGGCCTCGAGAATGTCCCCAGCTTTCCGCAGGCAGGCGTGTCGCTCGCCGATCGGCACCGCACGCCATGTCCTGAACGCCCGCCGTGCGGCCGCCACCGCGATATCGAGCTGTTCCGGCGAGCAATCGGGAGCAGTCGCGAATATCTGCCCGTTCGCGGGATTGATCACCTCGATCTGTGCGTCGCCGGTCGCCAGCGCGCCGTCGATGAGCATCGAATATCCGGTCTCGAAATTCATGATGGCCTCTCCTGCGATCCGATTGACTCGGGTTAAATGCGTATTTAAATGTTGATTAAATGAACATTTAAACCATTGGGACGGTCAGAGTATCGAAGACGCACCGGGCCCGCTCGGGCTTCAACTCGCGGCGGCCAATCGGGCGCTCGCGGATAGCGGCGCGGGCGATGCGCTGCGCCGGATGATCGATGGCGTTGTTGTGGTGCGTGCCAATCATGACTCGATCGAGGGCGCCCGCCATCCGTTCGGGCGCTGCACCAACCCGCCTGCTACACTGGCGGCGAAACTGGGGGTCAAGGGCGCGCGCTGCATCTATTCGGTCGTCGGGGGCGATCAGCCACAGGCGCTTGTGAACGAGGCGGCAGAGGCGATCTTTGCGGGGGATGCCGAAGCGGTCCTGCTGGCAGGGGCCGAGGCGACGGCGGCGATGAAGCAGGCGCTGAAAGCGCGACTGACGCTCGACTGGTCGTACAGTGTCGAGGGTCCACGGGAGGACCGCGGTCTGGGGCCGTCGCTCCTGACCGATTATGAGCGCGTGAACGGCTTGGGCATGCCCACGCAGACCTATCCGGCGTTCGAGCAGGCGCTGCGCGCACGGTTGGGCCTTGACCGGTCCGCCTATGTCGCGCTGATGTCCGAGCTGTGGGAGGGCTTCTCGCAGGTTGCAGCGGAGAACCCCCATTCGCAATTCCCGCAGAGCCGCTCGCGCGATTTCCTCGCGACGCCGAGCGATGCCAATTATCCGATCGCCGAGCCCTATCTCAAATGGCATGTCGCGCAGGACGCGGTGAATCAGGGAGCGGCGGTCATCCTGACCTCGGTCGGCGCGGCGCGGCGGGCCGGAATCGATCCCGCCAAATGGGTCTATCTGCATGGTTATGCCGCAGTGAAGGACCGGCCGGTCATGGAACGACCCGATCTGTCGCGCTCGCGCGCGATCGAGGCGGCGCTGCAGGCCTCCGCCGAGCAGGTTGTCGAGCACTCGGCCACCGGCAACGTCCTCGGGGGCCTCGGGAACCGTTCGCCGTCCGCCTCGCCGCAGGGTCTCTACCGGACCGCCGAGGACGACCGTTGGCTGGCGGTCAGCGTCGAGGACGACGGGCAGTGGGGGGCGCTCTGCCGCCTGGTCGATGGGCTGGACGGCCTCGACCGCCACGACGCCGACGCGGTCGACGCCG
>LULG01001359.1_pt1 | contig 11258 bp, 8 predicted proteins | sample 728211 | NCBI WGS metagenome assembly LULG01 (sample SAMN03860295, study PRJNA289734) | marine metagenome | biome: seawater column; feature: ocean; material: water; isolation source: Red Sea water column Station 169 - depth 200m | place: Saudi Arabia: Red Sea | collected 2011-10-15 | depth 200 m | reverse complement strand
ACTTTGAAGATGCTCCTTGGTTTACTGAAATTGTTGCGGTACCGTCGTCAGCATTTATGGCCCATGTTGCACCAAAGTCACCATGGTCTACTCCTAATTGACCAATCTCAACTATGTTACCATTAGCTTGTGTTATTACCATAGTTACGTCTTGATCATTTCTGTCAGTCGTTCCACTAATGTCACAACTTGAACCCGAACAATCTACAGACAGTGACATACCAGATCCGCCTCCATGTCCTGCATAGGCACTTTGACCTAATACGGAAACAGACATAATAGTTACTGCCATAAGAACTATCGAAAGTGATGTGATCGTATGTCTACGAGAATTCATTATTATATCGTCAGAATGAGTCCTATTTATGTTTCTTCATTAGTTTGTGAGATGAATTTGGTACTATAATCAAGTCCTAATTATCTCATTTTCCAATTTCATCTAAAAATAGATCGTTTTAAATGTCAAAAATTGGGAATTTTAGCAAAAAATTCCGAGTAAATATATATTAAAGCAAAACCGGTTTTTGCTGTTTGTGTTGCTTATTCTTATCCCCAATTGATATTATAGTCGGAGGTTTTTCCTATGGCAACTAAGAAGCGTGTAACTTTAGCACCCGATCATGTCTATGTCCCAAAGCATGAGATAATCACGAAAAAGGAGGCTGAAGATGTTTTAGAAAAGTATCATTGTAAGGCTACCGATTTACCATTAATTTTTGTCAACGATCCAGCCATTATTGGACTTGGTGTAAAGCCTGGTGATATGATAAAGATTACCAGGAAAAGCGCAACTGCTGGAGAAAGTTTCTATTACAGGTATGTGGTTGAAGTATGACTGATTCTACAAATCTACGCTGGAGCGTAGTACAAGATATTCTTTCTAGAGAGGGAATTGCTAAACAACATCTGAACTCATTTGACGAATTTTTAAAAAAAGGATTACAAGAAATAATTAATGAAATTGACCATATTGATATAGAGAATGCAGAGTATCCATACAAAATTCAACTAGGTAAAATTCAATTTCAACATCCTAGAATGATGGAACTTGATGGTTCTGTTACAAAAATTACTCCTGCAGAGGCACGTCTACGTAATGTTTCATACGTTGCACCGCTGATGATGGAAGCAAATGTCATTGAGGATGGGAAAACACTAGAAAGTAGATTCATTCACATTGGTGATATACCAGTAATGGTAAAGTCAGAGGCTTGTATTTTACGAAATTTTTCTGAACAAAAACTAATTGATCATGCGGAGGATCCATTTGATCCCGGTGGTTACTTCATCATCAATGGTTCAGAACGTGTCATAGTTGGACTGGAAGACTTGTCTTACAACAAAATTATTGTTGACGCCGAGAAAGTTGGTGGTAAAAGAGTGTTCAAGGCAAAAGTATACTCATCAATTATTGGTTATCGTGCAAAACTTGAACTGATACTGAAAGATGACGGTCTTATTGTAGCAAGAATACCAGGTTCTCCTGTTGACATTCCAATAATTACTTTAATGCGTGCTCTTGGATTAGAATCAGATAAAGAAATTGCATCAGCAGTATCTTTGAATGATGAAATACAAAATGAACTTGAAGGCTCTTTCGAAAAAACAGAGATTGCTACATCAAAAGATGCAATAGTGTACATTAGTAAAAGAATAGCACCTGGTATGTTAGAAGAATTTCAGATCAAACGTGCAGAAACATTGTTAGATTGGGGTTTACTTCCACATTTGGGTAAGCAACCTGAAAACAGAAAAGAGAAGACACAATTTTTGGGTGAAGCTGCATGTAAATTACTAGAGTTAAAACTTGGATGGATAGAACCAGATGATAAAGATCATTATGGAAACAAAGTTGTCAAGTTTGCGGGGCAGATGTTGGCTGATTTATTCAGAACTGCATTTAGAAATCTTGTTCGAGATACGAAATATCAACTTGAACGTTCTGGTCAAAAACGTGGAATAAATGCTGTTAGTGCAGCTATTCGTCCTGGAATAATATCTGATAAACTCAACAATGCTATAGCTACAGGAAATTGGGGACGTGGAAGAGTTGGAGTTACACAACTACTTGACAGAACAAATTACTTGTCTACCTTGAGTCATTTACGACGTGTACAGTCACCTTTGAGTAGAACTCAACCTAATTTTGAGGCACGAGACTTACATTCTACCCACTTTGGAAGGATATGCCCAAGTGAAACTCCAGAGGGCTCTAACTGTGGTTTGGTTAAAAATTTGGCATTATCTGCAATAATTTCTGTAAGTATACCATCTGAAGAAATTATTGAAAAACTGTATGAAATTGGAACAACTCATTTCTCAGAAGTTAAGGATTCAGTAAAAAAGGATGGAACTAGGGTCTTTGTGGATGGAAAATTAATTGGCTATCATAAGGATGGCGAAAAACTAGCAAGTTCTTTACGTGATCTACGCAGATCATTTAAGATTCATCGACATGTTGGAATATCCATACATATACCAGAGCAGGAAGGTTCTACCAAAAGACTGTATGTAAATTGCAATGCTGGACGAGTCTTACGACCTCTTGTTATAATCAAAGACGGAAAACCAGCACTAACACAGGATCTTCTTGAGAAAGTGACAAAGAAACTTGTTTCTTGGGAGGACTTGATTCGTATGGGTGTCATTGAACTCATCGATGCTAATGAAGAAGAAAATTGCTTTATCGCATTAGATGACAAAAATGTAAAGAAATACACTCACATGGAAATTTTTCCTTCAGCAATTTTGGGCGCTGGCGCATCAATAATACCATACCCAGAACATAATCAATCTCCACGTAATACTTACGAGTCAGCTATGGCTAAACAAAGCCTTGGTTTTTCAACACCAATGATGAATACCAGTACTTATGTTAGACAGCATTCTATGTTGTATCCACAATCTCCTATTGTATCCACAAGGGCTGTGTCGCTTCTAGGACTTGAGAAGAGACCTGCAGGACAAAACTGTGTAGTTGCAGTCTTACCATTTGACGGATATAATATTGAGGACGCTATTGTTCTTAGTAAGCCTGCAGTTGAAAGAGGATTAGGGCGTACGTTCTTTTATAGAATTTATGAATCAGAAGCAAAACAATATCCTGGTGGAATGCGTGACAATTTTGAGATTCCAAATGCTGACGATAATCTTCGTGGATATAAGGGTGAAAAATCATATCGGTTGTTGGAAGACGATGGAATCATCGCAGTAGAATCAAATGTACTTGGTGGTGATATCCTCATAGGAAAAACTAGTCCACCTAGATTTATGGAAGAGTATCGTGATTCTTCGTCTACTGGACCATATAGAAGGGATACATCAATAGGTGTCAGACCATCTGAAGTAGGCACAGTCGATACAATTGTTTTAACTCAATCAAACGAGGGTGGAAAAATGTACAAAGTACGAATTAGAGATATGCGTCTTCCAGAGATTGGAGACAAATTTGCCTCAAGACATGGTCAGAAAGGAGTGGTAGGTTTACTGGCAAAGGCGGAAGATTTGCCTTACACCGCCAGCGGTGTATCACCTGACGTTTTGATAAATCCACATGCATTCCCATCACGAATGACTGTTGGCATGATGATGGAATCAATCACTGGTAAGGCAGCTGCCATACGAGGCAAGAAGGCTGATGCATCTGCCTTTGTAGGCGAGAAGATGGACGATGTAAAGGATGTCATGGAAGCATCTGGTTTCAAGTATTCTGGCAAGGAAATAATGTATGATGGTAGAACAGGTAAGCAATTCCCAGTCGAAGTTTTCATTGGTGTTGTATACTATCAAAAGTTACATCACATGGTTGCAGATAAGATACATGCACGTGCACGTGGACAAGTTCAGATGCTAACTAAGCAACCTACAGAAGGACGAGCACGTGGCGGAGGTTTAAGATTTGGAGAAATGGAGAGGGATTGTATAATCGCTTATGGAGCATCGATGATTCTCAAAGACAGACTACTTGACGAATCTGATAAATCTGAGATATATGTCTGTGAGCGTTGTGGTCTCGTAGTAGCATATCATGATGTTAAACAAAGAAGATACTATTGTAGAGTTTGTGGTGATAAGGGTAAAGTAAGTTCTGTATCTGTTGCATATGCATTCAAGCTGTTATTACAGGAAATGTCTAGTTTGAATGTCGCACCACGTTTACTAGTTAAGGAGAGGATCTAATGTCGATTCAAACAGTAAAGTCTATTGAAGGAATCAAATTTTGTGTTTGGTCTCCTAATGAGATTAGGAAATATTCCGTAGCCGAGATCACTGCACCTGAAACTTATGATGAAGATGGAATGGCAGTACAAGGCGGATTGATGGACGGTCGTCTTGGAACATTAGAACCAGGTCAAAAATGCCTAACATGCGGTAATACATCTGCTAGATGTCCTGGTCACTTTGGACACATAGAACTTGCAGAGCCCGTATTACACATTGCATTCATTGATAATATTCACAAATTATTGACCACTACGTGCAGATCCTGTTCAAGAATAAAGGTTCCTCAGGATGTACTTGATGAATTTTCAAAATTCAAATCATATCGTGCGTCTTATACTGTTGTATCACAGAAACGAATTCCAGATCAGATACTTGAAAAAGCAAAAAAATCAAAGGAGTGCCCACATTGTGGAAAACCACAGTACGAACTTATTTTTACAAAACCAACTATATTCATTGAGAAAACTGATCTTGGAGAAAATAGACTATTACCAATTACAATAAGAGAGAGGTTTTCACAAATTACTGATGAAGATCTCGAACTGTTAAATTACAATATATCTACAGCTAGACCTGAATGGTTCATCTTACAGGCACTACCTGTACCACCAGTTACTGTTAGACCTTCCATTATACTTGAAACTGGAATAAGATCAGAAGATGATCTGACACACAAAATGGTAGATATTATCAGAGTAAATCAGCGACTTAAAGAAAGCAAGGAAGCTGGAACACCTCCACTAATTGTTCAGGATCTCGTTGATTTACTTCAGTATCATACTACAACCTATTTTGATAATGAGGTGTCAGGCATTCCACAGGCACATCATCGTTCGGGCAGGCCTCTGAAAACTTTGACACAACGACTAAAAGGTAAGGAGGGTCGTTTCAGAGGTTCATTATCTGGGAAACGAGTAGATTTTTCTAGCAGAACTGTTATTTCTCCAGATCCTAATTTAGACTTGGGAGAGGTTGGAGTCCCAACTGCTGTTGCAACTAAACTTACAATACCTGAGATTGTAACTGAATGGAATATTGAAAAACTAAAAAAATTAGTTATTAATGGACCAAATACATTTCCTGGCGTAAATTATATTGTGAGACCTGATGGAGTAAAAATTAGACTTGATTTTGTAGAAGATCGTTCAATTATTGCAGATTCTCTTGAAACAGGATATCTGGTTGAAAGGCATCTTTCTGATGGTGATATTGTATTGTTTAACAGACAACCATCACTTCACCAAATGTCTATAATGGCTCATCATGTTCGTGTGCTACCTGGGAAAACTTTCCGATTACATCCATCTGTTTGTCCACCATACAATGCAGACTTTGATGGTGATGAAATGAATCTTCACGTACCACAGAGTGAAGAGGCAAGGGCTGAGGCAATACTTCTTATGCGTGTTCAAGAACAATTGATTTCGCCTAGATTTGGTGGTCCAATAATTGGTGGTCTTCGTGATTTTATCACGGGTGCTTATCTTTTGACAAAAGATGATACTACATTAACTCCACAAGAATTTGCTAACCTTGCTATGTTAGGTGGTTATGATGGTAAGCTGCCTGACCCACAAATTAAGAATAAAAGTGACTCACTTTATACTGGCAAACAATTATTTTCCATTTTTCTTCCATCTGATTTTAACTTTGTAATGACATCTAAATGGTCAAAAGGAACGGGAGGTGGGAAAAAAGATATTGTAATAAAAAACGGTCAATTAGTTAGTGGTGTAATAGACAAGTCATCTATTGGGGCAGAAGAGCCAGAAAGCGTTTTACACAGAATTGCAAAAGATTATGGTAATGAAAAGGCGAAGACATTCCTAAATTCCATTCTTATCATAATAAAGCAGTTTATCACTAACTATGGATTTAGTTATGGTTATTCTGACTTGGAACTTTCCGATAAAGATCGTGAAGCAATTCTTACTGATTTACGGGAAACATATGATAAAGTTTCTGATATCATTGGACAAAAAAAGAAAGGAACACTCAGACCAATGAGAGGAATGACTGTTGATGAGACGGCAGAGGCTTTGATCACATACGAGCTTGGTAAGGCTAGAGACAGAGCTGGTGTCACTGCAAATTCAAGTCTTGAAGATGATAATGCAGGTAAAATTATGGCAACAACTGGAGCTCGAGGTTCTGCTTTGAATGTTGGACAGATGGCTGGTGCTTTAGGGCAACAATCAAGGAGAGGAAAAAGACTACATAGTGGTTATAGTAATCGTACACTTTCTCACTTCAATGAGCATGATGATAATCCTGATTCTCATGGATTTGTAAAAGCTAATTTCCGTGATGGTCTTTCAGTCTTGGAATTCTTCTTTCATGCTATGGGTGGACGAGAGGGACTTGTTGACACTGCAGTAAGAACACAACAAAGTGGATACATGCAGAGAAGGCTAATCAACGCACTTGAGCATATTCGACTAGAATATGATGGTACTGTGCGAGATCCACATGGTCATATTGTACAATTTTTGTATGGTGAAGATGGTATAGACGTAGCAAAAAGTGATCATGGTGAAGCTTTTAACGTAAACAGATTGATAGAATCAGAGTTAATTGTAGATTCCGGAAGCAAAGCAACCAAAGACGACATAACTAGTATATCTCAAAAATATACAGAAACATTCAATCCAAGATTAACTTCATTAGTGAATGAGGCATTACTTAATTCTAAACTTAGTAAGAAAGGATTAGAAAATGTTTGTAAAAAAGGACTTGAGTTGTATGACCAATCCAAAGTAGAACCAGGGCAAGCAGTTGGTATTGTTACTGCACAATCAATTGGAGAACCAGGCACACAAATGACACTTAGAACTTTCCACACTGCTGGAATTGCTGAAAAAAATGTAACTCTTGGTTTACCAAGGATTATTGAATTGGTTGATGCACGTAAGTCACCTTCTACTCCATCAATGGATATTTATCTTGACAAGGATTCAAAATCTTCTAAGGAGAAAGCAATTGAAACAGCGAAAAATATTTTGCAAACAACCGTTAATGATTTAATAATTCATCCAATAGAAACTGACTATCAAACTCATATTACGATTAATGTTGATAATGATCGATTAACAAATCGAGGATGTACATTAGAAGATATGATGTCTGCTTTAGAATCAAATAAAAAATTTAAGGCAAAACTTGTTAACAGCACAATTATTCTAGAACTAGTAGAAGAATCTGATGCTCCAACAGTGGTTGCCCTGAGGAACAAGGTACTAAAGGTTACAGTAAAGGGCGTACCTGATATTGAGCGACTTACACTTAAGGAGGAAAACGGAGAATGGTTGATTCAAACAACAGGATCAAATTTACAAGAAATACTTTCGGTCCATGGTGTTGATAAGAATAAAGCACGAACAAACAATGTATTTGAAATTAGTAATACATTAGGTATTGAGGCTGCAAGGAATGCTCTCATTGATGAGCTTAAGGGAACATTAGAAAACCAAGGATTAGAAGTTGATATTCGATATCTCATGTTAGTTGCTGATCTAATGTGCCACAAGGGCTATCTCCAACAAATCGGTCGTCATGGAATTGCAGGAACGAAGGATAGTGTTCTTGCAAGGGCAGCTTTTGAGATAACTGTGCCTACTATTGCTAATGCTGCGAAATTGGGAGAGATTGAAGAACTAAAGGGAATTACTGAGAATGTCATAGTTGGTAGTCAAATACCAATTGGAAGCGGTACAGTCGATGAAACAGATCACATCTACTATAAAAGACAGTAAATTAGTTATAATTTCAAAATCTGTTCCTGTTTTGTCTGCTAAAAAAATAGAGAAGGCTGCACAGGATAACAACGTTCCTTTGATTCATTTTAATGACACATCTATCATGTTAGGGAAGCTCTGTGGTTCACCATTTCGTGTATCAGCTATTTCACTTAGTGCAGTATCTAGCACAAATATTCAAGCAATCATAAAAGAATCAGATCAAATACGTTTGATTTCACTTTTTCAAAAAATTACTAAAACAACTGCTCGTGATTGTTTGGACGATGAGAAGCAAAATAAAATTATTTTTGTAGTGAATGAAGGCAAGATGGGTCTTGCCATTGGCAAAGGTGGCTCTAATATCAAATCTCTACAAAACATTCTCAAAAGGAATGTCGAATTGGTTGAATATTTTGACGAACCAACTAAATTTTTAAAAAATGTCTTGAATCCTAAATTTATTAACGAAGTGAAACTTGATACCAAGCAAGATGGCTCTTCACAGGCAACAGTAATTGTTGATCAGGGTAAGAAGGGTTTGGTTGTTGGTCGTGAGGGACGTAATGCTGAGAGGGCTAGACTATTTGCCAAAAGATATTTCAACATATCAACTGTACAGATAACCAGCCCTACTGTAACACAGTTGGAGATGTAGGACTTGGCAAAATCACCACTTGGTTTGTTTGCTGGAAGAAATTTACAGATAAAAAAGAAACAACAACGATGGGCAATTTCAACATACAAACGAAGAGAATTAGGTTTGAATAAAAAAGCTAACCCACTTGGTGGTGCGCCACAAGGAAGAGGAATTGTTCTGGAGAAAGTTGGAGTAGAAGCAAAACAGCCAAACTCTGCTGTTAGGAAATGTGTTCGTGTACAACTAATAAAAAATGGAAAAACTGTAACTGCATTTTTGCCACGAGATGGTGCAATGAACTTTATCGATGAGCACGATGAAGTACATATTGAAGGAATGGGTGCAACACAAGGCGGTGCTATGGGAGATATTCCTGGTGTGCGATACAAAGTGTTCAAAGTAAACGGAACATCACTAAAACAATTAGTATCTGGCAAGAAAGAAAAACCAAGGAGATAGAAAGATGGCAACACAAGAACTTCTTTTGTTTAGAAAATGGAGTGCATCTGAAATAGAAATAAAAGATCCAGGTCTTAAAACTGCTATATCTCTAAAAAAAATAATATATCCAATGGATTTTGGTCGTTCTGCATTAAAACGATTCAATAAAGCTGATGTTAACATAGTTGAGCGATTAGCAAACAAGATGATGCACTTTGGAAAGAAATATGCAAAAAACACTGGGAGGATGGCTGGAAAAAAAATTCATACGTTTAATGTTATTAAAACTGCTTTTGAAATAATTCATCAAAAAACGGGAAAAAACCCAATCGAAATTCTTGTTCGTGCTATTGAAAACTCTTCACCAAATGAGGATACTACAAGAATTGTTTATGGTGGAACTGTATACCATGTTTCTGTAGATGTGGCGCCAATAAGAAGAGTTGATCTGGCATTGAGATTTATCGCTGACGGAGTAAAGGAATCTACATTTTCTAATCCCAAAGCAATAGAGGAGTATTTAGCTGAACATCTAATTCTTTCAGCTAATAATGATCCAACTGCACCTTCTGTTAAGAAAAAGAACGAGTTGGAGAGAATAGCTCAAGCATCAAGATAATTTAGCCCGGCCCGGACTCGAACCGAGGTCAAAGGCTCCAGGGGCCCCTATGCTTGCCACTACACTACCGGGCTTCAAACAAAATTCAAAAAATTAGAATATAATCATTTCATTCTTGATTCATTAATTGCAGTAGCATAATCACAATTTGCTTTCATTCTCATGTATGCAATTAATCTATAATGAATAGAGTACGTTTTATCTTCTTTGAGTAATATTCCCTTCTGCAATAATGATGCTAACCCTCTTGATATATCTGAAATTTTTAAATTATTTTTTTGGCAAATTTGATCACGTTTTGTTTGATATTGTTTTACACTAAATGCAACGTCATCAATTTCTAAAATTAATGGCCAAACAATTTTTTCCCAAACCACTCTTCTATTTTGTGTGGCTGCAGCATACTTGCCTTTCTCACTCAACATTAATAACATGATTTTACACTATTATAATTCGTGTCCTATAGTGAGATTGCAAAATCATTAGAACTTTTAGAAAAAGATTGGGATATCGATTCTGTGATCAAGGATTTTCATTTAGGGAAGCGCGATGATGTTTCTGAAAATTCTATCAAAATAGGAAACGTTGTGTTTCACATTCCATTTCTGACTAAAATAAAAAAATTCATTCTCTGGAAATGTTACTGGCCAGATTGTTCAAACTGTTGTGAGAGACAAGGAAGACTTCCTTTAACTTCTGATGATTTGATAACAATTGGAACAGGAATGAAATACCAAAAAACATCTGATTTCATAAAAAATGAAACAATCATAGCTAGTTGGCAGGAAGCAAGCCCTGGTGGCGGTTCTACCACACTAACTAGTATCAATCTGAAACGAAAAGAAGATGAAACAGAAGCGGATGACGGTACTCACATCAAATGCAGATTTCTAGATGAAGAAGGAGCTTGTGGTATTCATCCAACTCGACCTGGAGTTTGTTACCTCTATCCATTTTCAACATGGTTACAGAATGATAAGGGCAATGCAAGAGTTCATGCTACTTTCCAGTTTACTGGAGATTGCCCAGGTTTTTATCTGGACGATTCAATTTATCCCATGAAAGAAGTTTTACAGGAATATTCTGAAATAATATATGATTACAATGTAAAGTCTAGCGGAACAATGCGAGAAGGGTTAGGTTCTATAAGTTTGGGTTAAGCTTTAGCGACTTTCATTAAATCTGCCATTTTAATATTCATTCCAAATCTATCTTCATTCTTTTTCATGTATCTGAATATTGATAAAAAGTCTGGTAATGCTTTAATGAAACTGAAATCATGATGAATTTTTGCTCTTACAAAATTAAACACTTTAGCATAAACCTTGTAATGTTTCTCAACTGCTCTTTCATATGCCTTAAAGTCATGCATATTTTCTAAGAAAATTTCTACACATTGCATAGATGGAATAATTCCTTCACCTAATAATGCATATACAGTTCCAATTGATTCTCCAACACCAACTACTTTTCCAGAGTAATACGGTTTACATCTATCAGGAGTTGCTAACCTAATTGGACGTCCTTTAGTTAGAATTTTTTTTCCTCCATGTTTTTCAAAAAATTCATCAGTTGCTTTGACGTGATTTTTGTTATAATC
>LULG01000218.1_pt1 | contig 11296 bp, 10 predicted proteins | sample 728211 | NCBI WGS metagenome assembly LULG01 (sample SAMN03860295, study PRJNA289734) | marine metagenome | biome: seawater column; feature: ocean; material: water; isolation source: Red Sea water column Station 169 - depth 200m | place: Saudi Arabia: Red Sea | collected 2011-10-15 | depth 200 m | reverse complement strand
CAATTTGACAGTGCAATTTTAAGAGTTAATAATACCAACTTTTCAGATTCGGAATATCTAGATCATTCTTTAATTCTAAAGATGAAAGCACTACATGGTATCAATGATATAGATCAAGCTTTATCTGTTGCAAAACAAATTAACAAAAATGAGTTAAATGCAAATCTTCAAACGATATATAGCTTAGAACTTGGAGATATCTTTTCTGAAATGGGTTTATTTGATAAGTCGTTTGAACATTATTTAGATGCAAACAAATCGAATATTGATACCAAGGCTAATAAAAGAATAAATCAAAGATTAAATAAATTATTAAGAATGGATCTTAACGAAGAGAATTTATCATCTCTACAATTATTAGAGAATGATTTAACTAACTTAAATATACTAAAACTTGCACACTCCTTTTTGCTAGCTAGGAACCAATCAGAAAATTGGAAAAATGTATTCTCTTCAGTGGACTATTCTATGCTATCTAGAGAGTTTAGATCTTCTTATAATTATCTAAAGAAAAATGTGCCATACGATAATTATTCTATAGCAAAAATTGGAGTAGTTTTGCCTCTAAGTGGAGATAATTCAGAATATGCACAAGCTTTTCTTTCTGGACTTCAAAGAGGTGGTGAATTATTAAAGAGCAAGAATAAAATTTCTTATGTTATTTATGATAATCAAGGCAATCAATTAAATACAATTAAAGCATTTAATGAACTTTATTTTTTTCATAAAGTAGATGCAATTATAGGTCCTACTAATAGTAAAAATTTAATATCAGGAGCAACAGCTTTGTCAAAATCTGGAATACCAATTTTTGCACCTGGATCAATTGATGAAGATATTCATTCTATTAATAGCAATGTTCATTTATTGAATTCTTCTCTTGATTATAAGAATGAAATTTTAGCTAATCATATGATTAGCAATCTTGAGTTAGAAAAAATTGCAATTATTGCTCCTAAAACAGATGATGGAATCAAAGAAGTTGATTCATTCTTAGAGCAAATGAATAGACTAAATAAAGAACCAGTATCAATTCAATGGTATGAAAACACTGAACCAGTAGATTTAAGAGGTCTCTTTACAGAATTGAGGGAAGTGGCATGGGAAATTCAACAGGCAGATGAATACAAAGAATTTCTGGGAGTAAACATCGATACTCTTGATGCAATGTTTAATTTTGATTCAGACGATGTCTATGATATGTTTGATTTTAACAATCAGGAAGAAGAGATTGATTCAACAAAAGTTATTCTGGATGTAATTGATGGTGTATTTTTGCCTTTATCTGGTCAAGGATTGACATATGTAGGTACACAAATTGCTCTTGCAAATTTGGAAACACAGTTTTTTGGTAACGAGCTATGGTTAGACTTAGATTTTATTAATCAAGAGAATATATCCTCACATATTATCGGCATGTATTTCGTCAGTAGTTTTTTACCTAATTATAGAGTTGGTAATCAATTTGATTATAATCCGGAATTGAATAATGCTTTCCATTATGGTCTTGATTTATCTCGCTTCATTAATTCTACAATAGAGAGCGATAAAAGTTTTAATATGTCTAATCAAAATTCAAATAGATATTCTTCTACTAGAAAGTTTGATTTTAGTTCTGGTAAAGTAAACACAGACATTAACTTATTTAAATATTCAAACAGACGATTAATTAAGACCAAAATTATCAATAATCCAACTAATTCACATGTTGATTGATTATTCTGAAAAAATAAATATAAAGAATTTAAATATTTTATTTTCACTTTCCGATTTTGCTCAATCTTTAGATGATATTTCTGTTATCAGAATGAAACAAACCCATTCTAATCAATCAATTTTTTTAAACCAGTTTTCTAAACAATATGAATATTCAGATGGCATATTTAGTTCAAATAATAAATTAATTTTAGAAGTAAGCGTTGCAGATTGTATGCCAATCTTTTTTGCGGATAAAAATAAAAACTTTTTTGGAGTTGTGCATGCAGGCTGGAAAGGTTTAGCCGAAGGTATTATTGAAAATAGCATTGAATTGTTAATAAATGAAGGTTTCAAACTAGATAATGTAAAGATTGTAATTGGTCCATCAATAAGACAGAATAGTTTTGAAGTAAAGAATGATGTTGCAGACCTTTTTGATGATAGATTTTCAATATTAAAAGATGGTAAGATTTTTTTAAGTTTACAAAAGATTGCAATTAGTAAATTAAATGCTTATAACATTTATGATATAATAGACGTAAAAGAGTGTACTTATAATACTCCTGCTTACTATTCATATAGGCGAAATAAAACAGAGAAAAGAATGAAAGGAAGAATTTATTGGGATGAATGAATTAATGAATTATTTAATTTTAGGATTTATACAAGGAGTAACAGAGTTTTTTCCCATAAGTAGTTCTGGCCATCTAGTGTTATTTGAGGATTTTTTAGGAATTAATAATGCAGGAGCCTCTGCAGAGATTCTTGCACATTTTGGCACCTTATTTAGTATTATTCTTTTTTATAGAGCTACATTTTTTTCAAATAAAAATCCTGATGACTTTTTTCATACGAATACTCTAAAGATGCTTTTTATATCTACCATTCCTGCTGTCTTAGTCGGTTTATTGTTTGATTTAGAAATATTCTTTAATTATGATTTTGTTAAAGCTGCTTTACTATGTAATGGAGGATTTTTGCTTGCACTAAGTGGATTAAGAGATAATATGGAAAAATCGACAATATTTCAAAATCCGCCAGCATGGCAATGGAATTATAAAACTTCACTTTTCTTAGGTCTTTTTCAAGCTCTTGCCATGCTTCCTGGTATATCAAGATCAGGTATGGTCATTAGTTATGGATTATTTGTTGGTTTAGAAAAAAAGAAAATAATCCAATATGCTTTTTTCATGGCAGTCCCTGTAATTATGTTATCAATCGTTTATAAATTATTACTTTCTGACGGTTTTGAAGCGATTGCTTTTCAAGCAGGATTAATTCTATTTATATCTTCATTCATATTTGGATATCTTAGTTTAATATTTTTAATCAAATTCCTTGAAAGATTTAGTTTTGCTTGGTTTGGATTATACTGTATAATTATTAGTGTAGTTTTATGATGGAAGTAATTTTTACACTCTATTTATTATTAATAATATCAATTGGTGTTCTATCAAATAGATTTATTAGTTCACAATTAGATTTTTTATTAGCTGGGCGTAGACTTGGTCCTTGGGTAACTGCATTTTCTGAGAGAGCTTCTGGTGAATCAGCTTGGTTATTGTTAGGCTTACCAGGGGCTGCAATTGCAGTTGGATACGGTGAAATATGGGCTGTTATTGGAATTATCAGTGGTATTATCCTTTCTTGGTTTCTTATAGCAGAGAAATTAAGAGCCGAAACAGAAAAATATGAAGCACTCACAATTCCTGATTACTTACACAAAAAATTTAACGATACATCAGGTATTATTAAGATCTTTTCGTCTGTCATTATTGCTGTTTTCTTTACTTTCTATGTTTCAGCTCAATTTCATGGTTCTGGAAAGATTTTAAATACTATTTTTGGAATAGAACCTTTATATGGAATCTCTCTTGGAGCTTTAGTTATCATACTATATACCATTATGGGGGGACTTTTAGCAGTTGCTTGGACTGATCTTGTGCAGGGTATATTAATGATTGGAACTTTAGTCATTCTACCAATTGTTGGTTTAATTGAATTATCGTCTTTTGATGCTCCGCTAAGAGATTTGATTATGAGCACAGATTCTGCAAAAAGTTCCTTAGTGTCTGGATTTAGTGGATTAGCTGCATTATCAGTAATTGTAGGTGGGTTAAGCTGGGGATTAGGTTACTTTGGTCAACCACATCTTTTAATTCGATATATGGCTATTAGATCAGTAAAAGAAGTAAAACAAGCACGAGTAATAGCTGCATTATGGGCTATCCCTGGTATTTCTGGTGCTTTTCTAATTGGGGTAATCGGTATGGGATACTTTGGAGAAGAGTTCTTTATAGGAAAAGATGTAGAAAATGTTATGCCTATGCTTGCTCAAGAATTATTACCTGCATGGTTAGCAGGATTGCTCATTTCGGGCGCTGTTGCTGCTATGATGTCTACTGCAGATTCACAATTATTGGTATCAACATCTGCTATTAGTGAAGATTTAGGGGTAAATGTATTAAAAAAACCTAATAAACTATTAAATAGTCGTGTTATAACAGTTTTTTTAGGAATATTTGCTTATTTGGTGGCAATGTATTCTGAATGGAGTGGCAAAACCATTTTTAGCATTGTTAGCTTTGCATGGAGTGGGCTTGGATCATCTTTTGGTCCAGCATTACTTCTTGCATTGTGGTGGAAAGGAGTAACAAGAAAAGGAATTATTGCAGGTTTATTTACTGGATCTATTACTACTATTATTTGGGGAAGTAATTTATATTTGCAATCTATTGTAACAGAGAGATTTATTAGTTTTGCTCTTGCTTTTGTTGCAATAATAATTATAAGTAAGTACAAAAAATGATTAAAGCGTTACAGTCCATTCAGCATATTAAAAATAATCCAGATTCTAATTATTTATTAGTTGGTGATCATGATTTTCTCTATTTATATATAAGAAATTTGGTTAAAAAAACACATTTTGAATCTCTGGAGTCTGTTTCTTTTGATTGTTCAGAAAAATCTGGGGTAGAAGATAAGATTTTAAATAGTCTTACATCTATAGATTTGTTTGAATCTAAAAAATTCCTAACTATAAAGAATATTAACAAAGTTAGTAAGAAGAATAGAGAAACATTTATAAATACAATATCTAAAAATGATGGTTCAAATATAATAATCTGTACTGATTCTTCTTTTTTAGGATTTGATTATAAATCAAATAAAAATTTTATTAAAAGTCAGTTTGTTAATAATCTTGCACCATTTTTTACTATTGTTGATATTAGTATTCCGTTTGAAAGTGAAATGATACGATGGGTAAAGATTTTCTCCAATGACTTTGATTTTAAGATAAATAGTAAAATTGCCAATGATTTAGTTGAAATATTTGGAAATAATTTTTCAGCTATTTATAATGAAATTTCTAAACTCAGTATCATTGCTGACAGCATAGATGGCATTAATCAAGATTGGTTAGATAGTTTCTATGACTGGAAGAAGAACAAACAGCTTTGGGAATTAAATTATGCTATTTGTGATAAAGATATTGATAAAATTTTATCATCAGGCCTATCAATACTCAATCAGTTTGGTGTTTTATATATTACTAATTCCTTCTTTACAATTTTTGAGGCACTTTTTCTTGCTAAGTTAAATAACGGAACAATTACTGATATGAGTCGTAAGAATTTAAGAGGAAAGATTGTAAATAAAATTTCCTCATCTTCAAAGAAATATACTATTGAAGAAATTGAAAGAGGTATTAATTTATTAGCCGGTTTAGACAGAAAAGTTAAAACAAGGAATATTATTGATGAGTCAGAGTTTACAAACCTTATTACACAAATCTACCGATATGAATGACGAATTTAAATTAACGGATGAACGATTAATTAAACAATTTCAAGAGGGAGATCGTCATGCATTCGATGAATTGGTAAAACGATATAAGGATCGATTACACAATTTTGTATGCAGATATTTAAATAATCAAACTCTTGCAGAAGATGTTGTTCAAGAAACAATGATTAAACTTTATACCCACAAACATTATTATAAGCCTGTTGCAAAATTTTCTACTTGGATATATACAATTGCTAAGAATCTTGCATTAACAGAGCTAAGAAAAAACAAGAGAAGACAAACAAGTTCATTATGGACTGATGATGGAAGACCTATTGATATTGAAACAGGTGGAGAATCTTTAGATAGCAAAGTTCAAAATGAGTTGGCTGTAGAAGAATTGAATAAATGTTTAGATGAAATTCCTGAGAATTTTCGTATTGCAGTTGTTTTAAGAGATTTTCAGGAACTTTCTTATCAAGAAATAAGTAAGATATTAGAAATACCAATTGGTACTATAAAATCTAGAATTAATAGAGGAAGAATCCAATTGGCTGAAAAACTGAAACACTTTAAGGAGTAAAGTAATGGATTATAATAAATTTGAAGACAGAATCTCGAGTTGGATTGAAAATGATCTCAGTCTAAAAGAGCGCAAAGAATTTGAAGCTTTTTTAGCTGAAAACCCACAATATCAATCTAAAGTAGATGAAGTACGTCATGTCATCTCCACAATGAAAGAATCTGAATCCTTGAAAGTTTCAAAAGAATTTGATGAAAATCTGAATCAAAAATTACAAAACCTTAATATTGGACAAGAACATTCATCATCGAAAGAAATTTTTGGCTTTTCACGTCAAAATTTTGCATATCTTGCTCTATCTTTAGGTGCAATTGTTTTTCTTTTGTTTCAACTGCCAGGAAATGCATTTAGCGAAGACATAATAACTAATTCTAATTCAATGTCTGAAAAAAATATAGAATCAATACCAGTTGTGAATGATTCTTTAGATACAGAAGATAAACCGGATAATAGTTATGATATAAATGGGACTTTTGTTGGCAACGACGAACAGTAGTTTAGTTTAAGATTTTTTATAGTTATCTAACCTTGTCTGAGTAAATTCAAAACGTATGTAATTTGTTGCAATATGTTTAGGAATTATACAATTATCACACTCTTATTTTTTTCTTTGAGCTGTAGCACTCAGAGCCCTCAGGTTGATCTTTCGCCAATGCTGACTGAAAAAGAGCCAGTAGAGCAGAAAAAAGAACCAAATAGTGTTGAAAACTCTGAAGCAATTCAATTGTTTATGGACGGATTGATGTTTATGGAACAAGGAGACTATTCTAGGGCAATTATTGAATTTCAAGATGCAATTGAACTTGGTTCATCTTCTGGAGAAATCTATTATTCTATTTCTGAATGTTATTGGATGATTCAAAAATATGATAAAAGTATTAGTTATGGATTATTAGCTATTGATCGCGATAAAGAGAGTAAAGACTATAGCATATCCTTAGGAAAAAAATATATTGGATTAAATGAACTAAATTTAGCATTAGATCTTTTCGAAAGAGTAGCAGAAAAACATGAAGACAATGCAGATGTTCTATTTATTATCGGTGATTTAAAATCACAGTTAAATGATATTGATGGGGCATTAATCTATTATCAACAGGCATACAACAAAGATAATTCATTAATTCTTGCGCTGGAAGTAGCTGCAGAATTAGCATTACGATCAAATCATCGAGATAGCGAATTAATATTAAAAAAACTGCTGCTTGCAGATCCTAGTAATCCAAAATATTTGCAATTATTTGTTGAATCTCTTTCAGATTCAGACAACTTGAATGATATTGAAGAGCTCCTGCAAAATGAAACGATTAAAAGCAATCCATTTGTGAATAATCTCTACAATCAATTAGGTTATGAATATTTAGTAAATGGTATTATTGATAAATCAGTAGAATATTTTGAAAAATCTCTTTCAATTAACGAAAATGATAGGTTTGCACTATATTATCTTTCAAATGTTTATAGAGATTTAAAACAGTATGATCAATCAATTATCATAGCTGAAAAACAAATCAATCTTTATCCTAAAGAAAAAGATGGTTATATCAATAAAATAATCTCACTACTTACTATTGAAGATTTTGAAAAAGCTAAGGAAGTATTATTAGAATCTTTACCAATTTTCCCCAATGATTTTGATATGAATTATTTCTTGGGTATAGCCCACTATTCATTAGAAAATTTTATAGAATCAGAAACATACTATGAGAAAGCTCTTAAAATAAATAATCAGTCTACAACTGCTATGCATGGTTTAGCCATGGCATATGACAAAAATGAAAAATGGGATAAATCAGATAAACTTTATATTGATTTAATTGCAGACAATACAAATGATGCACAGGCATATAATAATTATGCGTATAGCTTGGTTGAACGCAATAAAGATATTGACTATGCATTGACTTTAGCAGAGAAAGCAATTGAATTAAGTCCTAATACATCAGCATATCTTGATACAATTGGCTGGATATATTTTAAGTTAGGCAATTTTGACAAAGCAAAAGAATTTATAGCAAAATCAATTGTATATGACGATTCTAGTGCCGTTGTATTAGAACATTATGGTGATGTTTTAATAGCATTAAACGATAAAGATGAAGCATTAGTTTTCTATAAAAAAGCATTTGAGCTAGATCAAAATAACAATTCATTATCAGAGAAGATTTCTCTATATGAGAGTGAATAATATGCTTAATAAAATTATAGCATTATCTTTAACTTTTCTTATTAGTTGTAGTACTGGTAATAAATTTGTTACAGTTGATTATTCCAATAATGCAAACCTTGAACTTATGGAACAAAAATTCTTCAGAAGTTCAGGTTCAGGAAAGTTGATAGCAAAAGGACAATCAAATTTTGTTTCTCGTTTTGATTTTATATCTACAAAAAATTCTTCGTCAATTCTTTTCAAAGATTTTCTTGGTCGGAAACAGTTTCTTGTTGAAATAATCAATCAAGATATACGATATATTGATATGAAAAAAAGAGAGGACATTGATATAGAAAATTTTAGTAATTTTTTCCCTATAGCAACAAAAATTGATGCTAATACTTATAAAAAACTAATGTGGGGCATACCAGACACTTTTAAAAATATAGATGTTGCTGTAAAAAAGGAATTTATGATTTCAACTCGACTTAATACACTTGATGGTAGGAATTTAATTGATGAATTGATATTTTCTTTTAATAATAACAAGCAAGAGTATAAACTGATTTTTTTAGATAGAAAATTTTTTGAAGAAAATACTAAATTATAAATGAAACTTTCTGTAATAATCCCTGTTTATAACGAATGTGAATCAGTTGCTGATTTTATTCAAGAGCTATTAGATATATATAGGAATGATTCTAGTGTAGAGGTCATTTTTGTGAATGATGGTTCAACAGATAATACCTTATCAATTCTTGAAAATAATATAAATAGTATTCCAGGATGGAAGATTGTTAATCTATATAGAAATTATGGTAAATCAATTGCCCTTCAAGCTGGTTTTGATATAGCGCAGGGTTCGATTGTTGCAACAATCGATGGAGATCTACAGGATAATCCAAGAGAAATAAAAAATCTTATTGATCATCTAAACAAAGGCTATGATCTTGTCTGTGGATGGAAAAAGAGTAGAAAAGATTCTTTAGAAAAAAGATTAGCATCTTCTGTTTTTAATTTTTTTGTAAGACTATTTAGCGGATTAAGAGTTCATGATTCAAATTGTGGAATAAAGGTTTTCCGAAAAGAAGTTGTTGGATCATTAAATCTTTATGGAGGTCGTCATAGATATATACCTCTTCTAGCTCACCAGAAGAATTTTTCTACTTCTGAATTAATAGTGGATCATAGAGAACGAAAATTTGGTGTATCAAAATATGGTACAAAACGTTACTCAGAGGGATTTTTTGATTTTTTGACAATTCTTTTTTTAGGGAAATATATGGATCGTCCACTTCATTTCTTTGGTGCTATGGGGTTATTTTTCTCTGTTACTGGTGTTGTTGTTGAATGCTATGTTTTGTATTTGAAATATTTTCTTTTTGAACCTTTTCAAAAACATATTGCTCTACTCATTTTTGGAGCAATATTAATTATTGCGGGATTACAACTTTTTACTTTTGGACTGTTAGGAGAATTGATTGTTAACAAAAAACAAAAAGTACAAAAATATATTAAAGAAATAATCGAGTAGATTAATTGAAGATTGTTACCATTGGTCCATTTCCACCATTAAGAGGTGGCATTTCTGATTTTCATTATGCTCTTTTTAAACAGTTATCAAAAAATAATGATGTTAGCGTAATAAATTTCAAAAAACTCTATCCAAACATTCTCTTTCCTGGAAAAACCCAATATCAAGATAAAAAAGTTAATGATGATAATGTTTATAGTGTAATTAATCCAATTAATCTATTTACATGGTTTCGCGGTAAAAAAATAATAAAAAAGATCAATCCTGATAAAATTATTATTTCTTATTGGCATTTTTTCTTCATTCCAGTTTATTTGTATTTACTTAAGCGTACAAAGAAAGGAAATCGATATATTCTATTTCACAATGTTATTTCTCATCAAAATAAACCTTATGAGAGATATTTATTAAAATTATTGTTAAGACATGTTGATTATTGTATAGTGATGAATAGTTTTTCAAGAAGTCAAATTATCAATCTCAATAAAGACAAAAAGATTATTAATGCTTTTCATCCATTATATCGTGTAGATAATAAATCTTATACAAAGGATACTGCTAAAGAAGCGCTAAAAATTTCTAATAAAAATGTTATTTTATTTTTTGGATTAATTCGAGACTATAAAGGACTTGATTTACTTATCAATTCAGTGAAATACTTAAACAATCGTATCTCTGATTTAAAAGTTCTTGTGGTAGGAGAAAATTATGAATCCATGTCAAAATATTATGATTTAATAGATAAAGCTAATTTGAAAGATAAATTTTTATTTGATTTACAGTTTATAGAAGAAGATAATACTGCAAAGTATTTTATATCTTCTGATATCGTTGTTCTTCCGTATAAAACTGCTTCACAAAGCGGTATTATATCTCTTGCCTATAATTTTAATCGCCCTGTTATTGTTACAGATGTTGGCGGTTTGAAAGAATATGTAGTTGAAAATAAGACTGGTTTTGTTGTTAATCCTGATGAAAAGAATTTATCAGACAAAATTAATTACTTTTTTGAGAATAAATTGTTTGAGGAAATGAGTTTATTTATCGAGAGTTATAAAGAAAGATTTTCATGGAAAAATTTTGAAGAAAAAATAAATGGAAAATGATATTTATCCAAAAGTACATGTTATTGTTCTTAATTGGAATAATAAGGAATTAACTGAACAGTGTTTACTATCAATTCAACGAATTGATTATCCTAATTATGAAATTTTAATTGTTGATAATAATTCTTCTGATGGTTCGGTTGAACTCTTCAAGAATAATTTTCCAGATGTTAAATTATTATCTCTAGACAAAAATTTGAAGTATGCTGGAGGAAATAATGCCGCTATTGACTATCTATCATTCAATGACGATGATTTCTTTCTTTTTTTAAATAATGACACTCTTGTTAGTAGAGATTTTCTTCATCATTTGATTGATCCTTTTTTAAATGATTCTGATTGTATTATTTCTGTACCAAAGATTTTATTTTCTAAAGATACCAATAGAGTATGGTATGCATACCATACTCTATTGGTATCTTTAGAAAATAAAA
>LULG01000330.1_pt1 | contig 11332 bp, 8 predicted proteins | sample 728211 | NCBI WGS metagenome assembly LULG01 (sample SAMN03860295, study PRJNA289734) | marine metagenome | biome: seawater column; feature: ocean; material: water; isolation source: Red Sea water column Station 169 - depth 200m | place: Saudi Arabia: Red Sea | collected 2011-10-15 | depth 200 m | reverse complement strand
GAAGATGCGGAAGATGCGGAAGATTGACTAGAGGATTCTGTTACACAGCATTTATAACAATAAAGCTTGCTTCCCACACCCGTGGCTTTATATCCGTCACAATTAGCACCACTACCGGTTGGAGGGTCGGGGGCGCATACACATCCGGGTGCGCAACCTCCTACATTATGTAATAATGTCCAGCTAGTCTGGCTGATATCTTTTTTCCAAACGCAATATCCGCAAGTACAAGATTCTCCGCTTGAGGAGGAAGATTCGGATTCGCTAGAGAAGGACACGCTTGACGTGCTTACTGAGGACACTGAAGACGTTGAAGCGCTGCTTGTAGAAACCGAGGACACTGAAGACGTTGAAGCGCTACTTGTAGAAACCGAGGATGAAGAGGAGGTTGAATCACTACTACTCGTACTGCTAGTGCTGCTACTACTGGTGCTTTTGGAACTTTCGGAACTTGTTGAATCCGTAGAGCTAGTAGAACTGGAACAATCTCCACAGCAGATGGCTTTAAACTCTGTATCATAGTATTGACAGTAACCGGTACAGTTGCTGTCTAGGCAGGTCAAAACCTTATCGCTAACATCTACGGCGCGAGGATCGTCAGGCTTGATCTCACAGCAGGGGTCAGGACGCACGCAGTGCTTGTAACATCTTTTTCCACTTTCTCCCTGAACTGTTATCGCCTCTTCTTTATAACCGTCACAGTTATACCCTGCTGGACCGTCTGGGCATTTACAGTCCTCTTTACATTTTGTAGATGATTTGACCCAACCTCTTGTAAAACCCACTTGATCCCAAGTGCAATCTCCACAACACTTGCCAAACTCGTCAGTAGGCGGGTAATTACATCCCTCCTGATCGATAATATTCTGTTCTGGCATGCATGACATACAGCCTTGACATACTTGCGCAAGAGTAGTTTTCTCCCAGTCGGAAAAAACACCTCCCCCAACCTCCCTTGTCCAGACTGTATATCCGCACCCATCCTCACATATACATCTCTTGTCTTTACAGCAAGGACAATTGCTTATTGTCGTTATTCCCATTAAACCATTCCGTAAGATACGTCGTGATCTTCACCAACAAAATCACTGGCGGCTTTTCTTCCTTTTGCCTGATTTAGTTTATTGTTCCATAGAGTGGACTTTACGCCTATATGCTGAGCAAGAGACGGGACAAAATAATAAGGGGGAGAGTTTGAATGAAACGCCCACCTACCTACTATGTTATCTATATTTTTGTCTCCAGTATGCCCAAAAATTATTTTATGCTGCACACATTTTCTAGCTTTAGATGGCGGGAAGAAGAATGTTTGCGCCATCCAAAGCTTTCCGCTTCTATTTCTCTTGTAAAATCCGGGCCTTTCGGATGTGTAATGTGATGGGGTGAACACGGAAACAAACCCAACATCTTTACTGGGCCATAAAACATTCTCTAAAAAAACCCTAACACCCTTACAGAATACCACATCATCCTGAATCATTCCATAACATCCGGCGTCTGGATATATTCTAATAAGATCTTTTAATCCTTCAAACCAGTTTTTCCAGCAGCCGTATTTCTCTTCTCTTTGCGTGCAGGGTAGAGATTTATGTCTCTCCTTTAGTGTTACTCCCGGCTCCAAAAATAGATGGGGAGAATCCCAGCCAGTTCTTATCACACTATCTACAGTTTGTGTGTGATATTCTCTCTCTCTGGGGGCTATTGTTATTCCCACCGCCCACTTTTTTATTCTCGGCCCTAGGATTTCATTGGAGGGACTCTCGGCAAAGTCCTTGTTCTTGCCCTTGGAGCTTTGACACTTCTTATCTATGACAGTCATTAGCAGTCACAGTCTTCTTCAACGAGACAGTCATCAGCCATTATCAAGACAGATCCGTCTTGCTGAGATACGTAGTTACAGCAATAACACCGCCCGCTTATTGAAGGGACTTTCAACCCCTTTACCTTGTTTTTACAAACGGCCGATCCTACAAATGCAAGATAAGGAATATTTTGCTTATCCCAAATAAAAAATTCATGAAACTTTGGAATATCTTTGTGCGATCTCATAGCCTTTAAAATGTCTTTTCCAGAAATCTTTTCGTGCCACTCTCTAGACACGGATAGCTGAAGGTGACCCGGATGTTTTTTGTTTGGAAAATTTGCTAGGGCTACAGCTTCTTCACCTAAAGATACCTTGTATCTAAATCCCAAGCTTTCTTTTAAGATATACTCCTTGAAATATTCTTTATGTCCCTCTTTATTCTGAGGAGGGGGTCTATTAAAAACCCCTTCTTCATGTTTATGACTGTAGAGCCAATCCAGATCTTCTTCTTTATTTACGTCCAGTTCTGTAAAACTGAAATCCATCAAGTATCTCCTTCCTTAAAGGGCCACGTCGAAAATGGTGTCGGCATCAATCCGCCCAACACACCCCGAGAATACATGAAGCAATAGGGGATATGTTTGCGTTGCAACAAGGACAGTCAGAGCTACACCCTGAGCCAGTGGTCGGGATGCATGATACGCCCGGAGGACATCCACCGCCACCGGGAGGACCATCGCTGTCGGGACACTCAGGCGGCTCACACGGAGCACATGAATCAGGATCCACACGACATAATCTTCTTGTTTTGTCACTCCGGTATTTACTATGTTAAATTCACTTTGATAAATATCCAGCATTATTACCACATTGTCGTTCGACCCCACCGGAATTTTTAGTGGGTTTTGTGCGGTTACTGTCTCTCCACATGAGTCCATTTGCACTTGCACTGAACCATCGCACGTTGTTCCTTGTGCCGTCCCCATGTAAATGGTGGGTTGAGGAATCCAAGTTTTTGTTTGCTCGTGCCAGTTTACAGAGAGGGGGCCAGCCTTCCACTCAGCCTGTTTTTGTCTATGGTTATCCGCAAACCTATCCTGTCCTCCTGTGGGAACTGGTTGACCACAAGTATTATATCCCCAACCAACCAACATAAGAGGCGCTCTCAGTCCTAATGGGAATGGATTGGATTGCCATTGCTGGATATGGGGGTTCATGAGAGAATATGTATCAAACGCCCCGAAGTCACCCTTGGCAACACTCACATCATGACCTTGCGTTCCTGTAAAGCCTGAAAACATTGGGCCGACAGCATTGAAATGGTTAAGTTGCTGAGAAGCGGGGAACAATCCGCCAAACCCCTGCCCTGATTCCGCGCCGGGGAAATATGAATTACCACCATCAGCACCGAACCCTCTAAACAACGCTTCGGGTGAACAATAAGCAGTGCGATGTCTATGTCTTTTAGCGTGTGCTACATATTCATGATGCGATAACGTTCCAGCCCAGTGCTGTTCATTATCAGCTACTTGGGCAAAAATAGTGTGAGAACTAGCAGCCTGAAATTTACGAGGTGGTCGTAGATTGAATAAATTATTAAGCGACCATGCAGCGGCCCGTACATCAGAACGCCGTATGTACAGACTTAGCTCTCTATTAAATTGATTTCTCAAGTCTATTATTGATTTAATTCTTTCCTTGTAAAAGTTTGCCAATTTCCCATATCTTAAATTCCAAGTCTCAAAGTTATATGTGGTAAGTATCCTGTCTACACCTACCTCCACCCTAATCCCCGTACAGAACGGGCCACCGGCGGGTAGCTGTTCTCCCATATTAATTCCCGGCCCACCAACAAATGTCAGGTCACCACTTTCCTGTTCCATCCAAGGAGTACCACCCGCCCAACATTGAAGGAGCGCCACTTGGTTCATTTTCAGGTTGCTTCCAAAGTTTTCTGGAACCAAGCTCGGATCATTTTCAATCTCTACCTTCCCAAACCCTTGCACCGTTGTTGCCCAAGGCCCGTATATGTGTCGCCTAGAAACTTGCGGGACGTGGTACTCGTTTGGATAGAAAGATGCTGCCACCACCGTATGTTTCATGGCTTCCCCACCCTCGGTTTCAGACCAAACCATGTTGCCCAAAGCACCTTGGTTGAAACCGTAGGTCATCTCTATAGACCTCAGAAGCCCGTTGTAATCCGCCGCTTGTGATGGTGGTGCCAGCTTTTTACCTCTGGAGGGGGCGGTCATAATTACATATGGATACCTCATTCCTTGTGTCGGACCAGCAGATGCATTGGTAAGATAATATATCTTTTTCTCAACATCCAGATTAACCAAGAGGGCATTGTTAATATGATTTGCTACAAAATCAGACTTTTGAAACTCGTCTAAATTGTTGTTAAGCAAGTCATATGCTAAATAAGGTTTCATCCTTGCTTTATCATCATAAAGATTAAAATCTTTAATGTGACTTAGGGGGTTTGGTTCAAACCATGACCCCTCACCAACCTCCCATTCATTGTTTCTTCTACCGACCACATCTGTGATATACATCATAACGGGAAGAGGTACAAAAAACATCTTACCGTAGTAAGTTTGCCCTATTTGATTTATAGCGTCCCAAATATAGGCAACTTTTTCGTTGTGGTCATCGCCGGGGGTATTTTCTTTATCAGCCTCTGAAACTTGTTGTCTGGTGGGCATGGTAAACGTGGTGGCGGTTATCTGTCCATTTGCCAAGAGTGACAGCATTTGGGGGGTCATTCTTTGCACGTTGCCAGAAATACCCAGAAGATTAGCCATCGTCGGTCTACAAGCACAAACATATGCTATCCAGCTATCTTGCCCCGCCATTGCATGACGCATTTCCCTAACTGTAAAACTATAAGGTGCTGCCAGACCCGGAGTCGCTATCGCATAAGGAACTGTAAAAGCGTCATTAACCGCTTGAACACCCGTACCAATAAGGTTGTCTTGAGGAACTTCTCTATTGACATGCCAGAGTTGGAATATTGTTGTACCAATAGCTGCTCTGGTTTGCGGTCCTCCAAGAATTACCTTACCAATAGCCTCTGATCTGAACTCCCTTCCATGCCTTGCGCTCACCAACGTCCCATCGGCAGCGCTAACATTAAAAGTATTGTCGGCGTTTCTTATGTTAGCAGCGCCGCCAGCCCTGTTCTCCACCTCTTGCTGTATCAGTGTTACGCTTGGGGGAGGAACTGATCGATTAATTATTTTTACTTTTATAGTTCCAGCTATAGGGCAGTTATCAAACGCATCATTCCCCCCAAGGTTAAAAAGTGCTAGATAATAATCATGAGATGCCGCCCTACAAATATCCGCAATTACTTCAGAAAGACTCATTATATTTGTCGGTAGTCTGTATTCATCAGGGAGGGCTAGAGTAAACAATTCACTCATATCAATATAGAATCTACTACCAGCTATCTTTAGAGTCCCACCGAACTGTGGTTGATTATTATTATTTATTAATCCATTTAATATATTTAATGTCCATCTCCAAGGCATGCCTCTTTCACTAAGAACCCCTATGTCATACCTACTTGCACCCCAGTTTGGCGCGGCTGCAATACCATCTTGCTCCAGATAAGCAAACGGGTTCAACACGTTCATAAAGGTGTTGTTCGAAGGAAAAGTTTGCAGGGTAAATGGGTTTTTCATCCCGAGGCTCAGTCCAGTAGACCCATAGTTCCAAGTAGGGGAAGTAAAAGCGTGGGAGTCGTGTAGATTTGTATCAGAAGTGGCTAGGGGATAGATGGATCGTGGACCTCTTGCCGTGTCAGACAGATCTGGAAGTTGTGTCCAGAGGCCGTATTCCTGCATCCCGCTATAGTCACCAAGAATTACTTTTACGCCGTCTAGAACAATGTTTGGGGAAATAACGTTGCATCCATAGGTTACCGATCCTTCTGCGGCAATATTTCTATCCCAAGAATTAAGAATTCCGCCGTATTCATAAGTGCCTTCATTTGTTGTAAGGCTAAAATAAACAGCGTTTCCCAACCCCGGAAAATAGATATGATCCCCACCAGAATATCCGGCTGGAATATTTGTATCTCGCGCTCCGGTGAAGTCTGGCTTACCAGCAGCATCTACTGGGTATGTATAATTTCCATATCCCTCATCTTGCGGACTGGTTGATCTTACATTTGACTTATCTTCAACCAACCTAACCTGAAGCTGTGACGAGCCGTTTTCTCCAAACTGCATAGTGCAGTTGAAGTCCACGACGGTCCCGCCGAGAAAAGTTGCTTGTGTTATGGCTGCTGTTGGCATTTCCTTCCTCTACCTTTTTTCCTCTTATGTTAATTGAGGAGTAAATATGTCTAGATCAGAATACTCATAGGTCCACTCTATCTCTAAGGTGTATCTTCCAGTTTTTGGATCCCATGATTCTCTCGGTGAACTGTAAAATACTTTATTGGTTGACACGCCTCCCCCTGTAGGCTTTGCCCCGCTTATCACAGAAGCTATCGCGGATTTTCTTGCCCCAGTACTGTTTGGGTGTGACCCTACTGGATTGAGAATGTTGCTAGTCTCTGCTGGCCAAACGACCTCTATTGTTAAAGTCCTCTTTGATTCCGTCCCACATCCAAGCCATTGTAACACTGGTCCAGTAATTGAGCGCCCTATAGTAGGGGTAGCTCCAAATAGATAGCCCGGATGCGTTTCTGTTATTTCTATTCTATCCGACAATGCTCCGGTGCTCGCAAAACAAAGGGTTGGTCTATCATCAAATGGTATATTATAGCTTACAGTTCCCGCCGCTGGATTTTTAGTTATATTTTTTGACAGGGCTATTGTATTTAGACTTATACCGGCTACTGCCAAATTTCCAGCACGGGCTAACCAGTTGGAGTTATCCGCACTGTCAATACTACCGAATCTAGATAACGCATTAGCATAAGAGTCATCCGTTGTGGTTAATCCAGTTCTCAACCCTGTTATTGTACCGCTAAGATTTAATGTAGTTATTCCGTTTTCAGAAGGATTTGTTTCTATACTTACATCTATTTCTTCTATTGCCTCCGCAGACTGATTATCATCGTATAAAATAAAAGTTTCTGTTACAGCAAAAGTTCCACCTTTCTCATCAACCGATTGTGATCTCACATGATTTCTACTGATAATATTTGTGTTGGGGATGGTTAGAACACTTGTTGTGACAGCACCGCCGGTGAGGGTTGCGTTATTAATTCCTTGTAATGGTAACTTAGCTAATACGTATTCTCTGGCTTGCTGCCAAGCCAAACCATTTGAAACTAACGTTGAAGCCGACGCATACTTAGGCTTTCCAGTGGCACTTACGCTGTGACTAACCCTATATGCTGTTCTAACCGGAAAACTATTTGATCCCGCCACATTCGTGATAACGTCTTTGATATCCTCCGCATATTCTATATCCCAACTCTCAGAAGCATCAGTAATATTATATCCAAAACCATCATCAGTAGTATCAGCGCATTTTAAAACTATAGTATAAAAACACGCTTGATTCAAACTCATTTCTCTTGGGCTTCCGCCATCAAAATCAATCGACTGAACATGACAACCAACAAATTGTGTGCTTGAACCCCCATGAGATATTGTGAGTGTTTTTCCTCCACCGGTAGCACTATCGGTGGCTGAAATTTGTGAAAAAGTATTTCTAATGCTTTTTTGTGCGTTTAGAATCTCATCGAGTTTACTGGCGGTTCCTTCAAGAGGTTTAATTATAACACCATTAAGGGTAATATTAAAAGTGCTACTAATAATTCCTCCGTCACCAGTTTGTCCATACTCCTTATTGACCGACACCATAGGGGCCGGTACTAAAGATGATCCACCATATTGTACTGATATACTCATAATAACACTAACCTTAAGGGGTTGGCATAAGGGGGGCAAACATATCTAGGCCAGAATATTCATAAGTCCATGATATCTCTAATGTATATCTGCCATTTGCAGGATCCCAAGTTTCGGTTGGAGCGTTGCAAAATGAGGTTCCCCCCGGCGCGGCACTAGATATTACTTGTTTTATCTCCTGACCATAAGTTGCGTGCCTGCTGGGCAAACTGGTTGCTGGATTGCAATAGCTAGACACTGGGGGCCATACAACTTCTAGAGTTAGGCTTCTCGTAGATTCAGTCCCGGCCCCCAGCCATTGCAAAATCGGACCCTTGATTCCACGACCTATTGCGGGAGTAGATCCAAATAGATAGCCCGGATGAGAATCATTCACCGTCGCACTTTCCGAAAGAGCGTCGGTAAGCGTAACCGCTGGCCTATCATCAAACTCCGCAGAATATGTTACAGTCCCCTCTGCTGGATTTTTACCTATAGCTTTTGATAGTGGTATTTCATTTAATGTTACCGAAGTCCCCGACAAGTTTTTTGCTTGATCTTTAAGGTTGCTGTTGCTATTTATAGCATTAAAATAAGATAATGCATTACTATAGGAATCATCAACGTTACTAAGACCACTTCTCAAGCCGGTTAGCGTTCCGTTAACAGTTACGGTTGTTCTTTGACTTTCTGCGGGATTCTGAGACACTGTGACTTCTATGTCTTGCATCACATTTTTAGGGGAGGTGCTATCATAAAGTACAAACGTCTCAGTTACACTAAAAGTCCCCCCCTTCTCATCAACAGATTGAGTTCTTACATGGTTTCTATTATTTAGTCCTGAAGGAACGTCTAGTGTGTTGGTGGTATCAGCACCTCCACCAAGAGAAGAATCGCCAACAGCCTGCAATCCCAGAGTATTAATCACGTATAGCCTAGCTTGCTGCCAAGCCAACCCGTCAGTATCTAGACTGCTATCTGTTTTATATTTTGGCTTTCCGGTGGCGCTTACCGTGTGACTAACCCTGTACGCAGTCTTAACATTTACCGAACTTCCGTCTGGAACAGTTACGGCGTCCTTGATGTCTTCTGCGTATTCTACTTCCCAGTTCTCAGAAGCGCTAATAATGTTGTAGGTAAAGTTGTCGTTGTCGGCGTTATAATCTGTACACTTTAAGACTACAGTATAAAATCCCAACTGATTTAAATTTACTTCCCTTGGAGTCCCGCCTTCAAAAGAAAGAGACTCTACATGACATCCATCATATTCGTGTCCGTCCACACTCAGTATCTTTCCCGCCCCCGTACTATCAGCATCAGATAGATCCTGTGAAAAAGTATTCCTAATACTGTTTTGGCTGGATAGAATGCTTCCCAAGTTACTGGTGTCTGAACCGGAAAGAGGCGCTGATATAACGCCGTTAAGGGTGATCGTAAACTCGCTGGCGAGAATACCTCCGTCACCGCTCTCTATATATGTTTTGTTTACAGACACCTTGGGTGCGGGAACTAAAGGGACATTATCAAATTTTACCGACACTGTCATAGTAAACCTCTATTCTGTGTATCCAAATGTATACAAGGTTGTGTCTCCAGAGGCAGAAGAAATAACATCCGGCATAACCATTGTCATATCTCCAGACGCCACCCTAATTTCTCCCACCGAATAAAGAGTCGCCACTCCGGTAGGACCGGTAATAGGACCGCTAACGTACAACTCAACATTATCCTTAACCGACTCTATATCCCTAGCAACAAATAGGTTCATGTTTCCGCTGGCGGGGACTCCCTTGCCGCCTGCAAATATAGGTATATATCCAGAAGAAAGGACCAGCTTGTTCTCAATAAATAAGTCGGCATTTCCGGTTATTTCTGTCCCTGTCTCGTTGTATAGAGGATTAACTTCAAGGTATAGTTTCATACTGTCGCTAACACCGGAACTGGATGGTCCCAGTGCAACAAGATTCATTGAATCCGACAGTTCATCGTCAACTTGCAGGAATAGGTTTGCAACATTATAGGCTCCGCTGGGATTTGTAATTCCAGAGCCTTCACCGTAAGTGAATAACTTTGTGCTTCCAGTAACCTCTTCCCCAAAACCGTCTACGTATAAATTTAGTGTCTGAAAATCTCGTCCTGATTTAACGTGTAGTGGAATATTTCCCGATGCGGGTGAGTGTCCCCATATATTGAAATAAGTGGCGCCCCAATCAATCCCCATAGTTGCCTTAGTATAGAGTTCCATGCTGCCACTTGCAGCACCCCCCTCGATAAAAAGGTTTGTATGTCCACTCTTAAAAGTTGGCATTTTATTTCCTACGTCTAATTATTAAACTTGCCATCCACGCCAAATTCCCCACTGTTAGTGCTAGGTTGCGGCATATCTGCTAAAGCTTGTCTTACAGCGTTTGTGACGATTGTGGTAAGCTTGCTTGTCAATGCTGCTTGAAAATCTCCCAAGTTAACACTTACGCCGCCGGGAACCTCTACCTGAAACGGTCCTATTCCAGCAAGTCTACTAACAGCTTCATAGAATAAACCAAAACCAGTATAGGCATTCAGGCTGTCAACAGAGCTTTTAAAAGCTTCCACCGCAGACAGATTAAGCGCAGCCTGATTCATTCCTTCTTGACCGGACGAGGTAGGACCAACCTGACCTCCAGCTTGGAAGTGCTGGACGGGTCCACCACGATTAAACCCTCTTCCTCTATTAATACTTTCCAGACTACTTCTCCCCATTGCAATAGCCGCTTGTCTATTTATTACAAACTCACCGGGAGTTAACATGGCGGGAACTATATCTACACCACCACCCTTGCTGAACCCCGGAAGGTTGAGATCATCAGGTGACGGCGGAAGAAGCTTAGGAACCCGGTACGGTGACCGCCACCCCCCCATGATCTCTCGTATTATGTTGGGTTTCGTTAATAGTTCTTGTCGGCTTGGAGTATTGGCGGCGTTCGGATTCAACCTCATAAGGCTTCTCATCCTCTCCTCCGCACTCTCTCTTTGTCCTTCTATCGTGTCTTTATGGGTTTGAAATTCATGCTGTAGAAATAAAGGTATTCTTTGTTGTGATTCCGCCTGCCTCATAATTCCCCGCATACCGTATTCGCCAGCTAACATCTCCCTTCTCATCCTACCACCCGTGTCTGGCCCAATCCCCTCACCATAGCCCGCAAAAATCTCTTCGTCTGTAGGAAATCCAGCGTCAAGTGCCATTTTGAGGATTGTGTTATACCTGATATTCTTCCTTTCGCGCGCCACACGTCCTCCATCAGCAAAGTAACCAACACGCCCACCGCTAGCGCGACGGTTACGTCGCATTGCTCGTAGCCATCTCCTGTACGCAATTCTTCTCTTTTTTTGCCATATACCTCGTCTAATCGCAGCCCTTCTTGTCCCCCCCGGCATCGGGGCGCGTCCCCCCGGTATTCGATTTATTCTATTTAGGTATCGGTTCAATGCCTTCGGCCCCTTAGCCCTCATAGCCGCCTTGCGAGCACGAATTCTTTTCTGTCTTTTCTTTTCTCTATCTGCTGTACTTATTGCATCGCTTGGTGGCTTCTCACCACCAATTGGTACAGCACCGGGCAAGAGGCCATCCGGACCCGCCGGATCACCAAATCTCATCCCGGTGGCCAACCCAGTAATTGAACGATGAGCGTCTTGT
>LULG01000216.1_pt1 | contig 11338 bp, 15 predicted proteins | sample 728211 | NCBI WGS metagenome assembly LULG01 (sample SAMN03860295, study PRJNA289734) | marine metagenome | biome: seawater column; feature: ocean; material: water; isolation source: Red Sea water column Station 169 - depth 200m | place: Saudi Arabia: Red Sea | collected 2011-10-15 | depth 200 m | reverse complement strand
GTCCAATCATCAGTAACCATACGGGAAATTCGTGTACGGTATATCCTTCTTTCCTGTAAGGTAGTTTCATGAAATCAGGACTTCGGGATGATTCGGGTTTCATGAAAAGATTTCCAGACCTCGACTGTCATCTATGCGGGTTTTTGCTATCTCATAGTATTCCTCATCACGTTCGATGCCTATGAAATTCCTGTTTGTGTTTACACATGCAACACCTGTAGTGCCACTACCCATACAATTATCCAAAATAATTTCATTTTCATTAGAATATGTTTTTATAAGATACTCCATCAAAGCGACTGGTTTTTGGGTGGGGTGCAGTGTGTTTTTATCTAATCCAAATTCTATAATTTCTGATGGATAATTTGTGTGCTTCTGTTCGTATTCTGTTTTATGCAACAACTTATTATTAGCACCCATATGCTCTGGGTTATGTAAAAAATTACCAAGTCGTTTTGGATTGTTTTTCTTTTTTACTCTCTTCTCAATTAGTCCTTGAGGGTTGTATGTCATATTTCCATTATGTCTTGAAGCTGCCGCCGCCCCTGCTGGAGAAAATACTAATATATCTTCTGTTTGTTTCATAGGTCTATAATTAGCAAGTAAGAATCCTGTAGTCTTTTTCTTTTTCCATATCCACTCATATTTAAACCACTCAACGTTACTCATAATTAGTTTACTTGTAAATGGTTGGTCTGCCGTCAAAACAACTGCACCTCTAGGTTTGAGGATTCTTTTGTACTCTGACCACAATTTATCAAGAGGTATAACTGTGTCCCATGCCAAAAGTCGGTTTTCAACCTTTTTGTTTTCAACTCCATTTCGATCTGTTGTGCCATAAGGCAAGTCACAAAGAATAAGGTCCACAGAGTCTTCCTCTATGGACCTCATTTCTACTAGACAATCACCATTAATCAAATTTATATTATGCATATTTTGCAAATACCCCACAAAGTGTTTCAACATAGTTATCTAACTCATTTTTATCATAACCATCAGAAAAATAGTTACCTTTTTCTGCTCGTCTTGGACGACCAGACATATTCACCTCTACTATTTTTTCACCATAACCCATAACGATATCTAATGTAGATTTAGTTATAGGTGTTACATCTTTCGCAAGAGATGTAAACAAGAAAATAACATCATCAGACAAATATCGTTTAGTGTGGGGTAATTCCATGAAACATTTTACAACACCTCTTTTAAGAGTGTAAAAAGGTTTATCTATCCATGCACGATTTTCTTCTAGAATAACAACCTTATCATCAATCCAAACGTGATTATCCATCCTCTGATTATCAAACTCTCTATCTGGAGCATTTTGTTTATTACTATCCGAATCTATGAAATAATCACCGTTCACTTTGCATCGGTCTTTCAGTCCATAAACTTCTATTGCCATGTTTAGAATTGATTCGGTTATATACTCAAATCCAACATTATCACCATCACCACTTGTGTAATTTTTCAATTTTGTGCCTTGGCCAGTAGGCGCATTGTCAAACCACTCACCCATTGTTTTGTAAGAAAAAGTCTTTACTTCTTCTACACGATCTCTCATTGTTGACATAATATATTCTCTCTTTATTTTCTCACTATACACATTATCTCATCATTCAGTAGGTTTGTCAAGCACTTTCTTGGTGTATCTCTCATCAATTTATACTTAAATTATAGTACATTATATGCCAAATTGCAAGGTATTTGGGGATACCTAAACCGAATAAGACAAATCCCCTATGTTGCCACCCGCATTAATTCTTGGATGGTCGCACTCGTGTTCATCAACTGCATGTACCAGCCATCCTGAAAAGATGACAATTTGACCTATTTTTGGAGATATTTTCATTCCGTTGTTCACAGTCGGAAATACCAGTGATGCACAGTTCTCGCAAACACTTATATTATAAACATACACATATGATGCTTTTGGTCCATTCCATCCATGGCTGTGTGGTTCAATGATATTACCTTGAACAAGAGTATTGCCCCATGTCTCATAGATATACAGGGATGTATTGACAGGTGAAAGAACATTCTCTATAGTAGATATTACTTTCTGACCCAATGCCAAGAAGGGATTCTTCTCAGTTTTTATCGATGGAGTCACTTGATGCATGTAATAATCTGTTTCATAAAAATCAGAGTCATGTGTCTTATACCCAGATGAAGTGAAATATTGTTCTCTGCCCTTGGGATGGGCATACATATCAATATATTTCACAAAGTCATCGTGACATGACTGAAATCCAGAACGCAGCAGTTGTCGTTGAATAATGACGCATGGTTGTTGGTTTTCTGAACAGAAAGAATGGGTTATTTTCATGGTCGTATATATATATTATGAGTTATGATCTGTTAAATTATGATCTATATAATGCTTTGACTGCATATGGTGATCAATATCCCCTTCAAATCTCGGTGAACTGCAATGAGATTCTATCTGAATTGCGATACTTCAAATCAGACTGGACACAGTATAATCCTCGTAAGTTACCCAATAATCGAATCGCACTGAGCATCACTAATTCTAACGGTATTCTTGGGCCTGGTCCTGACCTTGACAGTCTGCCGGAATACAATGCCGAGCATGATGTGTATCTGGAAGAGGAAGATTTTGTGGTTCCTACTCCTGTCTATGATATCTTTGCAGAGTGCTTTGAACCGATTAAAAAATGGTTGTTTCGTTGTCATGTGATACGGTTAGGTCCGGGCGGCAACTTTCCTCCACATATAGACAGTTACGGAAAGGCAATATATAGTTTTCGACTGTTCATACCTCTGGAGAACTGTAACCCCTATGATGGGTACTTCATACTAGAGGATCGTATTCTGCATTGGAATCATGGCACAATGTACTTCATAAACACCTGTAAGAGACACCTGTTGTTCAACCCTTCTGGTAAGGACATGACTTTTGTGGTGCTGAATATGGCATTGAATCCAAAGAGCATGCACTATGTTCTTTCAAAGGACATCATACTCTAGTCTTCATAATCGCCACTTGCGTAATCGGTAGGAGTTCAGTATTCGGTCATTGTCTTTTGGTGAGACACCTGATACCATGAGAATCTTTGGTTGACTAGTGACCTCATGCTCTGGATGAAACGATCCTCCACTCCAGTAGTAGTTGTCTATCAGTTTGATATTGGGTGCTACAGTTTTTGCTGTTTCGTTGGAAAGACCACTCCAACTGTATGAGTTATCTATTGCCATCCATGATACGTGCTTGTTCGTTGACCAATCAAGAAAAGGCTCATAGTCTGGGTCTAGAAATGATCGAATAGACTCTTTTGCATGGTCAACTCCATGTTCCTTATACAGAGACAAGCATGAGAATGTTCCTGACCTAAAATTGGGGTCTGTCCAGTAGACTTTTCCGTTTTCCACAAGCATCTCGGAAATACCTTGAACGTTCTTGGCCCCTAATGCCTTAACTGCTTTACGTATATACTTCTTACCTATGTCAAAGTACTTCTTGGTTTGCTCGGTCTCTCCGGTTATGTCCAAAATTGGAATACCATTCTCGTCCACCAGTCTATTGCTCAGACTTGTAAAATAGACATCCGTATCGTTGCAAAAGAAGGTGATGCAGATGAACCCGTCAACCGACAACATTTTTTGACACAGCAGACTACCCAAAAAGTCTTGGTCATAGTCAAAGATGTCCTCATCAATGGTTCTGGTAGTCGATTTGATTACATGAGTACTGCCATTACCCCAATCAGGTTTGAGAATGAAGTCATAATCGACCTCTAGTTCTCTCAGGGTAGTGATGATTTTGTGGTCTGGAATGCCTATGCCGACACGTCTACAGAACTTACCCCACTCATCCTTGGAGCACACTACGTTCGTAACCTTGGTTGTATAGCCCGGTAAACCGAATTTATCATTGGTCTCCGCAACGATAGGCAGTGTCGGTTCTTCAAGTCCTAAAATGTAATCAGGATTCTCTCGAATGACTATCTCAGACATCAAGTCAACTGAGTCCTTTCTCTTATACCATAGCACAGGAACATAATAGTCCGCCACTATGTCATCATCTGACTCTCTGTTTAGGATAACCTTGTAGTCTACACCTATCTCATCTAGCACATGCATATAGTATCTGGTTGTTGATGTGCTGGTGTAGTCGGCAACGTTGTATATTAGAACCTTCTTTCTCATATCACTCGATTTGAACGAAACTCATAGTATAGGTCTTCATACCCATCTAACAGGTTAAAGACGCATTCATCATAATCCATCCATATGTCTTCTGTGTCATGAAGTCTTCTCTGCAACTCTTCACGTACTTCATCCTCTAACTGAGAAACGGATTCTGGTATAAACTCAAATCCGTTGTAGTCCGTGTATGGATGCCCCTCTCTCCATCGACTTGTTATCTGTGGACGCACCTTGAAGTCTGGAAAATAGTGACGATAGAAGTTGTTCTTGTGGCATTGCAGGTCTTGAGTATAGCCCGGATTCACGTTTAAGACAGGAGTGCCGTTGACAAAATTCGATGCTCCATAGAACCAACTGTTGTTGTCCGTATACTCATTGTATTTTACGCAGTTCGCAAAATTTAGTGTCTCTGGGTCTATCAGTTGACTAACTTTCATCTCTGGTGTATACGTGAAAAACGATGGTACACCCACTCTTCTCTGGCACATAAAATGTTTCTCCGCAGCCAGATGAACTTCTTCCTGTATGACAAAGCATCTCTTGAGATTATCTTTGCTTCTGGACAGCTCTGGTTCACCCCAACCTGTTACTGGAAACCCTTCCATCTGATTTATTCCCCACAGAAACACACAGAATTGCGGAGAATGTGCTTGACAAGAAATGCCTATGTCAAGTGCTTCGTTCTCTAGGAAATGTACAAGGTCTATGTCGAGGATGGTTTGTTTGATGTTGTGCGTCTGGCACCACTCAATCGCAAACTTGATATCATGCCAGTTCCAGTTGTCATTGAATCTTATGGTGACAACGTTGAATGGAACACCTGAGAGTCGAAATGCCTCTACTACAATCTGCGAGTCAAGTCCACCACTGAACATGACAAACGGAATCTCGTTTGCTGTCTCATATATCAGTCGAGCAGTCTCTATGCACTCTTCTTTCCACGACAATGGTTGTCTGGTGAGTTTACCATACTCCACAAAGAACTTGTCATGCTCAGACTCTCTGAGGACAAATGGAACACCATTGTACCCCCAGATGAAGGAGTCGTTATGCGTCACTCTTCTTCGTTTATTCGTTGAAAATTGAGTACGACTGCTTCAGCATTCAGTCCACTGGATGTTTCTGAGGTATACTTTGTGAATGCAGCCCTGTCCTTGTATGTCTTTACGTATGTCACGTACTTACCGTCACCACTCAAAGTCGAACTCTCACCCTCTATGTCACCCGCAGATGTATACGCAGTGTTTTGAATATCCGTTGCAGATGTCTCGTTCTCATGGTCCCCCCAGAATTCGGCAGTAGAAGTATATACCTTTGATGGATATGCTTTAGATGTTACTTTATATGTTAGTCTATAACTCATTTGTCGTCTCTCTTGTCCTATTTATGTATCAACTATATGTTTTCTATTACCCACTCCAGATATAGTTCCTCGTTGAGTATCTCGTAACTGTTGCAGTATAGATGACGTGGTTCACCGTATGTTTTGATGTGTGTGTATACTTCTCTAGGAGCATGTGTGTGTACCTGTTCCACCCACCACTGAATCGGTTTCAGTGTGCAGTGTGCATTCTCACCATTTGACAGAATCGCCTTTGCGGGTGAAGTTGCTATACCAAGATACACAAATCGTTCTGCCCGTGAGAATATCTGCTCGATGATTTCTGGCACTTGGTCTTCTGGTATGTGCTCCATCACATCAGCAGACAAAACACCATCAAAAGGTCCATCCGGCAATGTAGAATACTCTGGTATGGCAGGGTCATACAATGATGGCATCGGCCAGTCCCAATCGTTTTTTTCATACACCTCTGCCTTACCACAACCAAAGTCTAGTAGTGTCTCTGCTTTGGTGTCTTTGATCAGGTCATCGATGTGCTGCTTGTGGAACTTGAGTGCACCACCACTACCATAATCACGTTGTTCTCGATGGAACTTTTTGTACTCATCAACCCACCATTGTGTCATACCTTTATTCCTTCTTGCTCTTGTTCATCCTTACTTGGTGCCATCATGTTATCCTTAATAATTTTTGGCAACTCATCATACATTGCTTTGGGTATGCACATGAACCCTTTCACGGTCCAATCCATCTCTGCGTCTATAGTTTTAAGAGCATCATACAAAGAGGTAGTCAGTATGATATTTCTCACCTTGACATACTCATTACACTCTGTCTGGGATTCAAACTGCTTCGAGAAGGCGTTGTTCATTTGAACTGCTGCACCACCATTCTGTACCCCTATGATTAATGCCAGTATGACCCAGTTCACTCTACTGCCTCCTCTACTGCCTCCTCTACCACCTCAGGCTCTTCCTCTATGGATGTACAGATGTCTTCACCCGACACAAACTTTCTGTGTATAACACAGTCCTCACCTGTTATACCTGAGAGAACATTATCAGTAGCACCTTTTCCTGTTAGGATGCTAGAGAGTGTTTCTGTTGTACTGAAGACAATTGGTAATGTGACGACACATCCACTAGTCATAGTAAGTAGTGCTGTTACGCATATCACTGAGATACTTCTCAAACTCTTCTTGACTAAAGGCAGCTCGCAGACGGCCGGCCACGTCTGGGTTTTCAAACAACTTCTGGTAATTTTCAAGATGGGCATTTACTATGCTCCCCTTTGATTGTCCCGTATATTCGACTGCATAATGTTCTCGTACCATCCAATCGTTGAGGAACATTTGCGAGTCAGTCTTAATATCGTACATCCTAAACCTACCAAGCACTCGACCAAACTTACCGACATTATCCTTGACTGTCACTAGGGTCCGAGTCGAATCCTTTGGAAGAAAGTGTTCCACTATTGCCGTTGCAAGTTTGCCGAATACCTTCTCTGTCTTGTCTCTTGTTCTACTCTCAGGTGTGTCTATGCCATATAGTCGCACCCGTTCATTTCTCATCCAAACACCAAATCCAAGGTCAATGTTCACATCTACTGTATCACCATCTACTACTCTTACTATTTCACAGTTGTATTCATACATGTCACACTCCAAAACTTAGACCACAACCACAAGCAGTCTTCTGCATGGGATTTTGAATATCTAGGAAACTACCAGCAAGTCCTTCTACATAGTCAATAACTGATCCCTTGACAAGCAACTCTGTCATCGTGTCTAATAGTAAAATATCATCTATCGGTTTCAACCACTCTTCACTAAGTTCATCCGTTTGACCCCATACATATCTGTATCCAGAACAACCACCACCAGACACACTCAGAGTCATATACCTGTCCTTACATACTCTCTGCATGTACTGCTTTGCCCTTTCAGTAAGTGTGACAGGCCCCATCTCTACAGAAGGTGTGCTTACTGCTCCTAAGTTTAATGATACGTTAACGCTGGTCATACCGTTATTTATAAAATGCTAATGGAAGTGGTTCCTGCATTGGTCTAGGAGAGTCTAATGTCGTCATGATTCGTTCAACGACTTTATATGGATCAGCATTTGATGCTGGTCTACGGTCTTCCAGATACCCCTTCCAATCATCAGTTACTACTCCAATTGGAATTCGTATGCTGGCACTTCGGTCACTCACACCATAACTGAATGTGTCAATATGCTGCGTCTCATGTAAACCTGTCAGTCGTTGGTCATTGTCTGAACCATAAGCAGCAATGTGCTCACCATGCGTCTCTTTTAGTTGCTCACATATATCAGTGAACAACTGCTCTCCACCTTCATCTCTCATCTCGGAGTTAGAGAAGTTTGTGTGCATACCACTACCATTCCAGTCACCCGCAACAGGTTTGGGATGCCAGTTAGCAACCACACCAAATCGTTCTGTGAGACGGTTCATAATATATCGACTCATCCAAAGGTCATCAGCAGCATCATGTGCACCCTTACCGAAACACTGATATTCCCATTGACCAATCATCACTTCTGCATTGGTGCCAGTAATGTCAATCCCTGCTTTGAGACATAAAGACAGATGCTCATTTGCTATCTCTCTGCCCATCACGTTTGCTGGACCGGCACCACAATAGAACTCACCTTGCGGTTTAGGATAACCCTCATTAGGAAACCCCAACGGTTTACCATTCAACCCCTGAAGCACATATTCCTGCTCGAATCCAAACCACCAATTCTCTGCTGGTCTTAGGTGATGACGAGTATTGCTTTCGTGCGGTGTACCATCTGGATTGTATACTTCACACAATACAAGACGGTCACCACCCTCAAAAGGATTGTTATACGTCTTGACTGGCACTAACAGACAGTCAGATGCATCACCAGTTGCTTGTTGTGTAGAACTACCATCAAAAGACCATACCGGATAAGAACGGTATAGGGTTGTGACGTTATCCTCGCCATCAACTAAATCGTCTACCTTTACCTTGCTTCTCAGATTAGGTTCTGGTAGATGACCGTCAAGCCATACATACTCCATCATCCTTTTCATTCAGTTCTCCTGATTATCATAACACCACTGATAATATAGTGTATCATCCAATAAGTCTACTTTTCTAATCGACATCTGAAGTTGGTCTTCTGGGACTTTCGTTTCTGTCCATCCATCAGAATCACATCTATATGCGGCAACATTACCATCTCGACTGACAGTAACTATATCACCGACACTGGTGCTTCGACAAAATGTTTCCCTGAAGAGTTTTGTGATTTCCGTGTTTACGTACCACGGTTTATTGATGGTATTGGTTAGCATGAATGCTCTTTCACAGGCACCATCATCATTTTCTTCACCGTACAGTTTCATGCTTGCCACTGGAACAGTGTATTCAAGGCGGTCAAGGTCAGTAGGACCATATATGTGAAAAACTACCACATCTACTGGTGGATTTGTCTTCTTATGGTAGTTCTTAAGTAAGGCGTCTAGTTTTTCAGACATTCTCAATTACTTCTATTGTTCATTATGTGTATATAATATCACATTTAGACGGATGTTGTCAAGAACTTTTTATCACCTACGTTTTTTAGCAAGTTCCAGTGCCATCCATTCCTTGGCACGATTGTTCTGTACCTTCTTTCGAAGTAGTCCACGAACACGTTTAGATGCCTCTGCAAAAATATCATCGTTTATATTGTTATTGTCTACGATAATCATGTTCGTACCTTTGAACGCATTGTTGAACGCACCAATGTTTGCCTGAACGTCTTTCCACGATTTAACTACAATGGACTCTGGCACACTACGGGCTCTCTTTGTGTTACGTTCAAGAGCAACATCGAGAGAGGTATTGACAAACACCATATAAGTGTCATATCCAAGTCCTTCTAGATGCGCCTTCTGTCGTAACAACTTATCGGCCTTTGCTCCTGTGCCATCGATGATTAGTCCAAGTCTACCTTCAAGGTAATTGATTCTTTTTCTATCAGTCACTTCCTTTGCTCGGTCTCGGACCACATCTCTTCGTTCTGTTTCACTCTCAGGCATCTTCATGGACAAACCTGCCTTCTTCAGAAGATGCTCAAACGCATCATCCGAATTAACTGTCTTGAGTCCTGTTCCTTTACCAATGACCCTTCCGGCAACAAACGACTTACCACTACCAGGCCCACCAGCAAGAAAGAATGCCTTAAATATATTGGGGTCGTACAGTCCCTCCTGTAGTTCTTGAAATGTCTTCATTATTGTGCCTCTCTACTAACTCTGGTTTTCGCATCAGTGCTATCAAGTATTTATCTTCTTCTGTAATTGGTTCAATGATTCGGTGCTTCTTGGATTGGAAAGTCATTTTTTTGATTCGCTGCATTGCTTTACGCATCTTCTTTTCCTTTTGATGTGATATTGTGTTGGCATTACGAATGAGTTAATAGTCCTCCTCTGTGTTGAATAGTTTACCTTCTTATACCACCACCACGGTTGTAAAACTGTGTGATTCTGTTACCGACATTAGTAGGTTTAATTTCTGCATGTGATGAACGTTTTTCATATTTAAATGACGAGGAATCTTTACACAATTCCATCAACATGGTGTGTCTCCTATCTGCAAGACTGAAACTGTGTGCAACCTTCTTGATGAGGAATGCCCCTCGATAGAATCTATCTACTTGGTCATCTGGGTGCAAAGGACTTCTTTTTGTTATAGACAAATTCACAACATCACCCGCTGATACAAAAGTGTTTCCATAAACATCTATGTCTATACAATTGGACGTTTCTAGATGTGTGAACATTGACCTTCTTTTCTGTAACCAATCTGGTGTTCCAGTGGGTGACACGGACTCAGTGTATTGAGCATTTGTATCAGAGTCTATGTTAGAGGTAGGAGACAGAAATGTAATGGGCGAGAAATCTGTGATTCTACGATTTAATTTGTCAATGACCACATCATTATATAGTGGATAATCATCTCCACCGTGGTAGTAGTTTATGTGCTTGCCTCTGTCATCAAAGTAATTATAATTGGTAGACGTGTATGATTTGTTGAAGACATCGTGTTCTATGAGTTGAGAAGAAAAACCTCCAACCATTGTGTTTGTAAGAGAGTCTTGCCTTTCAGCCATCTGATAATTATTGATGTTGGACATGTCTCTTAGAATTTTGGTGTTTAGAACATTCGCATCTATTCTTGGATTAGATGGGTTCACTGTAGCAGAACTATGCTCCACATCTGAATAACGAAAGACTGGACCTTGAGCATACAAACTCTCCAATGACCTAAAATGATATCCTCGAAACGTTTCATAGAACAGATAAGATGGAGAAGCATTTGTCTTAGAAATCGCTTGTTTGGACATCATCTCAACTATAGTGAAAGGATGGGTGTTTGGTGCAATGAACTTTTTAACCCCGACAGAATCTTCGATGTACAAGTCCTTTTTACAGTTTAAATCATTGACAAGTAAGTCTTCTACGATAGAGGAACATGTGCCCTTCAGTGACCTTGATATCAAAATTCTCTGATTGTGCACAAATTCAGATGTCGTGAATTGTAACGTATTTAACTCAGCTCTATTTCCAACTCTTGCACTTCTCGTAATTCTGTTGATATGCAAAACGTTGTCCATGAAGACCACTTTGTCATTGTCATCAATAATGGTTGGTGTTCTTATTTTGAGTCGTAGATACTCCTGTCCTACCAAGGGAGCAATGTTGGAGAGAGCAAAGGTGTCAAATAAAGTAATCAACCCTGTTATGGCATTAGCATAGATATTCTCGTAAAATTGTATTTCTGCAATTGGCTTC
>LULG01000214.1_pt1 | contig 11386 bp, 14 predicted proteins | sample 728211 | NCBI WGS metagenome assembly LULG01 (sample SAMN03860295, study PRJNA289734) | marine metagenome | biome: seawater column; feature: ocean; material: water; isolation source: Red Sea water column Station 169 - depth 200m | place: Saudi Arabia: Red Sea | collected 2011-10-15 | depth 200 m | reverse complement strand
GTCTGCAGTGGTTGCAGGTGACTTCAGCCAGGCCATGGTTGGCTTCTATGGCAACGGTCTTGAGATCGTGGTTGGTGAAGACAGCGATGACTTCGCCAAGGCTCTGACCTCCGTCCGCGGAATCGTGAGCTTCGACGTTGCAGTTCGCCACGCCGAATCCTTCGCTTCTATCGAAGACGTTTCCACCTGATCCTGAGGAGGGGGCCGGTAACGGCCCCTTTTTTTCTTATGAGGATTCAATGCCTAAAAGCAACTGCCGCTAGTGGCAAACACTTGGTGGCGGGCGAGACTTATGAGGTCTCGGACAAAGACGGCGCTCTGCTGATTCGCATGGGCAAAGCCGTTGAAGCTGCTGAGGAAAGCAGCACTGAAGCAAAACCCAAACGTCGGAGGGCTCCTAAAAATGTCGAGCAGTAGCGTCGCCGGGCGCGCAACAGTTCTGGACCTTGCGCCGAACGACGTGGTGGCAACCACGCAAACGGAAACCGGCGTTGATCTGTTGTCCTATGAGGGCAGCATGATTTGCGTTCTGGACGCTGAGGCTGGTGGCAGCGGCATCACTTATGCCGTCAAGCTGCAGGACTCAGATGATGACAGCACCTATGGCGATCTGTCTGGGGCTGCCTTCACCACTACAACCGCAAACACCGCACTGGTGGAAAAGCTGGTTGTGGACATTGATAACTGCAAGCGTTACGTGCGTGCGGTCATCACTGTTGCTGGTGGTTCAGGCACTGGCGCTGTCAGCGTCAAGGCCATCGCGTTTCCTAAGTACGGCTGATGGCACTAGCAGACTTCCTTACTGACGACCTCGACATCTTTTTCGACAATCCTTTTGGAGTGTCGGCAACGTCGGGTTCGACAACCGCGAAAGTCTTGCTTGATGAGCCAAGTCAGGTCTTGGCTGGTGACATGGTCCTAACCACGGACTTTCAGATCACCGCCAAGACTTCTGACTTTGGAACACTGCTGGCAGGAGCCAGCATCACTGTTGATTCAGTGGCCTACACCGTCAGAGAGACCCGCCTGATTGGTGATGGTCTGCTTTGTGAAATCTCGCTGCAGAAGACATGACGACGCTGCGGGAAAACATTCTTGATGACATCGTCAGCAGCCTGAGCGGCACAACCGACGTTGGCACGCGCATCTACAGAAGCCGTGTGGTGCCGTTGCAACGTGGCGAAAGCCCTGCATTGGTTGTTGAGGCGATTAGCGATACGCCTGAGCAAAACACCAGCCTGCCAACCCTGGATTGGTCGCTCACGGTGCGTGTCTCAGTGATTGTGCGTGGTGACAAGCCTGATGAAGTTGCAGACCCGATTGTTGAGAGTCTGCACAGCAAAATTATGGCCGATCTAACGCTTGGCGGTTACGCGATCGACGTGCAGCCAGGGACGACAACATTTGAGATGGTTGACGCTGATCAGCCAGCTGGTGTGATTGGTGTTGAATATCTAGTGCGTTACCGCACCCAGCTCGCTGACCTGACTCAAGGCCCGTGACTATTATGGGTTCTGATAGTCAACTTCCTGTTCCCAACTGAGGTTTTGACCGATGGCACTTAGAACAAGTCAACGCCTCTTATTGGCAGAGGAGGAGACAACCTACGGCACCGATCCGACCCCAACAGGTGCTGCAAACGCAATCCTTGTTCGCAGCCTTGAGATCAGCCCTTTTCAGTCTGACGCTGTTGAGCGTGAGCTGATTCGCGGTTATATGGGCAACTATGAGACTTTCCACGCCAATCAGCGTGTTGAGGTCACTTTTGAGGTTGAGATGGTCGGCTCCGGTGCTGCTGGCACCGCTCCTGCCTTTGGCCCGCTGCTCAAAGCTTGCGGCAACAGCGAGACCATTTCTGCTAGCACCTCGGTTACTTATGCCCCGGTTAGCAGCAGCTTTGACTCTGTCACTATCTACTTTTTCCAAGATGGTGTCAGGCAGGCTGTAACTGGCGCTCGCGGCTCTTTCGCCTTGTCTGCTGAGGTTGGCCAGATTCCAACCATCACCTTCACGATGCTTGGCATTTATAACGAGCCGACCGACGTTGCAAACGCAACGCCGACGTATCAGAACCAGGCCAAGCCGGTGCTGTTCAAGAACGGCAACACCACCAGCCAGGAGTTGTTTGGCTATGCCGGAGCTGTGCAGTCGTTCAGCTTTGATCAAAGCAATCAGATGATCTACCGCGAGCTGGTAGGCGGCACCAAAGAGGTGTTGATTACTGATCGTCGTCCTGGTGGCAGCATTGTCCTTGAGGCTGAGCTGATGGCCACGCATAACTACTTCAGCGACATCACTGGAGCTGACACCGGAACCAACACTTTCCAGCATGGGCAAACTGCTGGCAACATCTTCACTTTCAGCGCACCTCAGACTGATTTGTCTGCTGTTAGCTATTCAGATTCTGACGGCGTTCAGATGCTGAACTTTGACTACACAGCAACCCCAACAACATCAGGCAATGATGAGTACAGCCTGGTACTTACATAGTGCGCTAGTTTTGGGATGAATTTTTCCTTTTATGGGATTCGTCCTTAAAAAGTCCAACACCTACAAGTGGCCCGTTTCTGTGGATGTCCCTGTTGATGGGGGCAAACACGAGCGGGTCACTTTTGACATTGAGTTCAAAGACTTGACGCAGAGCCGACTGCTGGAAATTGCAGATCTGAGCGCAGAAGGGTCTCTGACTGATGTTGAGATCGCCCGCGAAGTGATCGTGGGATGGGCTGGCATCGAAGACGAGAAAGGCGAGGAGGTGCCTTACAGCATCACCGCACGCGACCAGCTGCTTGACGTGCCAATGATCGCCACGGCGATTGCTGGTTCGTATTTGGACAGCAAGCGCGGAGCTAAGCGAAAAAACTAGAAGAGGCCGTTGAGTATCTGTTCAACGGTCCTGATGACAAGTCAGAGCTGATGGCTGATGCCAAGGCGTTTGGCCTTGCTCTGCCTGAGCCTGATGCACCTGAGCATTTTGAGGTGTGGCCTGATAACTGGCCTGCTGTTGAGATGTTCTTGCGTTGTCAGACACAATGGCGCACAACGATGTCGGGTGTCTGTGGTCTGGACTATTCAGCTGTTGAATGGCTGTTTAGACTGTATGAAGTCGAGGACCAGCCGACCGTGCTTGAGGATTTGCAGGTCATGGAGGCTGCGGCGGTCAAGATCCTGAACAAGGGGAGTAAGTAAATGACTGCCAAGTTTGGTCTGTTAATCGACGCCAAAACCAAGGGCGAAAACAACATCAAGCGCCTTGGCAACTCCATGCAGGGGGTTGAAGGCAAGGCCAAAAACCTTGGCATGGCCGTGCGTGGCGTTGGCAACGCATTTAAGGCGTTGTTTGCTGCCGCTGCTGTTGCAGGTTTTAGCGCCTTCGTCAAAGGTGCGATTGATTCAGCTGATGCGTTTGGCAAGCTGAGCACCAGAACAGGTATTGCGGCTGACAAGCTGCAGGCGTATGCCAACGCCGGCAAGCTGGCTGACGTTAGTCAGAGTGATCTTGAGACAGGTCTAAGGACGCTGGCACGCACGCAGGCGGAGGCAGCTGATGGCGTTGCGACCTATTCGGAGGCTTACGCAAAGCTGGGCCTTAGCGTCAAAAAAGCAGATGGCAGCCTGAAACCTTCTGATCAGCTGCTTGGTGAGATTGCAGATAAGTTTGCCGACTTGCCGAACGGGCCTGAAAAGGCGGCCGTTGCTATGGACGTTTTTGGCCGTTCTGGGTCAAAGCTAATTACGTTGCTGAATGGTGGTTCTGAGGCCCTTGAGCGTTTTAATTACGAGACCAGCGAAAACTTTGCGCAAAATGCAGAGCTTTTCAATGACAAAATAACCACGCTGCAGATACAGTTTGACGGGTTCAGGATGCAGCTTGCAGACGCATTGCTGCCCACATTAAATGCAATTATCGAAGTTTTTCAAGACCTGTTTGCGAGTGAGACTGATTTCTCTTCCTTGTTTGCGGTCATAGATGTTGGAATTCGTGGTATTGCTTTTGCTGTTCTTGGAGTAACCAAAGCTATTGACGAGCTGGTGCGTCTTATTAGCACTGCGTTCAAAATTGTTGATGCAGCGCGCAAGTTCAATTTTGACGAGGTTGGAAGGCTAGGCAAGCAATATGGTGTCGGCGTCGCTGAGCGTTTTCAGGTCAGTCGAGAACAGTTCAATAAAATTTTGTTTGGCACTTCAGAAGCGCCGACAACCTATGGCGGTGGAGGCAGGAGCGTTAGCCCTGTGACTGAGCAGCTTGAACAGAGCACAGACAAGGCGGCAGAGAACACTAAAGAAATGTCTGTTGAATTGGCCATTTATTTGGCAGATCTTGAGGCATCTGTTGCAGCTGCAGAGCAACTTGAGCAAGAGCAGTTCGCGGCTGGCGCAGCAATCGCAGAGCAGCTAAATCAACAGGACAAGCTAAATCAAGAGCTGACAGAGACAGACAGGCTGTTTGGGTCGATTAAAGACACCGTTGCCACCGGCTTGGCCAATGCCATTGAAGGCTTGATTGATGGCACCAAGACCCTTGGCGAATCGTTGACAGGCATCCTCAGGCAGATTGGCAGCATGGTTTTACAGGCTGGGATGCAAAGCTTTGTTGGCTCACTGTTCCCTTCTGCCAAGGGCAACGTTTTTGCCCAGAACAAGATTGTTCCTTTTGCCTATGGCGGTGTTGTGAACAAGCCAACGCTGTTCCCAATGGCCAATGGTATGGGGCTCATGGGTGAGGCTGGGCCTGAGGCGATCATGCCGCTCCGCCGTGGCCGCAACGGTCGTCTCGGCGTTGAAGCCGCTAGTGGTGCAACCAGCAATATTGTTGTCAATGTCGATGCAAGCGGCACGCAAGTGCAAGGTGATGACAACCGCGGAAAGCAACTAGGCAGTGCCATTTCTGCTGCAGTGCAGGCAGAATTGATCAAACAACGTCGTCCTGGCGGTTTACTCGCAAGCTGATGGCAACCTTTCCTGATGTATCTCCTGATTACGGCGCTTCTGAGCGTTCGCGCCCAAATGTGCGCATCGCGCAGTTCGGCTCTGGCTATTCACAGCGCACAACGTTTGGCTTGAATCAAGATCCAAAAACTTGGAGTCTTGAATGGAAATATCTGGAGGAAGCCGACGCCAACAGCATTGAAGATTTTCTGGAAGCCCGTGGTGGTGTTGAGGCTTTTGACTGGTCTCCGCCAGATGAGACTGAAACCTACAAGTGGATCTGCAGAGAGTGGAGTAAGGCGCTGCCTGTTGGTTTGCGGTTCACAATTTCAGCCACGTTTGAGCAGGTATTTGAAGCATGACGGTCCCACAGTCAATTCAAGAACAGCTGCAGTCACTTGAGCCATCAGCAATTATTGAGCTGTTTGAGCTGGAGCTGACTGAGGCAGTTAATGGTGTTGATCAGACGTATTACTACCACGCCGGAACAAACGAGCTGACGGCAAACATTGTTTTCAACGGCATAACCTATACGGCATATCCAATTGAAGTTGATGGTTTTGAGGTGACATCAAAAGGCACGTTGCCTAGGCCGTCAATGACGATCGCAAACGCAAACAACGGTATTTCAGCGTTGCTGTTGCTCTACAACCCGTTGCAGGCAAAGGTCACACGTATCAGGACGTGCAAAAAGTTTCTTGATGCGAGCAACTTCTCTGATGGCAACGCAACAGCAGACCCGACTGCAAAATTTGAGGATGAAATCTGGTATATCGACAGGGTGGCAAATGAAAACCCGCAGGTGGTTGAGTTTGAGCTGACAAGCAAGCTTGATCTGACGAATCTTGCGTTGCCACGCCGTCAAGTTTTGGAGCACTGCCCTTGGCAGTACAAGGGGACTGAGTGTGGCTACAAAGGGACGAAATACTTTGACTTAAACGACAAATCAACAACTGAGGCAAATGATCAGTGCGGCAAGCGTTACAGCAGCTGCGCTAAACGATTCACAACAGGACTGCTGCCATTTGGAGGATTCCCTGGTGCAAGACTTCAGGCTTGAGGCTGAGGCTCACGCTGCACAAGAATCGCCAAAAGAAGCGTGTGGTGTTGTGGTGGCTGGGCGCTATGTTCCTTGTCGGAACATTGCCACCAATCCTGAACAGGACTTCGTTCTGAATCCTGTTGATTATGCACGCGCTGCTTTGACTGGAAAGGTTGAAGCTATTGTTCATTCGCATCCACAAGGCGGCCCAGCAAGTGAAGCTGATCTTGCAGCTTGTAAGCACACGAGCCTGCCTTGGCACATCTATTCAATGCCTGAACGTCAATGGTTAATCACCAAACCCTGCTAGGCCGTCAGTGGGAGTACGGCGTCAACGATTGCTTTACGTTGATCCGCGATTGGTTTGATCTGCAGGGCGTCAAGCTGCCGGACTTTTCACGTCCTGAGGATTTAGAAGTTTGCGACAGCATTTTTCTGGAACAGGCAGAGGCGATTGGGTTTGAGCAGGTGGCCTTGGAGCGGCGCAAGCCTGGCGACGTGTTGATTATGCGGTTAGATACGCGAACGCCGATGCACGCAGCAATTTTGTTGCCTGATGAGTTGATCTTGCACCAGCGGCAGGATTCATTAAGTGCGATTGAACCGCTACGGCGGTACTATGTTCAAAGGATTGCAGCAGTGTTCCGCTATGCAGCAGGTCGTCCGACTGCTGGGTGATCTGGGTGAGCGGTACGGTGCCGAGCACACTTATTTTGATCTGCGAACGCCTGCAGATGCAATCAAGCTGCTGTGCATCAACTTGCCTGGATTTCAGCAGGAGTTGATTGAGGCCCATGGGCATGGCGTTGGTTATCGCCTGATTCAGGCTGGTGCGGATCTAGACCTTGAGGATTTGCAGTTGCCGATCGGCAGCAACGATTTGATTTTGGCCCCTGTGATTGCAGGTAGTGGTGGCGGCACTGGCAAGATCATTGCTGGTGTTGCTTTGATTGCGGCTGCAATCGTTTTGGCACCTGCTGGTGCTGGTTTCTTGGGTCTTGGCGCAGGACTGAAAGCGACTGTTGCGTCAGGACTCGCAACAGGATTTGTTGCCGCAGGTGTTTCATCTGCAATTGGCGCTATTGGTTTGTCTTTGGTCATTGGCGGCGTAACGCAGATGATTGCACCGCAACCAACGATTCCAAAGTTTGGCGGTGCGGCGAGATTGGGCAGTGGTGAAGCATCAAGCACTGATGGCCCGCAATCAGTCACACGCGGCACTGATGGCAGACAGTCTTACGCTTACACAGGCGCAGCGAACACGGTTGGTGTTGGAGCGACTATCCCTGTTGCTTACGGTGAGGTGTTGATTGGCAGCCATCTGCTTAGTGCCAACGTTGAAGTGACTGATGAATCTGATCCGCTGAAAACAGCGATTAGAACTCCTGGTCAAGACACGATCCGCATTGGTGGTGAAAAACTTAATTTTGGGAGTTTTACAAACGCTTCTGGCGTGTCAGTAATCCGTTCTTCAAAAACTATTAGTGGGAACGAAGACACAAGATCAGTGGTGAATAATTTTCTTGCGCTGCGTGATGGCGAAGAAAAGCAATCCAACAAAATTGGTGAAGTCTCAAACAGGCGAGAACAGCTTGACTTTATTTTTGAGCTGCGGGACGGATTGTTTGATTTTGTAAGTGGTGAGGATTCAACACTTGTGGATGGATTTCTCACTTACAGAATTACACTTATCAACAGCACAAGCGGCCCTGATCCAGTTATTGCAACCTCCCAGGCAACAGTTCAAGGTCTGCTAAACAACAACGACAATTACAAATGGATTCACCGGATCAAGCATCCTGATGTTGAGGATGACATTTATGCAAAGGTTGAAATCATAGATCACAGGTCAAATAGAAGAAACACACTATTCTGGCAAGCGTTTGGCTACAGAATCGCTTAAACCATGGCACTAAATTCCACCTCTGTTATTAAGTTTGTAGACCTGCTTTGCGAGGGTCCGATTGCTGGTTTGGTTGGTGCGGAAGAGGGTGTTTTCCTTGAGGAGACAGCAATCCGCACTGGTGGAAGCCGCAACTTTCTGGCAGAAGATGTCTCGTATGATTTCAAGCCAGGTGGTCGCACACAGTCAGAGCTGAGTCAGGGCAAGAATGGCACGTCAACTGTTACCGACGTCAACACAGAGATCGGAGAAAACTACAGCGAGACGCTGAACGACAACAACGAAGTGACCGCCCGCGAGTATGGAAGCGGACAGGTTGTTAGGCAGATCACTGATACCGATGTTGAGTCTTTTGAGCTGTTGCTGTCTATTCCACGCATGTTCTCAACAGCGCAGGAAGGGTTAGCAAAGGGCCAGCTCTTTAACGGTGCTATTCGTCTTGCTGTGGATGTGCAAGCGCAGGGCCAATCATTCAACACTGTTTACGATCGTACGATCACTGGTGTTGCTGTTAGCAACTATCAGTTCAAGACGCCACGCATCGACTTAACAGGCACTGGGCCGTGGAACATTCGTGTCAGGAAGGTAAACCTGCAAGAAAACCATTTTGAGGTCAAGTTTGAAGACTTCAGGGAGGTCGAAAAGAACATCCCCTTGACAAATAGCAGGGCGAATCAGATTGTCTGGACGAGCCTGATTGAGATTCAATCAATTCGCACTGGCTATCCGTTCTGTGCTGTTGCAGGGCTTTCGCTATCAACAAAACAGTTCGCCAGCTTGCCAACTAGGGCTTACAAGATTCGTGGCCGCATTGTTCAGATCCCTTCTAACGCTTCTGTCAGAGAAGACGGCAGTTTGACCTTCTCTGGTGCGTTTGACGGCAGCTTGAAAGAAGCGTGGACAACGTGCCCAGTGTGCTGTTGGTATGACATGCTTACAAACTCCCGCTATGGCGCGGGTGATTTTGTGCAGGCGTCAAACGTCAGCTGGGTAGATCTTTACCCGTTGGCACGATATGCAAATCAGCTAGTTACCAATCCTGACGGCAGCACTGAACCACGTTTTGCGTGCAACATCGTTATCGGTGCCCAGGCTGAAGCGTTCAACGTCTTGCAGGATCTTGCCAGTGTGTTTCGTGGGATGCTGTATTGGCAGGCAAACACGATCCAAGCAACTGCTGATCACGGCAACCTGGATGGAACTGATGTTGCGCCAGTTCACCTGTATAGCAACAGCAATGTGATTGATGGAGCGTTCAACTATTCCGGCACTTCACTAAAGACGCGCAGCACTAAGATCCGCGTTCGATACAACGATCCAGAGAACTTCTACAAGTCAAATTACGTTTGCGTTGAAGACGCAACGCTCATCACAAAGTACGGCTACCAAGAAAAAGAGATTGTTGCCTTTGGTGCAACTTCAAAATATCAAGCGCAGCGTCTTGGCCGATGGATGCTGGCATCAGAAGAGATTGACGGTGAGGTCGTCAACTTTGTCACCGGCCTTCAGGGCGCTGTTGTTCTGCCTGGTCAAGTTTTTGCGGTATCAGACGAGATGCGCCAAGCGGTGCGTCTTGCTGGTCGCGTTAGCAGTGCAACAACATCAGCCATCACAGTAGATCAAGACATCACGTTGCCTGCAGGTAGCGGTCACACCCTGACTTGCACCCTTGCTGACGGCAGCATTGAGACAAAGACGATTAGCAGTGTCTCTGGCAACGTCATCAACACATCAGCGTTTAGCTCAGCACCGCTAGCGCAATCAATTTGGTCGATTCAGTCATCAAGTGTTGAGCATCAGAAGTTCCGCTGCTTGTCTGTTGCTGACAACGGCGATGGTCAATATGCGATCACTGGTGTTGAGCACAATGACAGCATTTACAAAACAGCTGACGAGGGAGATGAGCTGACGTTCGATGATGTCACCTTATTCAACGATCAACCAGCCACGCCGACAGATCTGACGCTTACGTTCCGAGAGGTCACGGTTGGTCAGACAATCACCAACCGGATGACGGCATCTTGGAATCGTGGGCTTGACGGTGCAACGTTTGGATTTGAGATCAGATACAAAATCGGCAATGGCAACTACATCACTGCTGAAACGACAAGCACAAACTTTGAAGTTGACGGATTAGATCAAGGCAGAAATCTTACGTTCCAAATTCGTTCAGTCGGTGCGCCGCCTATCAACCGCAAGTCTGCATGGGTTGACACTGACGGTGTTGTACCAGCTCCCGACATTGATCCTGATAATGAAGACGGAGTCATAAGGCCGCCAATTCCTAGAGATGTCACGATTCAAGCGATTGAAGGCGAGCAAGCAATTCTTCGCTGGAAGATTCCGCCAACGGGCTTGAACGCTAACAACTTCTTGGCAATTATTCGTCACGCATCAGAAGTTGATGGAACGGGTGAATGGCCTAACAGCACCTTGCTTCGTGACGTAAAGGCGCAGACAAACTCAGCCACGCTGCCTTTGATTGAAGGTGAGTATCTAATCAAGTTCCAAGACGAAAACGGCCAGCGCAGTTCAGAAGCAGCAAGTGCTGTTATTGATCTGCCGGACAAGCTTCCACGGCTTGACATCCAAGTGCGGCGTGAGGATCAAGACTCACCGCCGTTCCAAGGCGAAAAAGTTGATGTGTTTTTTGACACTGAATACGACGGTCTCGTACTTGATGGCGAAGAAAAGTTTGATGATGTCGTCGATCTAGATGCTCTGCCCAATTTTGATTTTATTGGAACGCGGCTAGCTGTTGGCGAGTATTTCTTCAACAACATTTTGGACCTTGGCGGAGTGTTCAGTGTTGTGTTTAAACGCAAGCTGACGACTCGTGGCTTGTATCCAGCAGACACGATTGATGATCGTGCAGAACTGATCGATCGTTGGTCAGATTTTGACGGTCTGATCCCTGACGACACCAGCGCCCAAGTTTACTTCCGCACCAGTGACCAAGCGACTGTTGATGAGCAGCTGTTGCTAGAGGATGACGACTTTTTCTTGCTAGAGGATGACGACAAGATTGAAATGGAGTCAGACATCAACTTCGGCGTTTGGGTGCCGATGGAATCAGGTCGTTTTACGGGCAGGCAGTTCCAGTTCAAGTGTGAGCTGAGTTCTGACCACGTTGACCAAACGCCAGTGGTTGATGAGCTGGGCTTCACAATGCAGCTTGAGGTTCGCACTGAAAGCAGCGCAACCATCACATCGGGCGCAGCAGCTAAGGCGGTGACTTTTACCAATGCTTTCTATCAAGAGCCGAGCATCGGCATTACGGCCTTCAATCTTGCTTCAGGGGATTACTATGAGGTGAATCCCACCTCTAGGACTGGATTCACAATTACGTTCTACAACAGCAGCAACGTTGCTATCAGTCGTAATTTCCAGTACCAAGCGGTTGGCTACGGCACTGAACAGACCTAAGCATGGCCACCCACGATTACGTCATTGCCAACGCCTCTGGAGCGAGCACGAGGCAAGATATAAATAATGCGTTGGCGGCAATCGTC
>LULG01000785.1_pt2 | contig 11483 bp, 11 predicted proteins | sample 728211 | NCBI WGS metagenome assembly LULG01 (sample SAMN03860295, study PRJNA289734) | marine metagenome | biome: seawater column; feature: ocean; material: water; isolation source: Red Sea water column Station 169 - depth 200m | place: Saudi Arabia: Red Sea | collected 2011-10-15 | depth 200 m | reverse complement strand
ATGATCCGCCCGAAGGTTGGGGCTGGTGCTACGCTGATGAGGTCCAGGTAGCGCTTCCTGATCAGACCAGCCAAGTCGGGCCCATACCCAGCTTTATCTAGCCCTTGTTTCTGACACCGGGATTGCATTGCAACTGTCCGCTATTCTCGATTTTCACTGAAAGCTGTCAGTCTCAAACCGGCCATTCCTTGATCTGCTCCGTTGTTCGGGTACCCGTTGGGCTCACCGCCTGCTTCCATGCTGTCAGCATCTCGTCGGGGGAGCCCGTCCCGAAAACATAGTGGTCTGAGCGAACCAGCACGGCCTCTGCCTGATGATTTGCCAGCCAGTCGCCGAGCGGTTCTGCGAAAGGTCTCAGCCGCGCGTCGTCCAGATCGGAGCGCGAAATCAGCCAGGAATCGGCGCCAAGAACGTCGTCGAGCCGAGTGCCGTCGTCTGCGATCGCTTGCGGGAAATAGCTGCCCGCGGCGGAGTTGCCTGGCAGGATTACGCCGGCCGCGATCGGAGGGTAGGCCGTAGGCCCGTCCGGCAGTTTCCGCAGCAGGCGGGCCAGCCGGAACATCAGATCGCGCCGGAAGGCCGACCATTTGCTGGTCGTGCAAACCATTCGCCCCATCATGATCGCCATCTGGATCGTCGCACGCAGATGCGGTGCGCGCTCGGGCTGATAGCTATCGAGCAATGCGTCGGGCGCGCCATCCTTGATCATGGCGGCCAGTTTCCAAGCAAGGTTCGCGGCGTCGCGCAATCCCGAACACATCCCCTGTCCCGCGAAGGGCGGTGTCTGATGCGCGGCGTCGCCTGCGAGCAGGATATTCCCTTTGCGCCATTGCTCGGCGATCCGCGCGCGAAAGGTATAGACGGCTTTGCGTTCGATCCGCACCGCCCCTGCTACATTCCAGGGCGCCAGCAACTTCTCGACGAAGGCATCGTCGCTGACTTGCTCCGCGGTTTCGCCGGGTTTGATCATGAATTCCCATCGATGCCGCCCTTCGCCCATCAGGACGCAAGTCGTGGGTCGTTCGGGATTGCAGATTTGCAGATTGGCATCCGGCAGCCGAGAGTAATCGCTGACCAGCGCATCGACCACGAGCCAGGGTTCTTCGAAGGCAAGATCGTCGAAGGCTATCCCGGCGGCCTCGCGGACCGGCGAACGCGCGCCATCGGCGCCGACGAGATAACGGGCGCGGATCGTTCGCTCTCCGTCTGGCGTGATGATGCAGGCCGACACGCCTTCGCCATCATAGTCAAAGGACTGGAGCTCCCACCCAGAATGCAGCTTGGCATCTTCATATCCGGCCAGTGACCGGCGCAGCGCTGTTTCCACCGAGGGCTGGTGGATCATGTTCGCTGCGGGCCAGCCGCCAGCACCAATCCTGTCGGATCCGTCGAAGCGCAGCAGCACCGCGCCCTTGGCGTTCAGGAAATCGTAGCGGGCGACGCGGCGGCTTGTAGCGAACACCGCGTCCGCGGCTCCCGCCTCCTGCAGGATGCGCATGCATTCATGATCGATATGCGCGGCGCGCGGCAGTGGATAAATGTCCGCTTCCTTTTCGGCGACGATCACCTTGACGCCGCGCTTTGCCAGGAGGATCGCCAGCGTAACGCCGGTCGGGCCGCCGCCCGCTATCAGGACGTCGCAATCGAAGGAACTCATCGCGTGCGTCTCTGAATGCGCGGAGCCGACATCGGTCACAGCACGATCAGCATGCCGTCCTGCCCGACGGTCAGCTTTCCCTTGTAATGATCGGCCATTCCCTCGGTATACATGCGCCGCACGATGAAACTGTCGGGGTAGGGGATCAGGTGGGTGAGCAGTAGATGTTTGACCCCGGCGGCCTGCGCTTGCTTCGCGAGCGCGATGTTGTCGGCGTGATAGGGAATGGTGCGCGTCGCTACCTCGGCCTCAAAGTCCATCCCCAGCTTCTTCATCTGCGGGATCGCGCGCCGGACCATATGCGCAGCATAGGATTCGTGAACGGCAAGGTCGGCGCCCCGCATTGCGTCCATATTTAGCGGACTGACCTCGGTGTCGCCGCTGATGAAGACTTTTTTGCCGCGATGTTCCAGAATATAGCCAAGCGCTGGCTTGACCGGGTCGTGCGCCACCAACGTGGCGTCGATCGTCACGCCGTCCTTGTCATAGACGCGGGTCGTCCGTTGCCCTCCTGCGAATGACGCCTCCAGCGGCTGGCGAGGACGCCGCGCATGCCGACGGGCCCCTCGATTTCCAGCGGCGTCTTTCGTCCCCAGATCCAGCCGGCATTGATCAGTGTGCCGAGGTCGTTGAAATGGTCCGAATGGAAATGGGTGATGAACACGCGTTCCAGCCTGCCCACAGGTACCCGCGATTGCTCCAGCGACCGTACTGCACCGTCGCCAACGTCAAACAGGAACATGCGTCCGCCCGCGGACACGAGGGTGCAGGCCTGCGCCCTTGCGGCGCTGACCTCCGGCGAGCCGGTGCCGCAGAGAAGGACGCGGATATGCCCGTCGTTCGCAAGGAAGGTCGGGTCGGGTTTTTGCCGCAGCTTGCCGCGGATTGAGGCGTCAATCAGGCTGTCGCGATTGAAATAGGCGAGAGCGAGCAGAAGGATGGTGAGCGCCAGCACGGCATAAAGGATCTTGCGAAGCATGAGTCCCTCAGTCTTCGGCAACCATGGTCGCTTCGATCGCGCCGATTCTTTCGATTTCGCAGCGCACGACATCGCCGGCCTGGAGGAACTTACGTGGATCCATCGCGGCGCCGATGCCGCCCGGCGTGCCGGTAAACAGTATGTCGCCAGGCTCCAGTGTCATTCCTACGGACAGGTGTTCGACCTGTTCCCAGACGTTGAACACAAGGTGCTCGGTGTTCGAATCCTGCCGCTTCTCGCCATTGACGAAGCAGCGCAGGCCCAGTGTGTGCGGATCTCCGATTTCGTCCGCGGTGACAATCCACGGCCCCATCGGCGCATGCGTGTCGAAGCTTTTGCCGAGCGACCATTGCGGCACCGCATGCTGCCACATCCGTTCGGTGACATCGTTGCCGACGCAGTAGCCGAAGATTGCAGCGGGCGCGTCGGATGCGGCGATATGCTTCCCGCCTTGGCCGACGATCGCCACGAGCTCGACCTCATAGTCGACGGTCATCGTACCTTTGGCGATTTCAATCGGGTCGTAGGGGCCGTTGACGCTGGTTTGGGCCTTGGTGAACCAGACCTGCCGTTCGGGCGTCGCCATTTTAGATTCGGCGATATGGTCGGCATAGTTCAGCCCGACGGCAAAGATCTTGCCGGGGCGCTGGACCGGCGCCTCGAGCTTGACCGACGACAGCGGCACACCGCCTCCCGCGGCGGCCTTCGCCTCCAGCGCAGGTTTCAGCCTGTTCCAGTCACGGATCAGGTCGATCATCGTGCCGTCGATCCCGGTGTCGATGACACTGTCCCCGACGACAATGCCGGTGCGGGTCTGGCCGTCGGCGCTATAGGTGGCGAGTTTCATGCGGATAATTCCTTGGACTGGCGGCCGAACAGCCGCCGGAGGCGGATTTGCAGGGCGGTGAAGAAGGCGATGAGACCGGGCGGGGGTGGGCGTTTGCCGGCGAGCATCGGGTGCGGGCTTCCCCACTGCACAGCGAGCAATGCGCTCATCGGCTGCTTTTGCGGCGGGTCGTCGGCGATAAACAGGTCGCCATCGGTCCAATGTTCGAGCTCGTTGCCGAACGGGTCCTTCCAATAATCGAAGATTTGGCTGCCCATGATGTGGCGCCCTACGCCCCACACAGGCTGCCGCTTCTTCGCCTTCAGATATTGATGACCCAGCATCAGATCATCGAGATTGGCGACCTCGAACGCCGCGTGTAGCAGGCCGAGTTCGCCCGGCAACTGCGCCAGAAAGATCGTGTGGTGATCGGCGGGCTTGTCGCCGCGGTCGCAGCGCATGAAGGCGCCGAGCGGGACGTCTTTAGCAGCTTCTACCTCATCAGAGGTCAGGAAGCCGAAACGCTGTTTGTACCAGGCTTCGGACGCGCGAAAATCGCGCACCTTGAGCACTGCATGGCCGATACGACGCACATGCGCGGGCGCGGCATCGAGCCGCACGGTGAAGCGAAAGCGCGACTTCGCGGCGGCGGTGTTGCGTGGCTGGTCAGAGAATGGAAAACTTGCCTCGCTCTTCGCTTGTCCGGCCACCACCTCGACGCCATAACCATCGGGGTCGGTCAACCGCACGATTTTGCCGCCGCCGGGTTCATCGAGATTTTCGACCATCATCCCCTCGGAAGCCGCGAGCCGGTCGAGGTCGCCGAGCGTTTCGGCGCGTAATCCGACAGAGAGAAACTTCGCCTCGCCGGGTTCGGTGACATGGACGAAGGGGCGGCCGTCGCTGCCTTTGCCGTAGAGACGCCCGCCGTACTCAAACACCGTCATCCCGAAATCTTCGAGAAAGCCACGCATTGCCGCAAAGTCAGGCGCGGCAAAGCGCACGTGCGCAATGTCTTCCACCTTGATGACGGGCATGATCTCTTCCTTGCGACTCGTTTATGACTATCTGGTCAAATAGGTTGAATCTGACCATATAGTCAAGTATGGGGGGGCATGGCCGCACAACCCGTTCTTTCCCCCCGCGCTGCCCGAACCCGTGCCGCGCTGATCTCGGCAGGTTTCGATCTGCTCGCCGAAAAGCCGATTGACGCCATTCCGATCGACGAGGTCGTCGCCAGTGGTATCGCGGATCCGATTGAGCGCATCGCTGGTGGCATGCGGGTCGGCGCCGAATTCGCTTTGTCCAATCCCAAGCGTACTGCGGTTCTTCTGCGCAGCCACGGCAGTTCGACCGCGCGCGCGCACCCGCTGAACAAAGGGGTGCTTGGCGATTTCGAGGCTGCCTGCGCTCTCGGTCTGCTGCGGCCCGAGGCGAAGAACAGTGGTGTTCTTTATTGGCTAGGCCTCTGTCAGGTTTTGATGACCAATCTCATTGAGCGACCGTTTGGTACAGCGGAAGCAAACCGGCGTATGGCGGATATGCTGATACTCGGGTTATCGGGCCTGGGCGCCAGCGAAGATCATGTCGTCCGGATAGCGTCCAGACTCCTGAACGAGGACCGAGGCAGCTAAGGGGAACTGGCCCAAGAGTATCCCGGTCGACAACATGCCGCCGTTCAGCGCTGAGGTGAACCCGGAAGAGCCTGCCAATCACGCCTGTGCCGTAGGAATGTCCGTTGCTGCAATTAGAAGCCTTAAAGTGGACCGACCGCTATCGGGAAATCAGCTTGACTCGGGCGTTGCCCCTTTTGGCTATTTTGGCCAGAGGAGAACGATCATGGGTAAGTCTGAATTCGACTATTTACCTCCACGCCCGGCGTGGAATGCCGGTCGAAAGGTTGGGACAAAGAAGCCGTTGAAACCGCGGCAGATATGGGCAATTCGCTTTCATTTGGATCGCGAGCATCGGCTTCGAGACAGGGCGCTTTTCGATTTTGCGATCGACAGCAAACTGAGGGGCTGCGATCTTGTAAAGATCAAGATCGGTGATCTCGTCGTCGGCGGTGAGTTGAGAACGCGGGCGATGGTGATCCGGCAAAAGACGAATCGACCAGTTCAATTCGAAATCATGACGGATGCTCGCGGGAGCCTCTTGGCATGGCTTGAGCGGCGTGGTGGATCAATCGAGGATTTTGCGTTCCCCAGCCGGGTCGACCACTCCGCTCATATGAGCACGCGCCAATATGCACGTCTCGTTGACTAATGGGTCACCGCGGTTGGCCTGCGAAGTGAAGATTACGGAACGCATTTGTTGCGGAGGACAAAGGCGTCGATCATCTACAAGGCGACCGGCAACCTACGTGCTGTCCAGATTCTGCTTGGTCACACCAAGATGGAAAATACCGTGCGATATCTCGGCGTCGACGTTGAAGACGCGTTGACTTTGGCGGAAGGCATCGAAGTCTAACGATCAAATATCGATAACCTAGAGAGCGAGCGCTCTGGATTGCCTTGGACGTCCGCTCTCTTTGTTTGGTCCCTGAAAGCCGACTGTCTCCAACCGGAGCACATGTTCGATGCTCGGCGCGCCCGCGTTTTCGGCTGCGCTGGCGGGCCCAGGGCTGGCGCTCCGGTCGCTCTTGAAAGTGTGGGGTCGAGGTTGGCGCGGACGGCGCCTAGCGCGCGGTCAGCTGCTTGCGAAAGAACGACACCAGTGCGGCGTTGAGTTCGGTATGGAAAGCCATGCGATCGAATCCCGGCTTGTCGGTGCAGATCGCGGGCATGACGCTCGGATCCGGACAAGGCGCCAGGAAGGATAGATGACCCGCACCGGGGACTTGGCGATACTCCGTCGACTTGGGCAGCAGGGCACGGACGTTAGCGGTGTTGCTGGCATAGGAGACAATCTCGTCATCGCTTCCCGCCCAGAGCTGCACCGGCGCCTTCACCTTCGCGAGGCTATCCGGCCCGAACAGGAATCCCAGCCCCGGCGCCGCGATGGCCGCGGCCGCTATGCGGGGGTCATGCGACCAGGACGGGGTTTCCACCGCGGCGTCCGAGGCTGGGAAGAGGCGGCACGCGAACTCGGGTTGCTTCGCACAATGCGGCGCAAGACGCCCAAGGTCGGGTTCGCCGCCAATGGCGATGAGCGCCGTCATGGCTCCAGCCGAAAAGCCGAAGATTCCGATCTTGCTCTTGTCGACGCTCGCTGCTCCGCGCCAGTCACCGGTCATGAAGTCGATCGCGCGCACGACATGGCGAGAGCGGTCGGCGAACCAGGCCGGCTTGCCGACATTGCTTTCGTCCTGAAAATTGTCGCCGCTGTGAGTGGGTGTCACAACAATGAACCCCGCCTCGGCCAGCGCTATCGCCGTGTCGATATGGCTTATCGCCGCCGCGCCTGTCCCGTGCGAGATGACGATCATCGCCAAGCCGGGTTTCGCGATGGGGGCGTCCGGAGCTGCCTTGATCGCGACTGGACCGAGCCGAACGTCGCGTGCCTCGGCGGTCGTAGGGTACCAGATTATCGCTGAAATCGGGGCATGGCCGGGATCGGGTATGGCCGCGTGTTCGAAGCCGACACGATAGTCCGGATCGGCCGCGACCGCAGCCGAGGGCATAACGGCAAAAATCAACGCGGGTGCGGCGACTGCCAAGAGCAACGGTGCGAACAACTTGTTTCTCTTATCCATGATCGTCCTCCCAGCCATGTTTCGAATTGATTCCGAACTGCCTTGATCCTTGATGATGTCATTACCCTAGGCTCCTGCCGCCGTGGCGGAAGGCGCATCACTTGCATTCCATTCGTGCGTCTGACGCCATGTATCGCGTGGATTTACCCGCCGGGAGCGACTTGGAGGACATCGATGCACGCTTTTCGTACCAGCTGACGCAGCCAGCGGTGCGCAGCATCCCCTTCCATGCGGGGGTGCCAGAGCAGCGAAATCGTAAATGCGTCGGTCTCCACTGGTAGCGCGAACGTCTCCATCCCGTCGCGTAGGCCGATCGTATGTCGCTCTGGAACCGTAGAGACGAGATCAGAGCCACGCGCGAGCGCAAGCGCTGCGGCGAAGCCATCGACGGTGGTGACGATCGTTCGGGCGAGGCCAATCATCTCAAGCGCGTCGTCGATCGCACCGAGTCCGAGTCCCTGACGAGTGACGAGGACATGCCGCCCTCCGGCATAACGCTCCGCACTCATTTTGCCTCTCGCAAGCGGATGGCCTGCGCGTACGACACCAACATAGCGGTCTTCAAATAGCGCCTGCGCGCGTACCTCGGGTCCGATCGAAGTCCCGACAACGCCGGTTTCGAGATCGATTTCCCCTTCGCGGAGGCCTGCGCTGTCCTTGTCGAGCTTCCGGATGAAACGGATGCGAACGTGCGGCGCCTCTTCGGCGACGCGTTGTATCAGGGATGGCCCAATCGCTTCCGCAAAGCCGTCGCTGGTTCGCAGCACAAAGGTCCGGTCGAGGCGATAGAGATCGACGGTGTCGGCGGGACGCAGGATGGCGCGGGCATCCTCCACGAGCCGGTGGACCTCGTCGCGCATTGCCTCGGCGCGAGGGGTTGCAACCAGCCCGCGACCAGCGCGGACGAGCAACGGATCGCCCGTCACTGTCCGGAGGCGGGCAAGGGCCCGGCTCATCGCGGAAGGACTGAGGCCGAGCTTGCGTCCTGCACCGGCGACGCTGCCTTGCTGAAGCAAGGCATCCAAGGTGAACAGCAGATTGAGATCGGGCCCGCTCATGGTCGGGGCAATAGCACAGGCTGAACCTATGACATAGCGTCAAGCGCAATAATGGAGTGCGAATGCTGCGTCTTCCGCCATGCCTCAGCCCATCTATCTTCGGTCTCGATTACAACGAGACAGGAGTTTGTCATGACTGGAACATCTCTCGACCTCTTCGCTGGCCGCGTACGAGACAATTGGGGGGCGTTGACCTCCGAGTTTGTTGCCGACTGCAGCGCCCGCCTCGCCGAGTTGCTCCAGGCACCGCAGACCGAGGGGTGGCTTGCCGACCTCTGCCACGAGCGCCCGGAAAGCCGCGAGCTTTATCGCGATCCGGTACATGGCTTCGTGCTGCTGGCCCACACCGAGGCTGAAGGACGCTATCGCGTCCCGCACGACCATGGCGAGAGCTGGGTCATCTACGGCGTTCTGGACGGCGAAATGGAAATGGGAACTTACGCGCGTGTCGAAGGACCCGGCGAAGCGCCTCGTCTCGTCAAACGCGGATCGACGCTGGTCCGGCCGGGCGACGTGCAGGTCTATCTGCCCGGCGATATCCACGACACCCGGTGCGTTAGCGGACCGGCAATCCAGTTTCGCTTTACAGCGCGCGATCTCCGCCTCGAGACGACGATGGTCCGTTATGCCGACCAAGGCGGCGTCTGGGTTCCCTCGGTCTAAGACCGTCACCGTGTCAAGCCGCTCCATCCCGTCTGCCACGTCGCGCCGCCGCGCCGCCATCGCGAGTGTCCTTTTCGCGATGGCGGCAGCGGTGCTCGATGCATCGAGCGTCAACATCGCGCTCCCGTCGATCGCGGGAGCGCTTCGCGTCGAGCCCTCGTCTGTGGCTTGGCTCATGATCGCCTATCAGGGCGCGCTCGCCGCCGGCCTGCTACCACTCGCGGCTATCGGCGAGCGCTTTGGCTACCGTCCGACTTTTGTCGCGGGTGCGGGTCTATTCGCGCTCTGCGCTGCGGGATCGTCGCTTGCGCCCGATTTCCCTTCGCTCATCGCTTTCAGGGTTGTTCAGGGGGCTGGCGCCGCGGCCATCATGGCCCTGGGTGTAGCCCTGCTCCGCCAGACGGTCGCGGAAAAGGAATTTGGCCTCGCGATCAGTTGGAATGCCATGACGGTCGCGCTTTGCTCGGCGGCAGGTCCGACGATCGGAGCGTCGCTTTTGGGGCTCGGAAGTTGGCGGTTCGTTTTCGCAGCTAGCGTGCTGCTGGCGGGCATCGCGCTGCTGACGGCCTCTTCGCTGCCGTCGCGGCGCAGTGTCAGTAAGGAAATCGACAGTGTCGGGCTGCTCGCATATGCAGGCATTGTTCCGGCTTTCATCATTGCAGTCGGCCTCGCGCGTCAGTCGGGACCGGCCGCTGCAATTATGTTGGCGTCCGGCGGCACCGGGCTCTGGCTCCTCATCCGCCGTGATGCCCGCCGCCACACTCCATTTTTGCCGTTGCCGCTCTTTCGGTCGCGCACCTTCACACGGTCGGTGCTGGCGTCGGTCTTGTGCTTTATAGCAATGAGCGTCGCGCTGCTGATGTTGCCCTTCGCCCTGCATGACCGGCTCGGAATATCGGCCCGGGATATCGCCCTCATCATGACGCCTTGGCCAATCGCCGTACTGCTGACGACGCCGATCACTACTTGCCTTTTGGAGCGGGTTCGGCCGGCGCTGCTGTGCGCCGCAGGGGCTTTAGTGCTGGCATGCGGATTCGCCGTGCTTGCGGCGGCTCCACCCAAGTGGGGCGCGGTCATGCACATCCTCGGCGTCATTCTCTGCGGGATCGGGTTCAGCCTGTTTCAGACGCCTAACAACCGGACGCTGTTCCTATCCGTACCCGTTGACCGTGCGGCATCGGCCGGCGGCGTACAGGGAACGGCCCGACTTGCGGGGCAGGTCACTGGCGCTCTATCCGCATCGATTTTGCTTTCGGCAGCTGCGGTGAAAATGGCTGCGCCGCTGGCATTTGAGATTGCCGCGCTTGCCGCGTTCGCATCTGCTGCGATCAGCTGGTCGAACGATCGCTGAGAGGGAAGCTTTTCTTCTAGTCAGCCTGAAACCGGACTGTACGAAATCCGGTGCGCGCTGTCATCGCCGCCCCGTCGTTTTCGAATGTCCGCTTCTCTAGGTTCGCCACCTAGAAGCTGCCAGTCCGCAACCGGTCATTAGTCGTCGGGCTCTTTTGGATGGTCTGGGCAACGGAAAGAAAACCTTGCTGCCGGCGGATAGGCGTAACGACCACTACGGACCTCCGCTACCATTTTTCTGTTTGACGGTGGTCGTCAAAGGTTGAAAAATTTCCTAACTTTCGCTGGTTTATGAACAATCGTTGATTGTCAGCACATTTGAATGCAGCGAAGAAGGCCTCGTTGGCCGCGATTAAGAAAAGGACTGCGCCAAAGTCCGCGCAAGGCCAATAATTATTCAATAAACTCAAAGCATAATGGTGCGGTCGAGAAGACTCGAACTTCCACGGCCTTTCGGCCACAACGACCTCAACGTTGCGCGTCTACCAGTTCCGCCACGACCGCACATCATGATGGTCCGGATCGGGTCCGGCACCAGGTAGGAGCGGGCGCCTAGCAAAGCTTTGTTGGCGATGCAAGCGAGCACCGCGCAATTATTTTTCGGGATCGCGCAATCGGCGCGGCGGCGCAGAGGCGCGCGTTCGCGCCATGTCATCGAAACGACTCCGAAGAGTCACTCAACTGTCACGGCTCTACCGTCAGACCGTCATCGAATCACCCTAGTGGCGGCGTCACCGGGGGCGAGGGGCGATTCCTTTTCTCGTTCGCGGATGAATGTTCAGCAGCGTGCCGAGGGCGCGCACACGGGGAACGGAGATTTTCATGGCGGCTTTTGCGCGCGTTCGTTTGGTCATGCTCAGTGGCGTGGCCTGTTCTGTCCTGGCAGCCTGCGGCGCCGACAATATCGCGTCGCCGGGTGAGGGCGGCACCATCATCATCAATCCGACGCCGACCCCGACGTCGACGCTGGTGACCCCGGCCGCGGGCTGTCCCACGATTTCCGATCCGCAGGGCCTGACCGACAGCGGCACGATCAAGAATCCGACCGTCGGCGAATTCCGCGTCTGCACGCTGCCGGCGCGCATCAACAAGAGCGTCACGCTGCCCAAGATCGCCGGTCTCGTCTATCGCATGAACGGCCGCGTCGATGTCGGCACCGATCAGGGCGCGGCGACGTCGGGCACGACCAACGTCGTGCTGACGATCGAGCCGGGCGTGATGCTATACGGCGAATCGGGCCCGTCGTGGCTCAACGT
>LULG01000625.1_pt1 | contig 11522 bp, 11 predicted proteins | sample 728211 | NCBI WGS metagenome assembly LULG01 (sample SAMN03860295, study PRJNA289734) | marine metagenome | biome: seawater column; feature: ocean; material: water; isolation source: Red Sea water column Station 169 - depth 200m | place: Saudi Arabia: Red Sea | collected 2011-10-15 | depth 200 m | reverse complement strand
CCAGGTCGAGGGCGGCCCCCGCCTTCGCGGGGGCGACGATCAGGATAAAACAAGAGCCGCCCGTTTCGCGAAGGAAACGAGCGGCCCTGTATGTGTCGGCGCGGGGTCGGGAGGAGGGGAGAGAGAGCCCGCGCCAACGAAGGAAGAAAAAGGCCCTTAGGCTGCCTTCATCTTCGAGCTGATGACCGAAACGCGGTTCGAGATCGGCGCGAAGCTGTCGTTGGCGAGCTTCACGACCATTTCGCTGGTCTTCGAGGTCTGCGCAACGGCGGCGTCGAACGCCTTTTTGCTGTTTTCGGCATAGAGCTTGAAGAATTCGGCCGGCGACTTGACGGCGGTGTAGCCCTTCATCGCAGCGGTCGTGTCTTCAAAGCTCTTGCGAGCGAAGGCGACGCCTTCCTGGCCGAGCGTTTCGAAGCCCTTGGCCGCGATCTTGCCCGATTCGACCATGGCTTCGATGTTCGCCTTGTTGAATTCGACGGCTTCTTCGGCGAGCTTGCTGGTCTTGCTCATCGCTTCCTTCGCCTTTTCGTTGAATTCGGCGGTCATCGCTTCGGCGCGGGTCTTGGCGTCTTCGGCGAACTTCTTGACGGTGTCGTTCATGGTCTTGAATCCTTTGGAGGCGGCGGCAACCGGCTTCGGCGCGGCCTTTGCTTTGGGGGTGATGGTCTTGGCGGCCGCCTTCTTGGGGGCGACCTTCTTGGCGGCCGGTTTTGCGGCCTTCTTTTGGACCGGCTTGGCCTTGGCCTTCACGGTCTTGGTCTTTTCGGGCGCCGGAGCGGCAACCGCAGGCGCCACGGGAGTCGCAACCGGCTTGGCGGCGGTTTCCAGCGTCGCGGCTTCGAAAGCCTTTTCGGCACTATCCATCTTGGTAGCCATCGGAACAACTCCTTTATGTTGCACTGCACAATATAGGAGTGGATCGGCGATTTCAAGGATATTTTTGTGCAGCGCACAAAAATTGTCGATGAACCGCCGCAGCCGATGGATAATCCCGCGATGTTACCGCTGTTTGACGTAGCGTCCGGGCGCGTCCTCGATCGCCTTTTTCTTGCCCTTTCCGGGCACGCGCGCGCCTTTGGCGGGCGTCTTGCCGCCGTCCTGATCGGCGATCCAGCCGATCCAGTGCGGCCACCAGCTTCCCTTGGTTTCGGTCGCGCTTGCCTCGAATTCGGCGAGCGAGGCGGCGTCATTGTCACCGGTCCAATATTGATATTTGCCCGCAGCGGGCGGGTTGACGACGCCGGCGATGTGGCCCGATCCCGCGAGCAGGAAGGTCTTTGGTCCCGACAGATGGTCCATCAGCCGCCAGACGCTGGCCAGCGGGGCGATATGATCTTCGCGTCCGGCCTGGATATAGGCGGGGGTGGTGATCTTCTTGAGGTCGATCGGGGTGCCCATCACCGTCAGGCTGTTCGGAATGACCATCCGGTTGTCGCGGTAGAGGTCGACCAGATATTGCCGGTGCCATTTCGCCGGCAGGTTGGTCGTGTCGCCGTTCCAGTAGAGCAGATCGAAAGGCGGATAGTCGTTGCCGAGCAGGTAATTGCTCACGACATAATTCCAGATCAGGTCGCGGCCGCGCAGGCTGTTGAAGGTTGCGGCCATATAGCGGCCGTCGAGAAAGCCGCCGGCCGACAATTGCTGGAGCAGCGCCAGATAGCCGTCGTCGACGAACAGCTTGAGTTCGCCCGCCAGTTCGAAATCGACCTGCGCGGTGAAGAAGGTGACCGACCTGACCTTGTCGGCATCGCCCTGCGCAGCGAGCATCGCGAGCGTGGCGGCGAGCGTCGTCCCGGCGACGCAATAGCCGATCGCGTGGACATGCGGCACGTCGAGCAGGTCGCGCACCGTGTCGATCGCATCGACCTGCGCCGCGATATAATCGTCCCACACGACATCCTTCATCGACGCGTCGGCCGATTTCCACGACACCATGAAGACGGTCAGCCCCTGTTCGACCGCCCAGCGCACAAAGCTTTTCGCGGGATTGAGATCGAGGATGTAGAAGCGGTTGATCCACGGCGGGAAGATGACAAGCGGGACGGTGAAGACGTCTTTCGTCGTCGGCTCATATTGGATGAGCTGATAGAGATCGGTTTCGTGGATCACCTTGCCCGGGGTCGTCGCGATGTTCACGCCGACCTCGAACGCATTCTTGTCGACATGGCTCAACTGTCCGCGCGCAAGGTCGGCGAGCATGTGCCGTAGCCCCTTGAGCAGGCTTTCGCCGCGCGTTTCGACCGCGCGCTTGATGACTTCGGGATTGGTGACGGCAAGGTTCGTCGGTGACAGCGCGTCGGCCATCGACTTTGCGGCAAATTCCATCTTGGCCCGCGCATCGGCGTCGAGCCCCTGAAGCTGGCGCGTGGTTTCGAGCAACTGGTCCGACAACAGGCCATAGGTCTGCCGGATCAGCGCAAAGGCGGGGTTTGCGGTCCAGTCGGGGTCGGCGAAGCGGCGATCCTTGGGCGCATCGGCCGCCGCGGAGGGCATGAAGGACGGCTGGATCGCGGCGAGCGACGACCAGAAATGCACGCCCTGTTCCCAGGCCCAATGCTGCATATCGTCGGGGGAGGGGAGAAAGGGATTCGGCGCCTCGGCCGCGGCGCCGCCATTCTTGTCTTTTTCGCCCGCGTCGCTCATGCCGGTTCCCGCTGGTCAGCCTCTCGTCCGATGCGTATAACAGCCGCCGACGCGGCTGGCGAGGTGCCGATCGCGTTTCGACCGACTAAACGCTTACGAAAAGGAGTTGTTCTAGTTCCCCATGTCCGACGATGAATTCTACCGCATCAAGCGCCTGCCGCCCTATGTCATCGCTGAAGTGAATGCGATGCGAGCGGCCGCGCGTGCCGCGGGCGAGGACATTATCGACCTGGGAATGGGCAACCCCGACCTGCCGCCGCCGCAGCATGTGATCGACAAGCTGTGCGAGGTTGCGCAAAAACCCGACGCGCACGGCTATTCGCAGTCGAAGGGCATTCCGGGGCTGCGCCGGGCGCAGGCCAATTATTATGCCCGCCGCTTCAACGTCGAACTCGATCCCGAAAGCGAAGTCGTCGTGACGATGGGGTCGAAGGAAGGGCTCGCCAGCCTCGCGACCGCGATCACCGGCCCGGGCGACGTCGTGCTGGCACCGAATCCCAGCTATCCCATGGCGTTCACCGTGCCGCGTCCGTCGATCCTGGTCGTCAACTACCCGTCGAACCCGACCGCCGAAGCCGTCGACCTCGCCTTTTACGAGCGGCTCGTCGCCTGGGCGAAGGAAAACAAGGTCTGGGTCCTCAGCGACCTTGCCTATTCGGAGCTTTATTACGACGGCAATCCGACGCCCTCGATCCTGCAGGTGCCGGGCGCGAAGGATGTGGCGATCGAATTCACCTCCATGTCGAAAACCTATTCGATGGCCGGGTGGCGCATGGGTTTCGCGGTCGGCAACAAGCGGCTGATCGCGGCGATGACGCGCGTCAAATCCTATCTCGACTACGGCGCCTTCACCCCGATCCAGGCGGCGGCCTGCGCCGCGCTCAACGGACCGCAGGATATCGTCGCGAAGAACCGCGAGCTTTACCAGAAGCGCCGCGACGTGATGGTCGAAAGCTTCGCGCGCGCCGGCTGGGATATTCCGAGCCCACCCGCGTCGATGTTCGCCTGGGCGCCGCTGCCGCCCGCGCTCAAGGAGATGGGCAGCCTCGAATTCTCCAAGCAGCTTCTGACCCATGCCAAGGTCGCGGTTGCCCCCGGCGTCGGCTATGGGGAGGACGGCGAGGGCTATGTCCGCATCGCGATGGTCGAAAACGAACAGCGCATCCGTCAGGCGGCGCGCAACGTCCGCAAATTCCTCCAGATGCATGGTGTCAACACGCCGTCGGTCGCGGCAGGATAGACGCGATGTTCGAAGGGGCGCCGACAATCGCCCAGACGATCCAATTGTCCGTCGCGCCGGTGTTCCTGCTGGTCGCGATGGGCAATTTGCTCAACGTCTTCACTGGCCGCCTCGCGCGCGTCATCGACCGGTCGCGCAAGCTGACCGAACGTCACGCGACGACGACGGGCGTCGAACATAGCCGGCTGGTCGAAGAATTGCGCGTGATCGCGCGCCGGATGCGCGTCATCAACACCGCCATCCTGTTCGCCGTATGCGGCGGGCTGGTGGTGTGCATCCTCGTGTCGCTGCTGTTCCTGCAATATGCGGCGGGCTTCCATCTCGGCGTCGCGGTATCGCTGGTCTTTGTGCTGGCGATGCTGTTCCTGCTGCTCTCGCTCGGCATGTTCCGTATAATGGTCGCCGTTGACGAGATCGGTGGTCCAGGCGGGGCCATTGGTCACGCCAACCAGCAGGTCGGCGCCGCTTTCGCGCAGCAGCCGGTCGATGCCCTCCGGCCCCGCGAGCCGCGCCGCCTTGGCCTTGGCATCACGATAGGGCTGGCTGTCGAGGCCGCCCTTGCTTTCGGCAAGTTCGAACAGCGACTGGTCGAACCAGCGCATCTCGGCGGGCGTCGCCTTGTTGAAGGCGATCAGGTCGGCGAGCGAGCGCGGCGCGCCCTTCCCGGGTAGCCCGGCCAGATAGGCGGCCATGTCGGCCTTGAGTTCGGTCATCAATATCTCGAACTCGGCATCGCCCAGGCCGGCGAGGCCGCTACGGCTATCCTTGATCTCGACGATCGTCGCACCGGCGGCGCGCATCGTGTCGAGCGCGGCATCGAACAGCGCAACAATGTCGGCGCGGCCGCCGATGCGATCGCGCAGCACGCCAATCGTCTTGCCGCGCAGCGCGTCCGGCGACAGCGCGGCGGCAAAGTCACGGCGGTGCGCGTCGGCCTCTGCCGTCGCCGGGTCGGCGGGATCGCTGCCCGCCATCACCGACAACAGCGTGGCCGCGTCGCGCACCGTCAACGTCATCGGTCCCGCCGTATCCTGACTGTGGCTGATCGGGACGACAAGACTGCGGCTCACCAGGCCGACGGTCGGTTTGAAGCGCCGCATGTGTTGCGGTCGAGCGCGTGCGGATTGCGCGTCAGCCCGCCGACGGCGCTCCAGCCGCTGGTCGCGTCGTTCGACCGGATATTGGCCCATTCGCTAAGGTTGGTCTTGCCCAGGATCACCGCGCCGCCTTCGCGCAGCCGCGCGACCAGCGGCGCATCGCGGCCGGTGATATTGCCTTTCAGGGCCAGCGAACCGGCGGTCGTCGCAACCGGCCCCGCCGCCTCGATATTGTCCTTCAGCAGCACCGGAATTCCGTGGAGAGGGCCGCGCACATGCCCCGCCTTGCGTTCCTGATCGAGCCGATAGGCCTCGCTCATCGCGCCGGGAAACACCGCGATCACCGCGTTGAGTGTCGGGCCGGCCTTATCGATATTCCGGATGCGCTCCAGATAGGCGGCGGTGATGACCTCGCTGCTCGTTTCGCCCGCGGTCATCTCCGCCTGCAGAGTCGCGGCATCCTTGCCGGCGACATCGGGAAGCGGCGGCGGCATGGCGGCGGCGGGGACGGAGGCGAGCAGAGCGGCTGTCAGCAGCGAAATTTTTTGCATGGCGCGAATGCTGGCAGCCGTAACGGCAATTGCAAGTGCCATTTTACGCTGTGCCGCCCCGGCGTTGACAGGGTGCGGCCGGGTCTGCACCTTCGCCCCCATCGGGAGAGAAAAATGTCGGAAAAGCCAGCTCTTGCCCTTGGTGCAGGGTCGCAAGCATCAACCAGCGTCGCCGCGAAAACGCGCACGATGCTGTGGGTGCTCTTGATCGTCTATATCCTCAATTTCCTCGATCGGCAGATCGTCAACATATTGGCCGAGCCGATCGCACGCGATCTCAAGCTGTCCGATTCCGACATCGGCCTGATGACGGGATTGGCCTTCGCGCTCTTTTACACCTTCCTGGGTTTGCCGATCGCGCGTTATGCGGACCGTCCCTCAACCAATCGCGTCGGGCTGATTTCGGTGTCGCTGGCGATCTGGTCGGGGATGACAGTGCTGTGCGGCATGGCGCAGAATTTCGTCCAATTGCTGCTTGCCCGCATCGGCGTCGGCGTGGGCGAGGCGGGGTGCACACCCGCGGCACACTCGCTCATCACCGATGCCGTCGAACCCGCCAAACGATCGTCCGCCATTGCCTTTTACGGGCTCGGGATTCCGATCGGCAGCCTCCTCGGTCTGATCGTCGGCGGCATCGTCAACGATCTCTGGGGCTGGCGCATCGCGTTCATGGTCGTCGGTGTGCCTGGCCTGTTGCTCGCCTTCATGGTCCCGATGTTCATCAAGGAGGTACGCGCACGCGGCGCCGATACCGCTGCAACGACGGGCGCGAGCGGCGCCCTGTCGATCGGGCAGGCGCTGCGTGAAGTGTTCAGCACCCGGGCCTTCGTCTACATCGCGATCGCGGCGTCCTTCACCGCCTTTCTGGGGTATGGCAAAGGCGTCTGGGCGCTGATCCTGTTTCAGCGATCGCACGGGCTGAGCGCGGGCGAAACCGGACTGTTGCTGGGCGTCGCGCTGGGCATCGCGGGTATTTTGGGAACCTGGCTCGGCGGCTATTTCGCCGACCGGTTCGGCAAGACCGACCGCCGCCACATGCTCACCACGCCGACGATCGGCATGGCGGTCGCGGCGCCGATCCTGTTTCTGGGCTACGCCGTCACCGAATGGCACGTCGCGATCGCGTTGCTGTTCGTGCCGACCGTGCTCAACGCCGCTTATTACGGCCCGACCTTCGCCTGCGTCCACGGGCTGGTGCAGCCCGAGGCGCGCGCAATGGCCAGCGCGGTGATGCTGTTCCTGCAGAATCTGATCGGCCTCGGACTTGGCCCGCTCCTTTTCGGCATGGCGTCGGAAGAGCTCAAGCCCACCCTGGGCACCGAAAGCGTCCGCTATGTCCTCTATGGCGCGGCGTGGCTCGGGCTGATCCCGGCCTTCTTCTTCTGGCGCGCCAGCCTGCGGCTCGGGAAGGAGCTCAAATCGGGTTAGAAGGGCGGCGGCGCTTGTTCGAGCTGCGCCTTCGCGGCGTCGGTCCACCAGGCAAGGTCGTCGGCGAAGCGCGGAAAGGCCCGTGCCAGTCGCTCGCCGTCCTCGCCCGCAGGCCCGCCGTCGGCATCGAAAGCACTGCCGATGCGCGCGAGGCTGAGCGGGGTTGCGGTGACCACCATGCCCATCGCGCCAAGCGTCGTGCGCCACGCGGTCGCGGCGCGGATGCCGGCAAAGGGGCCGGCCGAATAAGAGGCGATGGCGGCGGGGCGCCACGCGAATTGGGGAAGGTAATGGTCGACCAGATTCTTGAGGCCCGGTTGCAACCCGCCATTATACTCGCCGGTCACGAAAACGAAGCCGTCCGCGGCGGCGATCCGGTCGGCGAGCGCATCCATCGCGGCGGGGGCCTCGCCCGTTGCGAAATCGCTGTGCCGTCGGTCGAGCATGGGCAGGTCCACCGCCATCGCATCGACCAGTTCGGCGCGGTCGCCGCGCGCAGCAAGGGAATCGACGATCCAGCGGGCAAGCTTGATGCCCTGCCGGTCGCGGCGATAGCTTCCGTAGAAGACCAGGATAGTGCGGCTCATCGGCCGACCGTGCCACGCCGCGCCGCCGAACGAAAGCGCGTCTTGCGCCGCACCGCGCGGCAATTCTAGAGTGATCGGGACCAAGGGGGGGATTATGCGGGTTTATCGTACACCGGACGAATGTTTTGCGGGCCTGACCGACTGGCCTTTCGCGCCGCGATATACCGAGATCGCGGGCGGCCTGCGCGTCCATTATGTCGACGAGGGCGCCGCCGATGCACAGCCGGTGCTCATGCTGCACGGCGAGCCGACGTGGAGCTATCTCTACCGCCACATGATCGGTCCCGCGGTGCGCGCGGGCTTCCGGGCTGTTGCGCCCGACCTCATCGGCTTCGGTCGCTCCGACAAGCCGCTCGACCGGTCGGCCTACAGCTATGCGCAGCAGGTCGCGTGGATGCGCGCCTGGATCGAGGCGCTCGACCTTCGGAACATGATCCTCGTCTGCCAGGATTGGGGTTCGCTTATCGGGCTGCGTCTGGTCGCCGAAATGCCCGAGCGCTTCGCGGGTGTCGCACTGTCGAACGGCGGACTGCCCGAGGGACAGGCGGCGCCCCGCGCTTTTGCGATCTGGCGCGCCTTTTCGCGCTACAGCCCGCTGTTCCCGATCGGCCGGATCGTCAAGGCGGGAACGAAGCGCCCGCTCAGCGCCGAAGAAATCGCCGCTTATGACGCGCCCTTTCCGACGCGCGCGTCGAAGGTCGCAGCGCGCATCTATCCGTCGTTCGTGCCGCTGGGCGACAATGTCGCGGTGCCCGATCAGAAGCGCGCATGGGCCGCGCTCGAACGCTTCGACAAGCCCTTCCTCTGCTGCTTTTCGGACGGCGACCCGATCACGCGCGGCGGCGATGCCCTGTTCCTCGGCCGCGTGCCCGGAACCGCCGGCATGCCGCACCGCACGCTGAAAGGCGGGCATTTCATCCAAGAAGACGACCCGGCGGGCTTCGTTGCCGCAATCGAAGCCGTCGCCGCGGCGGGGCGCGGGGCGTCAGCCGGGTAGCGGCAACACGCGGCTCTGCTTGACGACGCCGTAGGCCAGGCTGGTGTCGATCGACGCGATGCCGTCGATCGCGTGCAGCCGTTCGCGCACGAAGCGTTCGTAGCCGTCGAGGTCGGGTGCGACGACACGCAACAGATAGTCGATATCGCCCGTCATCAGGAAGCAGTCGAGAATATCGTCGATAGCGCCGATCGCCCGCTCGAACGCCTGCACGGTCGCTTGATCATGCTTGCTCAGCCGGATGCCGACGAAGACGGTGATCGGATAGCCCATCGCCTTTTGATCGACGAGCGCGGCATAGCCGGTGATGACGCCGCGCTCTTCGAGCAGACGAACCCGGCGCAGACAGGGCGACGGCGACAGGTTCACCGCCGCGGCCAGATCCTGATTGCTCAGCCGGCCGTCGTGCATCAAGGCGCGGACGATCTGGTGATCCTTGCGATCCATGGGGCAGTCCTTGGCAGAATATTCCAATATTCGTTCTGCTAGTGGCATATATTGGAAGCACCTGCCACCGGCCATTTGATACAAGCGGCGCTCGTTCACCGCAGGAGTCGCGCCCGTCATGTCGTCCTTTCCGCTTTCGGGTTTTGCGACCCGCGCCATTCATGCCGGCTATGACGCAAAGGCCAATGACGGCGCGCTGGTGCCGCCGCTGCATCTGTCGTCGACCTTCGTGTTCGAAACCGCCGAGGCGGGCGCCGAGATTTTCGCGGGCGAGCGCGAAGGATATTTCTACAGCCGCATCGCCAATCCGACGGTCGACCTGCTCGAACGGCGCATGGCCGCGCTCGAAGGCGCGGAAGCCGCCGTCGCGACGGCGTCGGGGATGGGCGCGATAACGGCGGTTTTCTGGTCCTTTCTGAAGCCCGGCGACGAAATCATCGTCGACCAGACGCTGTACGGCTGCACCTTCGCCTTCATGCGCCACGGCCTTGCGCGCTTTGGCGTCCGCGTCACCCATGTCGATCTGACCGATCCGGCCAATCTCGAAGCCTGCATCTCCGACGCGACGAAGATCGTCTATTTCGAGACCCCCGCCAACCCGAACATGCGGCTGGTCGATATCGCAGCGGTGTCGGCGATCGCGCGCGACCATGGCGCGCGCACCGTCGTCGACAACACCTATGCGACCCCGGTGCTGACGCAGCCGATCACGCTCGGCGCGGATATCGTGGTGCATTCGGCGACCAAATATCTGGGCGGGCATGGCGATCTGGTCGGCGGCATCGCGCTCGGCACCGGCGCCGATATGCAGCAGGTGCGTCTGGTCGGGGTCAAGGACATGACCGGCGCGGTGATGGCGCCCTTCAACGCCATGCTGGTGCTGCGCGGGCTCAAGACGTTGAAGCTGCGCATGGCGGAACATTGCCGGTCGGCTGCGGCGATTGCGGCCACGCTGAACGATCACCCGGCGGTTGCTGCGGTGCATTATCCGGGGCTGGCATGTTTCGCCCAGCATGATCTGGCGCGGCGGCAGATGCCGGGTTTCGGGGGCATGATCGCCTTTGAACTGAAGGGCGGCTATGCCGCGGGCGTGGCGATGATGAACCGGCTTACGCTCGTCCAGCGCGCCGTGTCGCTCGGCGACGCCGAAAGTCTGATCCAGCATCCGGCGAGCATGACCCATTCGACCTACACTGCGGAGGAGCGCCGCGCGCACGGCATCGCCGACGGGCTCGTGCGCCTGTCGGTGGGACTCGAGGAGGCCGACGAAATCGCCGCCGATCTGACGCAGGCGCTCGATGCAGAGGTCAGCGCGTCCGTCGACGCCTGATCGCTTCGCGGGGTCAGTCGCTGAACGGATCGCGGATCAGGATCGTGTCCTCGCGCTCGGGGCTCGTCGACACGAGCGCGATGGGGGTTTCGATCAGTTCCTGAACGCGCTGGATATATTTGATTGCCTGCGCCGGCAGGTCGGCATAGCTGCGCGCCCCTGCGGTCGATTCGCTCCAGCCGTCCATCTCTTCGTAGATCGGTTCGACCTCGGCCTGATCGGCGGCGTGCGCCGGGAAATAGTCGAGGATCTTGCCGCGCAAACGATAACCGGTGCAGATGCGCACCTTGTCGAAGCCGTCGAGCACGTCGAGCTTGGTCAGCGCGATACCCGAGACACCGCTGGTCGCGCAGGTCTGGCGCACCAAGCAGGCGTCGAACCAACCGCAGCGGCGTTTGCGCCCCGTCGTGGTGCCGAATTCGTGACCCCGCTCGCCCAGACGCTGACCGTCATCATCGTCGAGCTCGGTCGGGAACGGGCCCTCGCCGACGCGGGTGGTGTAGGCCTTGACGATCCCCAGCACGAAGCCGGTCGCGTTCGGCCCAAGGCCGCTGCCCGCCGCCGCCGTGCCGCTGACGGTGTTGGAGCTGGTGACGAAGGGGTAGGTGCCGTGATCGATATCGAGGAGCACGCCCTGCGCGCCTTCGAACAGGATTTTCGCGCCGTGATGCGCACAGAGGCGATCGAGCTGCGGCTCCAGATCGTCCAGATGCGCCAGATCGCACACGCGGATCGCCCGGCGGCCGACCTTGTCTTCATAAGCCGGGCCGATCCCGCGCCCGGTCGTCCCGATCTTGCCCTTGCCCGCAGCGGTTTCGCGCAGCCCGTCGAGATCGCGGTGCAGCGGCAGGATCAGCGCGCAATTGTCGGCGATCGCGAAATTATCGTCCGTGATGGTGACGCCCTGGCCTTCGAGCTTCTCGATCTCGGACTTCAGGGCCCACGGATCGAGCACGACGCCATTGCCGATCACGCTCAACGTGCCGGAAACGATCCCGCTGGGCAGGAGCGACAGCTTGTAGGTCGTCCCGTCGATAACCAGCGTGTGGCCGGCATTGTGGCCGCCCTGAAAACGTACCACGGCATCGGCGCGGCTCGCCAGCCAGTCGACGATCTTGCCCTTGCCCTCGTCGCCCCACTGGGCACCGATCACGGTAACATTGGCCATATGCGCTCGCTCGTTCCTTCAGGTGCTCAAA
>LULG01000251.1_pt1 | contig 11563 bp, 14 predicted proteins | sample 728211 | NCBI WGS metagenome assembly LULG01 (sample SAMN03860295, study PRJNA289734) | marine metagenome | biome: seawater column; feature: ocean; material: water; isolation source: Red Sea water column Station 169 - depth 200m | place: Saudi Arabia: Red Sea | collected 2011-10-15 | depth 200 m | reverse complement strand
GCTTATTAATGGGATTCGTTTAAAAAGATTATCAATCCATTGGACGACGCGTCTTCCTGCTACATTTCTTGCCAAAAATCCAATAATAATGAGTGTGAGAATAACAAGTAATAATCCACTGATTGATGCTAGAAGGTCAAAGCCTGGAAAAGCATCATCAACAATTTTCTTTAATGGTTCTGCTATTTTACCACCTACTGCTAAAGACATATCAAATACTGCTCTTAAAACATATACAGTTAATCCAATTGGTATTATTACGATAATCCCTGCAAAAAATGATTTTTTAATTGTTTCTATCATTGTGTAATAATTTAATAAAAATTATAATGTATTACTTCCTATATATAAGTACTGAACCACTTAAAATAAGAATTGTTCCTATTATTTCTTTTGCTGTTAATACTTCGTTGAGAAATATCCATCCGGTGATAATTGCTACAATTGGGGGGAAGATTGCAACATATGTCACCTGAGTTACAGTTAAATATTTATATAACCAAAAATAAATGGCCCATGATACGACTCCTCCCATAATAATTAAATAAATAGTCGCATTAATCAATTCATTTGTCCAAACTATTTGTTGTGGAGTTTCTATAAAATAAGATAAAGATAACATTACTATTCCTGTAATAAGTTGGCAAACAGCATTCATTTGATAGTGATTTACCTCTTTATTATGTTTTTTATATAAAACACTTGGATATGCTGCCAAGATAATAGCAACTATCAATGCTAAGATAGGGAAAAGAGACTTTGATAGTTCATTGTTAATTGTGTTAGAATCTCCTAATGAGATGACAGTAAGGCCAATAAAACCCACCCCTAGTGCTAATAATTTATTTTTGTTTAATCTTTCATTAGGATCATTCGGAATCATAAAATGTGCAAATAAACTTGTTGCAACAGGAAATAATCCCCAAATAATAGCAGAAATACTAGAATAAATATATTGTGTAGCCCAATAAGTAATTCCATAAGAAAAACAAAAATTGAGTAAAGCAAAAGAAATATAAACCTTGAGAGTTGTTCTATTTATGGGGATAGATTCTTTTCTGAAAAACAATATTAAGAAAAATAGAAGACTGGAAAAGAAAAAACGTATTCCTACACCATATAGAGGGGGCATACCAGCATCTAATGAAATTTTGATAAAGTACCATGTTGATCCCCAGATTAGGCATAGCGCTACAAAAGGTAAAAAAATTTTCTTATTCATTAATTAGATGATTTATAGACTGAAGCAAGTAGTCCACTGGCTATATAAATGCTTGAATAAGTTCCAATAATTACACCTACAAGCATAGTAAAAGCAAAAGGACGAATAATTTCTCCACCAGCATAGATTAATACGACAATTACCACTAGAGTGGTCAATGATGTGATTAAGGTTCTACTCAGTGATTGATTAATGCTTTTGTTGATTGTTGCTTCAAATAATAATGTTCCTGAAGATCGCATATTTTCTCTAATACGATCAAGAATTACAATTGTGTCATTAAGTGAATATCCAACAATAGTTAAGAATGCTGCAACAGTTCCTAGTGTAATTTCGTATCCAGTAAGAGAAAAAATACCTAATGTAATTATAATGTCATGAACTAATGCCAAAATGGCTCCTATAGCAAATTTGAATTCAAATCTAATGGAGATATAAAAAAGAATAAGTCCTAAAGCAGAAATAATAGACCATAATGCTTTTCCACTTAATTCTGATCCGACTTTTGGACCTACCGTTTCAATCGACAAAATAAAATTATTTTTATTGTCAGGTACTTTTTCGTTCATATTTTGATAAAGGTGATTTACAATGCCCTGTGCAAAGTTTCTAGGTGCGTCATCTCTTGTTTTAATCTTTATCATTATATCAGTATTATTACCAAAATGTTTTATTTCTTCCGCACTCAGATCAAATTCTTGTCCTTCAATGGAGATAGACTGCATTGCTGCTCTTACTTCCTGGATTTCAACGTCTTCAGAGAAATTGAGTCCAATCATTGTTCCTCCTCTGAAGTCAATTCCAAGATTTAATCCTGACAATAGCATAAATAGAGACAAAACAAAACAGATAGAGGATACAATAAATCCAACATTTCTTGCTGCCATAAAATTGATATTAGTATTTTTCAGTATTTCCATATTAAATGCTTAGTTTCTCCACATTTCTTCTAGAGGTTGTAAAATCAAACAAAAATCTTGTTACTATGATTGCAGTGAACATACTGACAACAATTCCCCAAAACAATACTGTTGCAAATCCTTTGATTGGTCCTGTTCCATATTGATATAATATACCTGCGGCAATTCCAGTCGTTAAATTTGCATCAACAATTGTTGTTATTGCTCTTTGATATCCAGCATCAATTGCAGATCGAACAGTTTTTCCTTTTCTTAATTCTTCTCTGATTCTTTCAAAGATGATTACATTAGCATCTATAGACATTCCAACAGTTAAAATCAATCCAGCAATACCTGGTAATGTTAAAGTTGCTTGTAATAATGCTAGTATACCTAAAAGAAGAATTAGGGTCCATATCAGTGAGAAGCTTGCAATGAAGCCAGACATTCTGTAATAAAATATAATAAATAATACTACAAGAACTAATCCAATCAAGATAGATGAAGTTCCTTTTTGTACTGAATCAGCGCCAAGAGAAGGGCCAACAATTCTTTCTTCAATAATTGTAACAGGGACCGGTAAAGCACCTGCACGCAAGACTATAGCGATATCTTCAGCTTCTTCTACAGAATCTAGACCTTCAATTACTGTAGAGCCCCCAAAGATTTGACTATTAATGACGGGTGCCATATGTACTTTTTTATCCAATACTATAGCAATCCTTTTTTTAATATTTGCTCCAGTAATTCTTGCCCATTCACGAGAACCTGCACTATTCATTTCCATTTGAACAATAGGTTGTCCCGCAGTGACACCTGATTGACTTAGTCTTACCTGAGCGTTTTCAATAACACCACCAGTTAATTCAGCATTATTGACTAAATGATACACAATATAAATTTCTTCTTCTTCACCAAAATCATTAAGAAATGTTCTTGAAGAATTACTAAAGAGAAAATTACTTCCTGTTGCTTCTAGGAGTTGTTTAATATTGTCTTGAGATAAGATATTATTTAGTTGTTCTAAATTTTCTTCATCTACTGCAAGATCACTACCTATGCCAATGAGTAAAGATGAAAATTTTAAGTTATTTATTTCATCATCAGAACCAAATAAATCTCCAATATTGGTTAAATCCTCGTTGTTAGACTTGATTCCAATTTGATTATCAGACGAAGACAGATTATCAATTTGTCTAATAATGGTATTAGTGCTTTCTATATCTTTCACAATCATTAATTCTAACAGTGCAGTGCTTTGTAATAATCCTCTTGCACGTTCAGAATCTTGAATGCCTGCTAGTTCGATAATGACTCTATCATTTCCTTGTTTTTGAATAGTTGGTTCTGAAACCCCAAATTGATCTACACGATTTTGAATAATTTCAATTATTCTGTTAATAGAATCATTGGCTTCAAATTTTAGTTGTTCAATAATTTGATCTTTAGTTTTTCCATAAGTAATAAAATATCGAGGAAGTTTTAAATCTTGATTTGTAGCGTTAGTATCAAAAAGTTCGAAAAAATCAACACTATTGTTAGTGTAGCCATCTTTTAAATCATTGAGAAATATATCAAATTTTTTATCTTTGTTTTTAGCAAGGTTGTTAATCAGTTGAGGTAAATCAACTTCAAGAACAATATAGATTCCACCTTTGAGGTCTAGTCCTTGTTTAATTGTATTTTCTTCTAAATATTCAACTTCATTTTTTGATAAATTATTTTTTTCTTTCTCACTAAGAAGTTGATATTTAATCGTTGGCCACAGAGAATAAATTCCCAGTCCAAAGATAAATAATATCAATAATAATCTTGTTCTTAATTTATTATCCATTTTTCATCACATTAAGTGGGAGAATTTACCACTTTCCAATATTTTTGCACTATTTTTTTAAATTATATTTAATTCTTTTCCTACGTCTTTAAAAGCAGTAAGTGCTTTATTGATCTGTTCCTGGCTATGAGATGCTGAAATCTGTACTCGAATACGTGCTTCATTTTCTGGAACAACAGGAAATGAAAATGCAATTACATAAATATTTCTTTTTAAAAGTTCTTCTGACATCATTAGAGCCTTTTTAGCATCATAAATCATTATTGGTATAATAGGATGATTATCTCCTTTAATCTCAAAACCAATATTTTTGATTTCTTTTCTAAAATGCATCGTATTTTTTTCTAATTGATTTTTGTGTTCATAATTTTCAGAAATAATTTCAAAAACTTTGATACATGCTGCTACCAAAGGAGGTGCTAAACTATTAGAAAACAAATAAGGCCTAGATTTTTGTCTCAATGTTTCAATTATTTCTTTTGAAGAAGATATAAATCCTCCCGATGCTCCTCCAAGTGCTTTCCCAAATGTTGATGTAATAATATCTATCTCATTTAAAACATTGTGGTAATCTCCACTCCCGCGACCTTGTTTTCCAAGGAAACCGGTAGCATGACAATCATCCACCATAACCAATGCATTATATTTCTTTGCAAGTAAAACTATATCTTTTAATGGAGCAACAACTCCATCCATACTGAAAACACCATCTGTTGCAATTAGCTTTAATCGACCATTAGATGTCTTAAGTAATTCTTCCAAGTGATTCATATCGCAATGTCTATATCGATTTTTTTCAGCTTTACATAACCGTATTCCATCAATAATAGATGCATGATTTAATTCATCAGAAAATACAGCATCATCCTTTGACAAGATTGTTTCAAAAAGACCACCATTAGCATCAAAACATGAAGAATAAAGAATAGTATCTTCCATGGAATGGAATTCACTTACTATTTTTTCTAGATCTTTATGTATCGTTTGAGTTCCACAAATAAATCTTACTGAACTTAGTCCAAATCCCCATTCTTCAATTGCTTTGATTGCAGCTTTTTTGATTATGCTATTATTTGATAGCCCTAAGTAGTTATTGGCACAAAAATTAATTACAGATTTTCCTAGGACATTAATTTCTGTTTCTTGTGGGGTTTCGATTACCCTTTCAGTTTTAAATGTACCAGCTTCTTTAATGCTGTCCATCTGTTCATTAAGAATTTTTTTAATGTCTTCCATAATATTCTTTTACTGTTGGAATCAAATACTCCATGAAAAAAGACTTTTTATCATGTTTATTTGAAAAACTCCATTCCTTTTCTGCTTTTTCACAATTTAAACTATCAGGCCAAGTATCTGCAACAGATTGAAGTTTTTCTTCTATATTGTAGCTTATATTAAATTTTGGAAATTCTTTTTGTAACATTCCAATAATATCATTTGGCGTTAAACTCACTTCTTCAATATTGAATGTTCTTAATTTTGATTTAATATCTTCAACAGACATTAGCTGAATAATTGATTCAACCGCTTTATGTATCCCAATAAATGGTAATTTTGTATTCTTATCTATTCTACACTCATAATTTTCTTTATTATTCTTTAATAAGAAAGCAGCAGCAGCATGCAACATTTGTGGGGCAAAATCAGTTGTTCCTCCATTTGGAATTGTATATGGACTGATAATTCCTGGGAATCTTATAGATCGGAAATCAATTCCAGAATTTGATTTATAACTTTGTTCGTGTTTTTCACCGCCATATTGTTCTATAACCAACTTATTTTTTCCATATATTGTTGTAGGTTGAATAATATCGGTTTCTTTTGCTTTGATTAATTTTCTTGGACCATATACTGCAATAGAACTTGGGAAAAAGAAACGCACAAAATTCCCATTTTTAATCCCTGAATCAAATGCAGAATTAATAATCAATCTAGATCCTTCTTCGTTAACTTGTTTTGCCAGCTGTGGATCTTTGATTGCAGATTGACTTAGTAGTGCAGCAAAATGGTATACTTGAGTAATTGCAAAATCATTAAATAATTTTTTAATGATTTTCTCATTAGTTATAGTATCTTTGATATATAAGACATTTTTATGGTTTGTAATGGGTTCGTTAATATCGAATGCAATAATTCTAGTATTATTTTTTTTAACAGATGAAAGTAATTGACTACCAATTTCACCATTAGATCCGGTAATAAGTATTGTTTCCATCATTACTATAAATTAATCAATTCAACCCATTTGTTAAAAACTTTGTATTAGGAGCTAATACCAATTAAATTTTTTTATTTCAATGAATAAAATTATCTCTATCATTAACCAAAAAGGAGGAGTTGGTAAAACAACGACTGCTATCAATTTAGCTGCTAGTTTTGCTATCTTAGAGAAAAAAACTTTATTAGTTGATTTTGATCCACAAGCTAATGCAACTACAGGTTTATCAAATTCTGGTCTAGAGAATAACTTTTCTATCTATGATGCTTTAAGTCAAAATAAGACTATAAAACAAGTTATATCAAAAACAGATTTAGATTTTCTTCATTTTATAAGATCAGATCAAAATTTAGTTGGGTGTGAAATTGAATTGGTTTCCATACCAAATCGAGAAAAACAATTACTAAGATTAATTAATAAGGTGAAAAAAGATTATGATTTTATCTTAATAGATTGTCCTCCATCATTAGGTTTATTAACGCTTAATGCTTTGGTTGTTTCAGATAGTGTTTTGATTCCAATTCAAAGTGAATTTTTAGCGTTGGAAGGTTTAAAAAGTTTGAGTGAAACCATTCGATTAGTTAAAGAAAATTTTAACAAAAATTTAAAAATTTTAGGCATTTTGATTACTATGCATAGCAAGAGACTTAAGCTCGCAAGAAAGGTTGAAAATTTGTTAAAATCAAATTTTAAAAATAAATTGTTTAAGACCACAATTAATAGAAATATTAGACTGGCTGAAGCTCCTGATGATGGCAAACCTGCCATTGTGTATGATGTAGATTGTGCTGGAGCAAAAAATTATATGGATTTAGCAATAGAGATTTTAAATGGCAAAAAATAAAAAAATAGGACAAGGAATTAATGCATTAATTGCTCCAAGATCTGTAATTGATGTTAAACAAACAGATATTTTGATGAGTAGAATTGTTCCTAATCCAAATCAACCAAGAAGAATTTTTGGAGAAAAATCATTGAAACAATTATCTCAATCAATTGAAGAAAAAGGTCTCATTAGTCCTATTACAGTCAAGCAGTCAAAAAATAAATATATTATTATTGCCGGGGAAAGAAGATTCAGGGCGCATCAACTTCTAAAAAGAAAAAAAATTCCAGCATATATCCTTGAAAGTGATTCAAACAAAGATTTAATGTATATGGCATTGATTGAAAATATTCAAAGAGAAGATTTAAATCCAATTGAACAAGCAAAAGCATATAAATATTTACAAGAAAACATGGGTAGTTCGATTACTGAAATTGCAAAAACAATTGGAAAATCCAGACCAGCAGTATCTAACATATTGAGATTATTAAAATTGCCAATTGAAATTCAAGAAAGTATTCTTGCAGGAAATATTAGTGAAGGTCAAGCTAGAATAATATTACAGAAAAAAACTACTCAAGGTATGATTTCATTATGGAAAAAAATATTAAAAGATAAAATGTCTGTTCGAAAGGTAGAGGCAGCCGTCTCAAGGAATAAAAAATGGCAGAAACAATTAGAAAGCATTGAAAATAAAATTGCTCGAATTATAGGCGTAAAAGTTACAATTAAGAAAAGCAAAAAAACTGGTAAAGGTTTTGTGAAGATTCATTTTGATTCAAAAACTTGGGATAGAGTGTTAGAAGCTTTAGGTATGAAATAAATGAAACATAAAGACTATAAGCTACTTTTTATGTCTGTTTTAAATAAAAAGACATGGCAAATAGAATTTACAAGATCAACACTTATTACTGGTTCTATTGTTCTGGGATTGTGTTTCATTCTATCGTTATCATTATTGGTTCTTTCTATTCCTATCATTAGGGAATATCTTCAAATCAATGCAATCAATCGAAAAATCAATACACAAAAAGAAACAATTGACAATCTTTCAGATAGTTTAAATGAAATTGGATTAATGCAATCTTATATTGAAAATATTATTGGTTTAGAGTCAGAAGATGAACTAGATAGTTCTAATATTCGATTTATGGTAACAGGAAATCTTCCTAGCATAAAACCAAATAATGGAGTCATAAGTAAAGAATTTGATTTAGATAGTAATCATTTTGGAATTGATATTGTGAATGAAGAAAATAGTCCAATATTATCTACTGCAAATGGAGTAGTAATCTATAGCGACTTCTCAGTAAATTATGGTTATTCTATTATTATTGATCATGAAAATGGATATTATTCGCATTATTATCACAATGAAGAAAATTTTGTTAAAAGAAATGAACGTATTGAAAAAAATACAGTGATTGCTCAATTAGGAAATACTGGAATGTCATCAGGGCCTCATCTACATTTTGAAATATGGAAAGATGGAAAACCAATTAATCCATTATCTTTTTTCCCAGATTATTCAAAAAAATCTGATAAATTGGAAATAGAGGATAATGAGTAACAAATCTACCAATAGCCAAACAATAATTGCTGAAGATGTTCAAATTGATGGTGATATGAATTTATCTGGTAATATTACAATCTATGGAGAAATAAGGGGATCAGTCTCTACACATGGTTCAGTACAGCTTGCAAAAAATGGAAAAATTTTTGGCGATGTTAAAGCAACTGCTATTCAGATGAATGGTTATGTTGAAGGCGACATTTACATTGATGGCACTGCAGAATTGTTAAGTAATTGTGAGTTAGTAGGAGATTTAAGATATAAAGTTTTAAATATTCAAGATGGAGCGCAATTTTCCGGTCGATGTGAGATGATTGATAGTGAAATCGATTCTGATTTAACTGGATGAAAAAAGATAACAAATCTTTTATTTCTATTCTTGCAAAAGATTATTCTCTTTCCACCGCTTTTTTTTCAACAATAATTTTTTTTGGGTTATTAGGATTTATTTTGGATAAATATTTTAATCTAAAATATGCACTTATCTTTGGACTTTTTCTGGGAATTATAATTGGTTCTTATCAGATTTATAATTCAATAGTAAAAAATGATTGAAAATCTACATTTTTGCTATTTTCAGATTGATTTTTTTTTATTAGGTTCAAGCGATGTTAATTGATAAAACCGATACTAGTCATAGCAAAGATCCAGCCGAAGTTGCAATAGATCATGTTGCAAATTCTTATGATCATATTATATTACATCTCCCATCACTTGGGGTTTTTGATTTTTCCATTACGAAACATGTTTTTTTGCTAATCTTAGTAGCATTGATTACAGTTTCATCAATGATTTTTTTGGTACAAAACTATATTTCTAGTAAAACGAAAGTGCCAGGCAAGACTATGAATTTTATCGAAATGATTATTCTCTATATGAGAGAGAATGTTTTAAAAGGTTTTATTGGTGAGAAATATTATAAGGATTGGGATGCCCTCGTATATACAATATTCTTTTTTGTTCTTGTTGGTAATTTTTTGGGTTTAATACCTATTTTCGATTTACTAGGTTTTATTAATTATTTAGCTGGAGGAATTCCAGTGGTAAAAGATTTAATACATGGAGGTAATACTGTAACAGCTAATATCAATTTAAATTTTGCCTTAGCAACTATTACTTTTTGTGCATTTACTATTGCAGGAATAAAAAGATACGGATTTTTCCATCATTGGAAAAATTTAGCTCCACCAGGATTAGCGTGGCCATTATATTTTATTGTTGTACCAATTGAGGTCATGGCAATGCTTATTAGACCTATCTCTTTAACCCTTAGGTTAGCAGGGAATATGATGGGAGGGCATTTAGCTCTAATAATTTTTACTCAATTATTTATTATTGAAATCGCAAAAAATTATGGTATTTTTGCTGCACTTGGTGGGTATGGGAGTTGCAGGTGCAATTGCTAGACAACCAGAAGCCAAGGATGAAATCAGAGGCCAAACATTTATTTTGGCAATTTTGGTAGAAGGGACAGCTATTTTGTTAGGGCTGTTATCTTTATTTATTGGTTAATAGGTAGAAAGAAAGGAAAATATGGATAATCCATTGTTTACAATTGATCCAGGTTTATTTATCTGGTCAATAATAATCTTTTTATTAGTCTTGTTTATTTTGAAACGATATGCATGGACACCTTTACTCAATTTTATTGATCAAAGAGAGAAAGAAATTTCTGATTCTTTAGCAATGGCAGAAAGCGCAAAAAAAGATCTTGAGAAAGTAAGAGAAGAATCAGAAAAAATTCTTAATGAAGCAAAAAATCAAAGTAAATCTATCGTTAGCGATGGTAAACAAAGAGCTGAGCAATCTGCTAATACGATTTTGAATGATGCAAAGCAAAAATCAGATGAATTCGTTCTTGATGCTAAAAAGAAGATTGATGTTGAAAAGAAAAGAGCTATTAAAGAGATAAAAGAAGAAGTTGTTGATCTCAGTTTAGATTTAGCATCTCAGGTTTTACAAAGAAATGTTAAAGATGAAGATAATAATAAGTTTGTTCAATCATCTCTTAAAGAAATTAATACTGATGAAGCAAAATCATAAAAAAATAAAAATATATTCAGAAGCATTTTGTTCTTTAGTAACAAATTTTCGAGAATTCCAAACAACCAAAATTATGTTGAATGATTTTGTAGTTCTTATGAAAAAAGATTCAACAATTAATGCATTCTTACAATCTAAATCAATTGATAAAAGTCAAAAAGTAGGAATTTTTAAAAATGCATTAAATGATGTCGTTAATAATGATTTATTAGATGTTATTATAGTAATGGTTGAAAATGATGATATTAATTTGTTATCAGATGTGAATAGAAATTTTCTTTCATTAGCTAAGAAGAAATTAAATGTTGCCTATGTTGAAGTGATTGCATCATTTGATATGGAAGATGATTCTAAAAATAATCTTTTAGAAGAATTAAAAACAGCTACAAAAAAAGAAATTGATCTTAATTTTTCCGTTGATAAAAGTTTAATTGGTGGATTAAAAATTAAAGTTGATGACATGTTATTTGATAGTAGTTTGAAAACAAAATTAGAAAATGCAAAATTAAAATTAATAGGGGTATAAATGGAAATTAAAACAAATCAAATTGGAGACTTGTTACGAAATCAGATAAAAAATATTGATAGTGATATTGATATTAATGAAGTGGGTGAAGTTTTAGAAGTTGGAGATGGTGTTGCTAGAACAAGCGGTCTTGGTAATGTTATGAGTTCTGAACTTGTAGAATTCCCAAATGGTGTTTTTGGTATGGCATTAAACTTGGAAGAAGAAAATGTGGGAGCTGTATTATTTGGAGATAGTAGTCTGATAAAAGAAGGAGATACCGCAAAGAGAACTGGAAGAGTTGCTGAAGTTCCTGTTGGAGAAGAATTATTAGGTAGGGTTGTGAATCCTTTAGGTCAACCCCTCGATGGTAAAGGACCTATTAATGCAAAAGCAACACTTCCAATTGAAAGAAAAGCCTTAGGTGTAATGTCAAGATCCCC
>LULG01001375.1_pt1 | contig 11594 bp, 12 predicted proteins | sample 728211 | NCBI WGS metagenome assembly LULG01 (sample SAMN03860295, study PRJNA289734) | marine metagenome | biome: seawater column; feature: ocean; material: water; isolation source: Red Sea water column Station 169 - depth 200m | place: Saudi Arabia: Red Sea | collected 2011-10-15 | depth 200 m | reverse complement strand
GGTGGCGGTCATCGGAACGATTACGATCGCCTCGGGCGCGATGCCATAGGCGGCGATCAGCGCCGCGGCGGCCATATTGGCCTGCGCCATTGCCAGCGGCGAGGCGCGCGTACCGAGGCGGAGCGGGCGGTCGGGCGTGGGAAGCGGAATCGATGCCATGCGCGCCTGCTAGGGCTTCGGCGCGCGAAAGAAAAGGTGGCGCACGGTCTTGCAGGGACTCGATCGTCCGCCGCTTGCCCCCGCCCCCCTGGCACGGGTAAGGGGGCGCAACATTATGTCTCTCATCCTTGGCCTCGAATCGAGCTGCGACGAAACCGCGGCAGCGCTCGTCACCGACGACCGGCGCATCCTCGCGCATCGGGTCGCGGGACAGGAGGCCGAGCACCGGCCCTATGGCGGCGTCGTTCCCGAAATCGCGGCGCGCGCGCATGTCGACCGCCTCGCCCCGATCGTCGAAGGCGTGCGCTTTCCCTATCTGCTACTGCTCGTCTCCGGCGGGCACTGCCAGCTTCTGCTCGTGCGCGGTGTCGACGATTATCGGCGGCTTGCCACCACGATCGACGACGCCGCGGGCGAGGCCTTCGACAAGACCGCAAAGCTGCTCGGGCTCGGCTATCCGGGCGGTCCGGCGGTCGAACGGCTTGCGGCGGACGGCGATCCGCATGCGGTGCCGCTCCCCCGCCCGCTGGTCGGTAGCGCCGAACCGCATTTCTCCTTCGCCGGTCTCAAGAGCGCGGTGGCGCGCGCGGTCGCATCGGGCGCGCACCGTCCCGCAGACGTAGCCGCGTCTTTCCAGCAAGCGGTCGTCGACTGCCTGATCGATCGCAGCCGCATCGCACTCGCCGCCTGCCCCGAAGCCACCGCCTTTGTCGTCGCGGGCGGCGTCGCTGCCAATGGTGCGATCCGCGCCGCGCTCACCGGCCTCGCCGCCGCGTTCGACAAGCTGTTTGTCGCGCCGCCGCTGTGGCTCTGCACCGACAATGGCGCGATGATCGCCTGGGCGGGCGTCGAGCGCTTCGCCGCGGGGCTCAGCGATCCGCTCGACACGGCGGCGCGGCCGCGCTGGCCGCTCGATCCCGCCGCCGAAGCCGTGCGCGGCGCCGGAGTAAAGGCATGACGCGCGACTGCATGACGTCATTTGAAAAGTTCGGCGTCGTCGGTGGCGGCGCCTGGGGCACGGCACTCGCCCAGCTTCTCGCCGCCGAGGGCGCACCGGTGCGCCTGTGGGCGCGCGAGGAAGACGTCGTGGCGGCGATCAACGCCGAGCATCGCAATCCACTGTTCCTGCCCGGTGCGGCGCTGTCGCCTTCGCTCACGGCAACGAGCGACCTTGGCGCGCTGTCGGGGCTGGACGCGCTGCTCGTCGTCGTGCCGGTGCCCTATCTGCGCGCCGTGCTCGCGGCGCTGCCCGCAGGCGATGCGCCGCTGATCTTCTGCAGCAAGGGGATGGAGGCGGGCAGCTTCGACTTCCCGATCGACATCGCGCGCGAAATCTTTCCCGGCCGCGGCTTTGCCGTGTTGTCGGGGCCGACCTTCGCGCACGAGGTCGCGGCGGGGCTACCGACCGCAATCACGCTGGCGGCCGAGGACGCCGCGCTTGCCGAGGCGCTCGCCCGCGCGCTCGCCCGGCCGCATTTTCGTCCTTATGTATCGACCGACATGATCGGCGCCGAAATCGGCGGGGCGATCAAGAATATCCTCGCCATCGCCTGCGGCATCGTCGATGGCGCCGGGTTGGGGCTCAACGCGCGCGCCGCGCTGATCAGCCGCGGCTTTGCCGAGATGACGCGCTTCGGGCTCGCGCGCGGGGCGCAGGCCGAAACGCTCGCCGGGCTCGCCGGGCTGGGCGATCTCGTCCTGACCTGCACCTCGTCCAATTCGCGCAATTTCGCGCTCGGCCAGGGGCTGGGGCGCGGCGAAAGCGCTGCAACGCTGATGGCCGACCGCCGCACCGTTGCCGAAGGCGCATTCAGCGCCCCGGTGGTCGCCGCCGCCGCGCGCGCCGATGCGATCGACATGCCGATCACCGACGCGGTGGCGCGGCTCGTCGCGGGCGAAACGCGCGTCGCCGACGCCATTCAGGCCCTGCTCAGCCGCCCGCTGCGACCCGAAGGCCGATGATGCACCGCCGCCGATTGCCCGGATTGCCCGGATTGCCTAGCCCTTTTCCGCGCGCTAAACAGCGTGTAGGGGAGCAGCAGAAGGGGCGCCAGGCTTGAGCCAGACGGACAGCGCAGCCGCGCCCCCTTCCGCATCCACCGTGGCCGATCCGGTCGGGCAGGATGCTGACACCGCCGCGCTCGCCAAGGGCGGCCGCACCAATTTCTTCGGCTTCATCCTGCGCCTCGTCGCGCGCCTGCCCTTTCTCTATTTCGCCGGGCGCTGGTATGGCCCCGAAGCGGTCGGCCGCTTCGCCTTTGCCGTGCTCGTGATCGAGCTGATCGCGCAGCTTGCGACGCTCGGGCTCAAGCGCGGCCTCGCCGAACAGCTCAGCAAGCCGGGCGCCGATCATCGTCATATCGTGTGGGACGGCATGTTCGTCGCCTTCCTCGCCTCGGCGTTCGGCTCGGCGATTCTCTTCGCCTTTCCGCAGCTCATGTTCCCCTCGGGCGATATCGACGGCTGGGATCGCTGGGTGGCGATCACCGTCTTCGCGATCGCCGGGGCCGACATCGCACTCGCCGCCTGCGCCTATCGCTACGACATCGGCGCTACGGTCCGCGCGCGTTCGATCGTCGAACCCTGGGCGATCAGCGCCGCCGCGTTCGGCTTCGCCTTCTATTCGCTGCGCGACGGGTTGATCCTTTCCTACGCCGCCGCGATGATCGCGACCTTCTTCACCGCGCTCATTCCGATGATTCGCCACTATGGCGGCCCCGGCGTCTGGCGCCCGCATCCCGCGCAGCTCATCTCGCTCGCCCGCCGCAACGCGCCGCTCGCCGCTGCCGATGCGATCGAATGGGGAACCCGCCGGCTCGACCTGTTCATCCTCGGCCAGTTCACCTCGCCCGCGATCTACGGCATCTATTACATGGCGCAGCAGGTTGCCTCGCTGCCGCAGAAGCTCAAGACCAGCTTCGAGCCGATCCTCGGCCCCGTCATCACCCGCAATCTGGCGGAGAACCGCCTCGCCGCGGTCGCCGCGCAGGTCAGCCAGGTCGGCTTCTGGATCATCGCGGCGCAAGCAGGAATCGCGCTTGCGCTCGGCATTCCGGGCGAAGCGGTGATGGGCCTCGTCGGCCCGCAGTTCGTCGAGGGCAATGTCGCACTCGCCTTCCTGCTCGCGGCGGAGGTCGTGGCGGCGACGGCGGTGGTGAGCGAAGCCGCGCTCGTCTATGTCGCGCGCCACCGCAATCTGCTGATCAGCATCGCGACGCTCGCACTGCAGGCGGTGCTCAGCGTCGCGCTGATTCTCACCGCCAAGTCGATGGGGCTACCGCCGATCGCCTATGCCGGCGCCGTCGCGCTCGCGCTGATGCTCGCGCTCGGTTTCGCGTCGGTGGTGAAGGCGCGGCTGCTCGCGCGTATTCTCGGGGCGCCCGTCAACAGCCTGCGCTGGGCGCTCGTCTGGGCCACCGCCGGGGCGACGGTTCTCGGCTGGGGCGCGACGCAGATGCCCGAATGGGCCGAGCTGCTGATCGGCGTCCCCTTCATCCTCGGCATCTATGCGTGGCTGATCTGGACGCGCGGCTTCGGTCCGGCCGACCGGGCGCTGTTCCGCAAGCAGCCTGACGCGGCCGCCCCCGCAAGCTGAACCGCCGCATCAGCCGAGGCGCGCGGCGACCTCCGCTTTCAGATCGCTTTGCGCGCGCGGGCCGACCTGCGCGATGATTTCGCGCGCGCACACCGCACCCATCGTCAGGCAATCGGCGAGCGAACGGCCCTCGGCCTGACCCGCAAGGAAACCCGCCGCAAACAGGTCACCGGCGCCCGTCGTGTCGACGACCGTATCGATCGGCTCAGCGCCGACCGCGACGCGCTCGCCGTTCGCAACCGCGATCGCGCCCTTTTCGCTGCGCGTCACGACGAGCAGCGGTACGCGCGGTGCGATCGCCGCAACCGCGGCTTCGAAGTCCTGCGTTCCGGCGAGCGCGCAGATCTCGACCTCGTTGGCGAACAATATGTCGAACAATCCTTCGCCGATCAGCGCGCGGAAATCATCGCCATGGCGGTCGATGATGAAGGCGTCGGACAGGGTGAAGGCAACCTTTCGTCCGGCCCCGCGCGCGACGTCGATCGCGCGGCGCATCGCGGCGCGCGACAGCGGCGGATCCCACAGATAGCCCTCGAGATAGAGGATGTCGGCGTCGGCGCCGAGCTGGTCGTCGGCAACCTGGCCGATGAAGGCGCAGCGGCGGCCGAGCGCGGCCATGCCGGCGAGCGTGTTCGCTGCCGATCCGCCCGACATTTCGATCGCCGGACCCATCGCCGCATACAGCCGCCCTGCTTCTTCGGCATCGATCAGGCGCATCGACCCTTTGGTCAGGCCCTCGGCCTCGATCAGCGCGTCGTCGGCGCGGGCAATGACATCGACGATCGCATTGCCGATCGCAACGACTTCGAAACGGGCGGTGGAGGCCATGAAAAATCCTGTGATGCGTGGGAAAATATGCCGCGCGCCTTAGGGGGCCGCGCGCGCCAAGGCAAGCGCGACGCTTGACGACGCAGCGCCCGCCGCGCCATTCGGACGCATGGCCCGTGCCGTCCAAGCCCTGTTCCTCGCCATCGGCGACCTGTCGAGCCCGCGGGTGCTGCGCATCCTGGCGATCAGCCTTGCCCTCACCCTGCTGCTGTTCATTGCGGCGGGCGCGACGCTTCTGGCTGGGGCGCGCTGGGCGCTCACGCATTGGCAGTGGCTGGGCGCGGCGGGGATCGACATGGCGAGCGTGCTGATCCTGCTGCTGCTGATCGCGGGGAGCTGGCTCTTGTTTCGCGCCGTCGCGATTGTCGTCGTCGGGCTGTTCGCCGACGCCATCGTCGCCGATGTCGAGGGGCGCCACTATCCCGCCGCCGCGGCAGGCGCGGTCGATGTCGGCTGGCGGCAGTCGGCCGCCCTCGCGCTCGCATCGCTCGCGCGCCTGATCCTTGGCAATCTTGCCGCGCTGCCCTTTTATGTCCTCCTCCTGGTGACGGGAATCGGCACGCCGATCCTCGCCCTCTTCGTCAACGCGCTGCTGCTCGGCCGCGATCTCGAGGCGATGGTCCTCGCGCGCCATCCCGGCCGGCCACGCCGCGAGCGGCGCGCGCGCTGGTCGCTCGGCCTGCTGTCCGCCGCAAGCTTTCTGGTTCCCGTCGCCAATCTGTTGGCGCCCATCGCGAGCGCGGCTATGGCCGTCCACATGCTCCATCTGCGCCGGGCAGACAGATAAAGGGGAACCGGCTTGACCCGCACCACCAACTTGGCCGCGCTCGCCGGCCTTTCGCTGATGCTCGGCGGCTGCGCCGCGACCGCGGTTCCGCGTGTAACACCGCCGCCGACGAACAGCGCCCCGGCGCCGCTCAACCCGCCGCGTATCACCCAGAATAATGCGCTCGTCGGGCGCGATGCCAACAGCGCGCTGCGCCTGTTCGGCAAACCGCGGCTCGACGTCAGCGAGGGCGCGGGTCGCAAGCTGCAATTCGCCGGTTCGGCATGCATATTGGATGTTTATTATTACGCCCAGCGCTCAGGCGCCGAGGCGCTTGCCACCCATGTCGACGCGCGCACCCCCGACGGGCGCGACGCGAATGTCGACAGCTGCATCGCCGCGCTGCGGCGGTAGGGCAAAGATCGATCCGGAAATGAGTGCGCTAGGCGCGATCGATCGCGCCCGTATCGAGTAACGGCGCGGCGTCGATGTCGGCGGCGCCGAGCACGATCGCCAGCCGCTCGGCCGCGGCCAGGATCATCGCCTGTTCCCATGCGGGCAGCGCGGCGAAGCGGTCGGCGAATATCTGTTGCAGCATATCGGGCGCCTCGGCGACGCGGCGCTGACCCGCGTCGGTCGCGGTCAGCAGCATCTGTCGCTTGTCGCGCTCGCTTCGCGTCCGCGTCACCAGCTCCATGGCAACCAGCCGATCGACGATGGCGGTGATCGTCGCGTGGCTGAATTGCAGGCGCTGTGCGACCTGCCCCGGCGTGGCGCCCTGCGCCCCCGCCACATCGCGCAGCACGAGCAGCTGCGACGGCGTCAGGCCGGTCGCCGCGCCCAGCTTGCGGCTGCCCGTCTCGGTCGCGCGCAGGATGCGCCGCAGCGCGCGCAGGGTGGCGTTGGCAATTTCGGACTCCATCCCGCCTTGTTAGCCGCGCCCGCGGAGGGCGCCAATTGCAAAGTCGCGCCCGCCGGGATGCAGAATTTTATTTCATTATATGAAACATTATGGTCGCCGCGGGGTTGAACGAGGCGACGAACATCCTATATTTCGCGGCATACTGGGCCGGTTGGCTCGAATGTGCGCATAGCAATATTTCAGGAGATGAAAGATATTTGACCGGCCACAGGAACGGGACACGGCGCCATCCGCAAAGGACACGCCGTCCGGCCGACCCGCCGCGTCGCTGCAATTTCGCAAGCCGGTCGCCACCGACGGCCCGGCGATCACCGCGCTGATCGCGGCCTGCCCGCCGCTCGACCGCAATTCGCGCTACTTCAATCTGATCCAGTGCACCCATTTCGCCGACAATTGCATCGTCGCCGAACGCGGCGGTCGCATTCTCGGCTGGATTTCCGGGCATCGCCCGCCCTCCGAACCGAGCGCCTTCTTCGTCTGGCAGGTCGCGGTCGCGCCCGAAGGACGCGGCCAGGGGCTCGCCAGCCAGATGCTCGACGAACTGCTCACGCGGCCGGCGCAGGCGGGCGTGACGCACGTTCTGGCGACGATCACCGCCGACAATGCGGCGTCGTGGGCGCTGTTCCACGGCCTTGCCCGGCGCCACGATACGACGCTCGACCGCAGTATCGTCTTCGAGCGCGACGCCCATTTCGCGGGCGTCCATCCCAGCGAGTTTCAAGCCCGCATCGGGCCATTCGCCATCGATACGACACCGACCGATACGACATCGCCTGAATGACTCAGGCACAATGACACAGGCAGAATAGGGGTATTCACATGATCAACGCACCCAAACCGTCCGGGTCCATTCCCGACCGGAGCATTTACGAACGCCGCGAATCGGTGGTCCGCAGCTATGCCCGCGCGATGCCGCGTCAGTTCGGCAAGGCCGAAGGCGTATGGATGCACGACGATCAGGGCGGTCGCTATCTCGACTTCCTGTCGGGCTGTTCGACGCTCAACTATGGTCACAACCATCCGATTCTGAAGCAGGCGCTGCTCGATTATATCGCCGCCGACGGCATCGCCCACGGGCTCGACCTGCACACCGATGCCAAGGCTGCCTTTCTCGACACGTTCGAGGATGTGATCCTGAAGCCGCGCGCACTCGACTATCGCGTCATGTTCACCGGCCCGACCGGCACCAACGCGGTCGAGGCAGCGATCAAGCTCGCGCGCAAAGTGACGGGTCGCGAACTGGTTATCGCCTTCACCAACGGCTTTCACGGTATGACGCTCGGCGCGCTTGCCTGCACCGGCAATGCCGCCAAGCGCGGCGGCGCGGGCGTCCCGCTCGCCCATGTCGCGCACGAACCCTATGACGGCTATTTCGGCCCCGAGGTCGACACCGCCGAACTGCTCGACCAGCGGTTGGCCGATCCGTCGAGCGGCCTCGACGCCCCCGCCGCAATCCTGGTCGAAACGGTGCAGGGCGAAGGCGGCCTCAACGCTGCCTCGCCCGAATGGCTGCGCAAGATCGCCGACATCGCAAAGCGCCACGGCGCGCTGCTGATCGTCGACGACATTCAGGCGGGCTGTGGCCGCACGGGAAGCTTCTTCAGCTTCGAGGAAATAGGCTTCACCCCCGACATCGTCACGCTTGCCAAATCGCTGTCGGGCATGGGCCTGCCCTTCGCGCTACGCGCGCATCGCCGCCGAACATGGCTTCGAAACGCGCGGCCGCGGGATGATGCGCGGCATCAACGTCGGGTCGGGAGAACGCGCCGGGGCGATCACCGCCGCCTGCTTCGACGCCGGCCTCATCATCGAAACCAGCGGCGCGCACGACGAAATCGTCAAGGTGCTCGCGCCGCTCGTCATCGATGACGCCCTGCTCTCGGCAGGGCTCGACATTCTCGAAACCAAGATCCGCGAAGCGATGGCCGACGATTACGCCGTCGCCGCCGAATGAAGACAGGAGACCGACCATGATCATCCGCAATCTCGACCAGATCCGCAAATCCGACCGCAACGTCCGCTCGAACGGCTGGGCCAGCGCGCGCATGCTGCTCAAGGACGACGGGATGGGCTTTTCCTTCCACGTCACCACCATGTTCGCGGGCAGCGAGCTGAAAATGCATTATCAGAACCACCTCGAGGCGGTGTTCGTGCTCAAGGGCACGGGGACGATCGAGGATCTGGACAGCGGCGAAATCCATCGGCTCGAACCCGGCGTGATGTATGCGCTCGACAAGCACGACCGCCACATCGTGCGCCCCGAAACCGACATACTGACCGCCTGCGCCTTCAATCCGCCGGTCACCGGCAAGGAAGTGCATGACGCAAGCGGCGCCTATCCGGCCGAGGCCGACATGGCGAGCGAGCCGGCGCGCGAGGCCGCGCCCGCAGCGTAAAACCCATATCAACAGGGGGAAGTCCCATGACCGACATCTACCCATCGCGTCACGCGGCCGCGCCAGAAATGCGGCCGCGGCTCGACCCGGTCGTCCGCAGCGCGTGGACGCCCGACGCACCGATCAGCCGCGAGCAGGCGGAGGGCTTCGATCGCGACGGCTATCTGCTGCTCGAGAACCTCTTCGACGACGAGGAAGTGACCTATTTGCAGCGCGCCGCGGGCAAGCTGCTCGCTGATCCCGACGCGCTCGACGAGGAAACGATCGTCACCGAGCCGCAGAGCCGCGAAATCCGGTCGATCTTCGACATTCACAACCAGAGCGCGATCATGGCGCGGCTTGCTGCCGACGAGCGGCTGGCGGGGATCGCGCGCTTCCTGCTCGGCGACGAGGTTTACATCCACCAGTCGCGCCTCAACTACAAACCCGGCTTCAAGGGCAAGGAATTCTACTGGCACAGCGATTTCGAAACCTGGCATGTCGAGGACGGCATGCCGCGGATGCGCGCGCTTTCAATGTCGGTTCTGCTCGCCGAGAACACGCCGCACAATGGCCCGCTGATGGTCATTCCGGGGTCGCATCGCACCTATCTGACCTGCGTCGGCGAAACACCCGACGACCATTATCGCCAGTCGCTGAAGCGCCAGGAATATGGCGTTCCCGACGAGGACAGTCTCGCCGAACTGGCGCATGATCACGGTATCGTTGCGCCGACCGGCGCGCCGGGAACCGTGATCCTGTTCGACTGCAACCTGATGCACGGGTCGAACGGCAACATCACCCCCTTCCCGCGCGCGAATGCCTTCCTCGTCTATAATGCGGTGAGCAACCGGCTCGAAAAGCCGTTCGGGGTCGACAAGCCGCGCCCCTGGTTCCTCGCGCACCGCGGCGCGCCCGAACCGCTCGCCATCGAGGCAGGCCCGCTGACCGAAAGGATTGCGGCATGACACAGGACGTCAAAAAGGGTGGGCACAGCGTCGAAAAGATCGGCGGTACGTCGATGGCGGCGACCGCGACATTGTTCGACAATGTGCTGATCGCCGGCCGCTCGGGCGCCGATCTCTACAATCGCATTTTCGTGGTGTCGGCCTATGCCGGGATCACCAACCTGCTGCTCGAGGACAAGAAGACCGGCGAACCCGGCGTGTTCGGGCGCTTCGTCGCCGACGACGAGGACAGCGACGGCTGGCGCCGCGCGATGGAGGCGGTGCGCGGTGCGATGCATGCGCGCAACGAGGCGATGTTCGCGCGCCGCGAGAGCCGTGACGAGGCCGATGCCTTCGTCGACATGCGGCTTGATGCCGTATCGGCCTGCCTCGACGATCTGGCCCGGCTGCGCAGCCACGGGCGCTTTTGCGTCAAGGAACAACTCGTCACCGCGCGCGAACTGCTCGCCGGATTGGGCGAGGCGCATAGCGCCCACAGCACCGCGCTGCTGCTGCGCGATCGCGACGTGAACGCGCGCTTCGTCGATCTGACCCCCTGGGATCAGGAGGATCTGCGCACGCTCGACGCGCGGATCACGGAGGCCTTTGCCGACATCGATCTGGCGACGACGCTGCCGATCGTCACCGGCTATGCCGGCTGCCAGGGCGGCATGGTGAAACGCTTTGCGCGCGGTTATACCGAAATGACCTTCTCGCGCATCGCGGTGCTGACCGGCGCGCGCGAGGCGATCATCCACAAGGAATTCCACCTGTCGAGCGCCGACCCCAAGCTGGTCGGCGAGGATAAGGCGCGCAAGATCGGCCGTACCAACTACGATGTCGCCGACCAGCTCGCCAATCTGGGCATGGAGGCGATCCATCCGGGCGCCGGACGCGGCCTCAGGCAGACCGACATTCCGCTGCGCGTGCGCAACACCTTCGACCGCGAAGATGGCGGCACGCTCGTCACCGGCACCTATGTCTCCGACGTGCCGCGGGTCGAGATCGTCACCGGCATCCGCCAGATGCAGGCGTTGCAATTCTTCGAACAGGATATGGTCGGTGTGAAGGGCTATGACGCCGCGATCCTCGACGTGCTGACGCGCCACGGCCTTTGGATCGTCAGCAAGGCGTCGAATGCCAACACCATCACACATTATCTTTCGGCGAGCGCAGGCGCGGTGAAAAAGGTGATCGCCGATCTGCAAAAACAATATCCCGACGCCGCAATATCGGCGCATCCGGTTGCCATGGTGTCGGTGATCGGCAGCGACATCGCGCGGCCGGGGCTGGTGCCCGATGCGCTGCGCGCGCTTGACGACGCCGGTGTCGCGATGATCGCGATGCAGCATCAGATCCGTAACGTCGATGTCCAGTTCATCGTCGAAAGCCGCGATTTCGATGCCGCCGTCCGCGCGCTGCAACACGATCCTGATCGGGTTGGTCGCCACCGCCTATTTCGGCGGATTGACGCTCGGCGCCTTGCGCGCCGGCGCGATCGTCCGCCGCGTCGGGCATATCCGCGCCTTTGCCGCCTTCGTCGCGCTGCTTTCGGCGAGCACGCTCACCTATGCACTGGTCCAGCACCCGCTGCTGTGGGCCTTGCTGCGGCTGGTCGACGGCCTGTGCGTCGCGGGCATGTTCATCTGCGTCGAAAGCTGGCTCAACGACCGCGCCGAACCCGAGACGCGCGGCGGCATCCTCGCCGCCTATATGGTCGCGCTCTATTCGGGGCAGGCCGTCGGTCAGCTTTTCCTGAGCACCGGTGCGGCAACGCCGGCCGTCCCCTTTCAGATCGCCTCGATCCTCATCTCGCTCGCCATCCTGCCGGTCTGCTTGACACGCAGCGCGGCGCCAACCCTGGGCGAAGCCGATAACCTTCCCCTCGCACGGCTGTTTGCCGCCTCGCCGCTCGGGCTGGCGGGGGCGGCGATCACCGGGCTGATCCTCGGCGCCTTCTACGGCATGGCTGCGATCTATGCGCGCGGGATCGGCCTGGGGC
>LULG01000211.1_pt1 | contig 11709 bp, 18 predicted proteins | sample 728211 | NCBI WGS metagenome assembly LULG01 (sample SAMN03860295, study PRJNA289734) | marine metagenome | biome: seawater column; feature: ocean; material: water; isolation source: Red Sea water column Station 169 - depth 200m | place: Saudi Arabia: Red Sea | collected 2011-10-15 | depth 200 m | reverse complement strand
GTCGGGAAAAAACCGTCAATGGAAATGCTAGAAAGAACCTATGTTTTATTAGGTTTTTTATATTCGTAGTACCCCCTTGTTAATTAACTCAGTTGTTTTAGCAATATTCTTTTGTAAATTTTTTTGAAAAAAGAAATTAAATATATTTATAGATTTCTTATTCATAATATCAAAAAACGGAAACGTTTTTTTATAACTTACTGCACGTTTCTCAAAAATATATAATGCTTTGTTACCTGACTTATCACGTTTAAAAATTCCAGTTGAATTTATAAAATGATTTTTTTTATTTCTAAATGTTGAAATAATATTACGATGATTTCTTACGTTACCAAAGTTATTTAAGCTTACGTTTCTTGTTGGTAAGACCCGACCTTTTTTATATGGACGACTACCGCCCTCAATAGAATACTTTAACCATGTACTAACTAACGGACTAAAGTAAACGTAACCAATTGGTAACGCGGTCTTACTTCTTTTAGGTGCTTGGTATCGTACGTCCTTTAAAGTTTTATTCGTTGGTCTATCAACGTGTCTAGGCATTTCCTTTATTGTTGCGTTCCTTAATGTAAACGCGGTGTTGCCTATTGTTTCATTAGTTGTAAAAGGTATCTGACTTTTACCAACTTTATTTAAACCTTTTGTAAATCTTTTAATGTTAGACTTAATATCTAACTTAACCTGAGGTGTTGCCATAATATTATTTGAATTGTTTTTTTTATATCGTTCCCTCTCGCGAACTTAGGAAAACATAAAAACCCGAATTATTTGCGCTAATAACCGATTTTTTTTTCTTATCACTTTTAGCGTTAAACACAATTAGGGTAAATAATTAAGTCATTTTTAAGAGGTATAAAGGGGGCGATTAAGCCCCCATTTATTTATTATTTCTTATCTCTTTTTTGTACAAATATTTGTAACGCATTATCTATTGGTTTTATTTCAGCGTGAATATAATGCTTATTATCGTCAAAATCAGCGTACTTAGAACGTTCTAATTCTATCGCACTCTTTAAAGCTAATATAACTTTTTCGCTTAGGTCGTCCTCTTTCATTATAGCCGTTAAGTCTTTAGCGTTATCTTTTAAAAATTTACTTAAATGATCGTCGCTACCGCCACCGTGATTTAAAACAAAAGGTGTTTTAAGTTTACTCATATTTATTACCTCGTTAGTTATTAAAATATTTCTTTTGTAACAACTCTAACTTTTGTTCGGGCGATAACACGTCAACTAAATTCTCTACGAAGATATGTTCTTGCTCGTCCAAAAGTTGTCGTCCACCTTTTACAAAACCTATCGCATTAATTCTTTTTTCTTCCGCAATAGCTTGTAGCATTTGAACTGTTGAACAAACTAAAATATTTTGGTTTATTTTTTTCATAACGTATTTTACCACACGCCCTTTTTCAAAATCGTCTAGAATTGAGTAAAGTTGTTTTTTAAAAAAAAAAAGTATTGATAGTCGCGATGTATAAACATAAAGAAAAAGCTTTTTTGGATTTTAGAGCTGTTTTTGTTTCCACTTTGTTGAATAGTAGCTTAACAAACTGTCGCACGATCTTAAATTAATTAACATTGGCGTTGTAACAAAATGTGATCTGACACTTTTTTGTTTTTTTTAACGAACTATACCTTGATTAAAAATATAATATAAATTTCCTAAACTTACTTTCATTCGACGAGCAACAGTTTGACGAGTTAAATTTAATTTTTTAGCAATCTCGCCATAAGAATAGTTATCGCCACAATGTAATATTGTTAGCTGATAATCGGCTTTACCTAATTCTAAAGTAATTATTTTTAATTTATCTAAAGCATTTAAACGCCCAATATTATTGTCATTCCAATTACCGCCTGTATCAATACGGTCTGTTGTATAGCTTATGATTGTTTTTGGTATGGTTCTCTCATAAATACCTCTTAATTTTGTCCCTGCAAAATGTAATTCGTGATCTATGTAACCTTTGTAATAATTTGTGTCCAACCAACACTCATTAACGTTCTTAGCCACCATACGACCGCGCCTGATTAAGAACCATTTAAGCTTACGCCTATCTTCAGGTTTTAAACTCATATCCGAACCCTTTTTAGAAATTTCTTATAATTTCTAAAAGGTTCGGCGGAAAATATATTTATATATAGGGGGGTTAAATTTCCGCCAAAAAAAAACGCTGTAATATCAATGGTTTCTGACTTTTTCCGACGTTGGCGCGGAAAGTTAAAAAATGGCATAAACATTAGGTTTTTTCATATCCTTTCTTATCTCGATAAGCGATAATTCCCCTCGCCTCTAACATCTTAATTATACGTTCAATCATGTCTTTTGGTATCTCAGGCGTTAATTCGTGAATAATTGGTAAATATAATTTACCTTGTTTTTTTAATGGGACTTTCTGACCATTTAGATAAGTAATAGCCTCTATTATTTTTGGTGTGTAAAGTTTTATATCGTTATTTTCCTGAGTGTCTTTTTCATAAGCTACAAAACAACCATTCTCGAATTTAAAATAGCAATTTTCCTCGTCCCCTGCTTTTGAGTAGTTAGATTTAACTTTATTCAAAACAAGTGTATTAGAATTGTCGTCTAATTTAGATAAATACCACATAGCACGAAAACCACCGACCCATGACGTTGAACCTGAGTATTTATGACCGCCGTTCTGTCCTGCTAAACTTGGGTGTGCAATAACTAATATTGTTAAGTCTAAGTCTTTAATTAATTTACCTAATACTGCTTTTAGAAAAAAGTTGACCTCAGATCGTACAATTTCATTACCACCAAAAAAGTCTTGCAGTACATCAAGCACTAAAAATTGTATTTTTTCTTCTTTAACAACTTTTTCAACGTAATAATAAAATTTAGTTAATTTAGGTTCAAGCTTATCATCAAACGTACATAAACGATTATCAAAACCGACCCTATCCATATAAATAAAATTATCTAATCCTGCGTCGTCAAATATTCCTAAATTTGCATTTAAACTTTTTTGTCTTGATTGAAATATTGTTGATGTATCTTCACAAGCTATATACAAAGTTTTATATCGTTCTTTTACCTTTAGCTTATTACCGTAGTCATACCCTTGCGATAAGCAAGTTGCCAAACCCTGCGCTATCGAGGACTTTCCCGTTCCTGCGGGTGCATACAAACCGCAAACTGTATTTTTAACAAGCCATTGATCTATTAACCAAGTTATAGGCTCACATTTTTTATTCATTAAATCAGAAACTTTTATGTACTCAGACTTAACTTCCTCATCGCGTTTTTTAAATGTTTCTGCCTCAATAATCATATCTTTAATACGATCGTTGAAATGACCTTTAGAATATTTGTCAAAAGTATAATGAACTTTTTTACTTAACCACTCAACACCTCGACCCTCTTGTTCAAGCGTAAGATTAGGATTTTTAGAACTACAAATATCTTGAAAGTCATGCCAACTATCAGCTACCAATTTTTCTAAATCAGGCTCAATTTGATCTGTATGTTTAAGTAAACATTGTTCCATTAAATTAGCAAAAATAATCTTACTAGCTTTATCGTCCCTGTTATCAATAATTTTGCCGTCCTCGTTTACTAAATCCATATTAATTACATTAGACGTAGTTGTTGGTGTTGTTGTTTTAATTCCGTCGTACCATTTTTTAGGTAGCATTGTTAAAGCCTGAACATTGGTAAATTTATAATCTTTAGTTGGGGGCGCAATTACATAGCCACCCGTTGACCTAACATCAACGCCAATTAATCTTTTTAAATTAGTCGCGTTGCCAATTTCTATGTCCTCAGGTAGCCTAAAGTATCTATGTTCGCCCCCTGAACGCGTCTGAGCCGTTAGTGTTTTAGGTAATTCGCCCAATTCCTGCTCTAACTTAGCAAAAGACCTAAAACCCTCTTTACCGTCCTCGCCTTTAACATCAATATCTATAACTAATATTCCGTCGCCTGTTCGTATTGCAAGTTCGTCATCGTCATTAAACAAATTATTAAGTTCGTCTAAATCCTGTTCCTCAATTTCTCGCCATTTAATTTTAGGGACTTTATTCTTACATGGAAATACAATTAGATTATTTTGGTTAAAAAATTCAATAGCAGTTTTTAATTCTGTATTACTTTTAATCAATTTATTATTTACTTAGTTTGCTTATTTCGTGATCTTTTTTCATTATTTCAACTTGGTGCTGTTCGCGTTCAATTTGAAAGTTTTTTTTTAATAAATCTATTTCTGCATTTTTAACTTTTACCTCTTTAAACAATGTAACTCTAATTTGTTTTTCTTCGTTTAAATCTTTATTTAATTCTTTAATTTCTGTTTCTAAATTAACAATTTCTTTTTCTGCGGTTTCAATAAGCTTATTTTTATCCATTAATTTATTTACTAATTGTTCCTGCGTATGTTGTTTGTAATATTCAGGTAAAGGTATTGTAAAAGGATTTTTAGTCATTTATTCAAACCTTAATCTTACAGGCTCGGAAGCTCTATTTTTAGATTTTTCAAAAAATTTGTTAATATCGTTTGGATTAAAACCAAATCGCATATTGTTTTTTATAGGTTTTGGATAAACACCTTGTTTAATTCTTTTTTTTAAAGTGTTGATTGAACAACCCATTATTTTACAAACCTGTTTAGCGGTGTGTACTTGCATTATCTAATTTTTTCTTTTTTGTTAAACCAATCTTTCGCCATAACAACAAATTCATATACAAAACCTAATATGTAAATTGTAAGTTCAAAGACTAAGCAGATTGCTTTAAATAAATAATAAAAACTTTTATAAATATATTTCATAATATTTTGGACGGGGCGGTATAGTTAACTAACCAAAGAGCAAAGATGTTTTTTTTCATACTCGCCCCTATCCTTTATAGTTGTTTGACGGTTTTTAATGCGTCAATACTACTATTCTGTTGTTCCTGAACGTGTTGCTTAATTTCAGAAACGTCATCAATCTCAATTACTTGCGATTGACTTGAACCGTTAGTATCGTTGTTGTTAGGATTGCCAATTACTGTACTAAGTTTAAAAACAGGTTCAGCACTTGTAACTTTACCCTCTTTATTCTTTAAAGGTTTAGTTCCTGCGTACTCAAAAATTGGCAAATAGTTTTTACTATTTGACCAATTTATGTTTTTGCTTTTACAGTAATCTAAGTAATCTCTAAACGCTTGTTGTATTCCACGTTGACCACCCCAATTAGTAACATCAAAAAACATCGGGTTATTCAAATCATTTACTGAATAGACCTTTAATTCATATAGCGTGTTCCAATCATCGCCTTGCGGTTTTCTCGGCATTGAGGCTAACGCATTTTCCATAACTTTAGAGGGCGTTGTCCCAATCCATTTAACGTAGCCAATATTCATATTGGACAAATCCAAACCTAATTTTTCAAAATTAACTTCCTCAGCAATATCGCTATCCCCTTTTTTTAATGCAAAATGAGGCTTAGGTTGGATTTTGTAATACAAACGATCATAACGCTTTGCGTCCATAGAACCGTTACTTGACGGTTGTAGGAAGCTTGGCATTTGTTCTGACATATTATTTACCTAGTTTGTTTTCGGTGTTTTTTGCGTACAAAACCCCTAATAAGAAACACCGTTTATCTTATTAAAGACCTATAAGTAGTGTTTCAGCTACTTAATTCTTAGGTTCAACTAAGAACCCATTTAATTTTTACCCTGTTCAATCACAAGCTTATTGCCTAAATCAGCAATTTTATTTTTTTTCTCTACAACTAATCTTTTATATTTATTCATTAGTTGGCTTTCCTTTTGTTGCTGATTTTGTATTTGCAATATCTTTTTCGGATTGAACTGTGTCTTTTCCCCGTTCAATATTTGCCTCATTTATTGGTTTAATATTCACTTGTTGTACTCTTTTTTCCAACACGATGAATTTTGGATTATCGCCTTGCTTATTTTTTTCGTAAGCTTCTTTAGGCGAATTGAAAAATTCTTCAAACTGATACATAACCTCGCCAAGTTCTATTCGCTTAACTTGACCTGTCGTTTTATTTTTTTCTAAATACTCTTGTTTATTTTTACTATCTCTAAAATCGTGTCCGTCGTCGCGTTGCGTCATTAACTTATACCTCTCTCAAAAGCTTTATCTTCTTGTCGTTCTTTCCAAGTTCTTAAATGCGTTGCACTAATTAATTTTCTTAATTCTTCTTTTTGCTTAATGTTAAATTTCCAAAATTCCCAATTAGGATAATAACGTTCCAACAATTCCTCTACTGAGTTGCACTCAGATAGAGCAATAAACATAGTATTAATAATATGGTAAATTTCCTCTTTAGATTGTTTGTAGCTTTCGTCTAAAACATAAAGTTCTGCTTTTTCTTTAGTAGCCAATAAAAGCTTTTGATCTCTATTATCTTTCATTCGATAAAAAGCTAATTGTCGTCTGTAATTTAAAGGTAACGCACTATTCATTTTTGCAGTTGTTTTTAAATCCAAGTCAAAATCAGGATAAGTAAAATCTTTCCAACCGTCCGCGTACATATCAAAAGCTTCTATATAGTACCAAACATGATCTTGATATTTAGTAGGTTGTTTAAAAACTTTAATTCTATCGTAAGCAGTTTTTATATAACCATTATAAGTTTTAGTTCTGCCTTTATATCCGTTTAAATCTTTTATTTCTTTTACTCGTTCTGTTTCTTCGCCAATCATCGCGGTTTTATGTCTAAATAATTTTTCACACTCTTTATCAATATCGTCGTAATTAACCGTGTTCATTAAAACTTTATAAAGAATATCCTCAGCAACATTACCTCTTATCATCGCTTGGCTTGGGTCTGATTTTAATTTTAAAATATAATTTGTAATAAATGATGTTGGGTTTTCCGCCCAACTGTTAAAAGCACTTGCACTTAATTTTGGTTTACCGTGTAGTGATCGTTTTACTCTAGGGTCTTTTTGTACTAATCCCCATTTTACTAAAGGGTTTTTTTGGAAAGTATCAGGTTTTATATGTTGTCTTAATATCATACGTTTGCAAAAACGATATTTAAACTAAAAGATCGTCTTTCCCCTTTTATGTCAGGAAATTTATATTTACTTTTAAATGGGTAAACCATGTGATCTAGCCAACTTGGAAACATATAAAGATCAGCTACTTTAGGTTTTATTTTATAATTGTTACTACAATTTAAACCAACTGTTCCATGACGAAAATCTGTATATCCGCCGTATGCGTTATGATCTTGATCTTCTACTTTCCAATATTCCTCAATGTCGTCAGGTAATTTTAAAAAACCTAAACAACTAATTTGACAACCTGTATGATGATGAACAGGATTAAAGTCGCCCTCAAAACTTCTTACATACCAACCGCTTGAAATTCCAACTTTAAATAAACCTTTGTTCTTTTGGTAATCTTCCTCTTTAGGAAATAAATACATAGATGTTATTGTGTTAAAAACACCTGAGATTTGTTTTACTAAATCTTTTGTAATATGAAATTCCTCTTTAACTCGACCTGCTAATTGGTTACTCCAATCAACTTTTTCTTTTTTATTATTTATAATATCTTCACAATCTTTATTTAATAAATTGACAGTTTCTATTGGCAGTTCTGCTTTTAAAATTAACGGACTAAATGGTCTAATTAAATCAACTTTCATTTAATCCTTTTGTTTTATTGTTTTCAATATCAATACACATTTCAGCTAATTTTTTGATTTTACCTAAGTTGTCTAAGATCAAACCTTTTTTACGATAACGAATTGCATATTTTATTATGTCCATTATGTATTTGTCTTGGACGGTAGTTGGCTCAAAAAAATCTTGATAAACGTCTGTAAGTTCTAAAGTCTTTCCTTGATAATGTTTAGGCTCATTAATTAAATCTTCATTTGTAGGTTTATATTCAGTATTTATCTCATTGATTTTACTTAATAATTTTTCTTTCATATCAGGCGTTAATAACTTGTCCCCCATATCAACCCAATTATCTGACATTTTTCTTACCTTTTATTATTCTGTTTAAAGCTGACCCCAATTTAACTAGCGTTTTTGTTGTAGCGTTAGGTCTTTTGATTAATCTGTAATAATTAGCTGAGGGGACGGTACTTTCTTTGCATAATTTATACTTTGATATACCGTTTTTGGCTCTTTTTTGTTCAATTTCAGCAAAACTTAACATATTTGAGTATTTTTACCTGTTTTTATATATTTTTTAAGCTATATGCTAAATAAGTTACGTTCAAATAAAAAATAGATTGTATATAAGCAGGTTACCTGTTAATTGTGTGGATATTATTTTTATGAAAAAATCTAGATTAAAAAAAAAATTTAGCGGTATATTATTAAAAAATAAATTTAATAAGGGTAATAGTGATATGGAAGCAAAAATAATACCAGACTTTCCTAGAAAAAAATTAAGCGAAATTAAAGATAAAAAAAATCTATCAATTACAAAATTACACAATTTAACAAATGTTAATCGTGGTGTGATAGAAAGATTTTTAGACGGTCATAAAATTAATCATATAGATTATATGAAAATAGCAAATACATTTCCTGAAATACAAGAATATACTGATAAAACAATTTTACAAGTTGCCCCAATCAATTTTTTTGGTACTGTTGAACAAGGCGGTTATGTAAGAGGTTTGTTTTTAAATGAACAAAGAACATTTTTATTAGATAAACCATTAAAAACGATATTTACTAGCGAACTTGTTGCTTTACACGATAGTTTTTCGGCTAATAAATTTGTTTGTATTTATAAAGAAAATAAAACTTCATTTACTAGACACGACCATAATCACATGTATTTAGTAAAAACAAAAACTGATTGTTGGTTTGGTCTTATAAAAGAACATAATAGTCATTTTTGTTTGCACGATCGCCACAAATTAGAACCAATTACTGTCAAAGAACTTGAAATTATAGAAGTTTTTGAAATGTTGGCTCTTATAAATGATCGTTGGTCTGAATTAAAAGACCCAAAGTTTACCTCAATTGTATCTAATGAAGATTAATATTCCAAGATTAAAATATACTGAGAGTACGGGTAATTGGGTTTGGAATTTAAACGGTCGTGAGTGTAAGCTACAAATTAATAGAACTACATTTAAACCTACATCAAAAGTATTAGGATTTAATCAAGCTGAGGCGCATAAACAAGCTGAGATATTAAACGATAAATTTTACCAATTTAAGAACGGCATAACATCTAAAGAATATACGTTTGGTTGGTGCATACAAAAATTTATGCAATCTAATAAATGGACAGGTAAGATTAAGCGTGGCACTCCAATAAGTGATAATGCGAAAAAAGATTATAAAGATACTTTTAAATGGTTAAGTAAAATAAAAAGCAATAATGGTATTAATTTTTTAGATGTAGATAGTAGAGAATTTAATAACGAAAAACATTTAGATAATTTAGTTTCAATATTAATTAAAGGTCGTAACGGCGACAGAACCGACGCTTATACAAGCGCAAAACAAGTAGTAGGTCATTTAAGAGCCGTTATGATGTATTTTACAGATAACAAAGATATTTACAAAGAAGCAACAAACCCTTTTTTAAATCCAAAAATACAAAACTCAGGTCAACAAACTTATTGGGCGACAGAAAAAGATTTAGAGATCGCAGTAGAACAAGCAGACCAAATGGACTTACGTCCAATTGGTACTGCTTTAATGTTAGCTTACTACACAACTATAAGAGTTGGTTACATAAGAAATTTACAATGGTCTAAATACAAAAAAAATTATATTCAGGTATTTCAAGAAAAGAACGACGCTGAGGTAGATTTTTATTTATACCAACAGAACGGTCAATACTTATTTAAAGATTTGGCAATACGTTTAGAGGAAGATTTTAAAAATAAACAAGGTTTGTTTATTGTTATGCGTAAACAACTTAAAAATTCTCACGGTTATATTAGAGGTCAATATTACCAATATACTGAAAGATTTATAAGTGATGTTGTAAGTAAAGTTTTAAATGCTTGTAAAGATAAATTTAGCAATCCAAATTTAGCTTTTAGTAGCTTTAGAAAAGGTGGAATTGATGAAACTGCGGTTGCGGTTGGTAGCGAAAAAGCAAGAGTTCTTACAGGTCATAAAGAAACTAAAACTATTGATCGCCATTATAAAATACAAAAAACTAACAGAAATGAGTTTGAGAAAGTTAGTAAGCTTAGATTAGGTATTAAATAAACATTAACCGTTGGGAATTATGGTCGGAGTGGCAGGATTTGAACCTGCGACCCTCGAGTCCCAAACTCGATGCGCTACCAGACTGCGCTACACTCCGAACCTGTTTTTTTATAATGTTATATCAAAATAAGTGTCGTAGGGAAGTTATAAAGTGTCGTAGCGATTTTAAATTAGCTTTGTTTAACAACGGTTCTGTCGTCGCGCGGGTGTTCCCAAACCATAGGGTCTAAATCAAACCGAATTGTTTTGTATCAATGGTTTTAGCTTATTTCAACACCTATAAAGTGTCGTAAAAACCGTCAAATAACATCACGTTATATCAGGCTTAATCAATAAGTGTCGTAAAAAACATCGCATAAAACGACCCTTTTTTGACCTAAAAATAATGTATTTTTAAGTGTAAAAGAACTTTACAGTAAAGATATTTTACACTATAAATAAGGGTATGAATAAAAAATACGAAATAAAAAGAATTGATTTTGGTTTAGCAAAATTATTAATTTCTGATTATCATAGAACTACAAAAGCACCCGTTCAACATAGGGAAAGTTTTATGTTAGTTGAACATACAAATTATATTTATGAACCATTAACATTGTTAGACGATAGTTGGACAACTTGGTTAGAAAAAAATTATAATTGCGAATTAAGACCTGAATATAATTTTGACATTTACGCTGACTACGAACAAGTTTTTAGTAAAGGTAAAATTTTAGGTGTATGTTCAATTGGTAATCCTGTTGCACCAAAGCTTATGAATAAAAAAATTTATGAGATTAATAGAATATGTTTTTTAAATCATTTTAAACCAATAACAAATTTTGAAAGAAAATTACCAAGTAAATTTATTAGAGAAGTTACTAAAATGTTTTGTGAAAATTATAAAGTAAAACAATTTGTTACTTATTTACATAATTACGAAAACGGTAAATATTTAGAATATGCTAATTTTAAATTTGACGGTTTGGTAGAATATTCAAAAAATCATAAAGGTTGGAACAACAGACCTAACAGAATTAAATCTGACTTAAATGTTAAAAAAAGATTTATAAAATTATTAGACAACGCAACGAGTTCGTCGTCGTCTGATAAGAGTAATAACAAAGCGAACTCAGAAACTAGGTAAAATGACAAAATGCGTAATTTGTCAAAAAGACTTTGAGGGTATTGGTGCTAATCCTGACCCTGTAAGTCTATTTGGTGTTTGTTGTAATACTTGCGACGAACAAAAAGTTGTTCCTGCAAGAGTTTTAGAGCAACACTACAAAGAAAAATACGGCGACATAACAGGTCGTATTTGTATAACTAACTTAATACATCTTGGTAAGAAACCTCAGGAAACTATTAAGTTAATTAGTAAAGCAGATAAAATCAAAAACGTTGATCTTATAAATGAACGTAACTACTACGGGGATTTATGCAAAGGTTAATTATTTTATTTTTATTTGTAAGCTTGTCAGCGTGTAGTTCTTATAATCCTGTCTATGACCCTAAGTCGTCTGTTGACGGTGGTAAGAACTATTATAC
>LULG01000770.1_pt1 | contig 11736 bp, 19 predicted proteins | sample 728211 | NCBI WGS metagenome assembly LULG01 (sample SAMN03860295, study PRJNA289734) | marine metagenome | biome: seawater column; feature: ocean; material: water; isolation source: Red Sea water column Station 169 - depth 200m | place: Saudi Arabia: Red Sea | collected 2011-10-15 | depth 200 m | reverse complement strand
GATGCCGTAATTGGCTACTTTATTCACTCTAGCTCTCTCATTGCAGCAGATAATGCAGTTAGTTGTGCAAAATCTATGATTCGAATAATTGACGAAGGAATAAACCCAATTCTGAACCAATATGATTACCCTGATCTTTTTGTAAAAATTGGTGTTGATTTTGGCAACAACATGATTGTTAGGTATGGTTCAGATGCTGAGAAATCTCACGTTGACCTTATTGGACCTGCAATGAACATTGCAGCTAAAATTCAGGGTAAAGCAGGTCCACAAGAAATTTTGATTGGAGAGGATGTTTACAACAGAATACATCCAACAGTTCAAAAAGAATTCTCAAAGAAGATTTGGAACAAAGATGAATGGAAATATCATAGTAGAGAGACAGGGGAATTATATCCTGTATATTACCACACTAAACAGTAAATTTGTCTGGACATTCAACATGCTCATAATGATGTTCGGTAAATTTTTCATCAACAACATACATCACAATTTTGTGTAATTCTTCATCACGAATTATCTTTTCACATTTTAGGCAACGTTTCACTTTGTCGTGGTACATGAAACATTCAAAATTTGTGATCGCTATAAGGATCTGCGATCAGAATAATATGACTAAAAATCGACGTTTATTCACAATTTGAGCCTGTTATAGACATACGAATGCTAAAATATTGTTCAAAAATAACAAATGTATGGATACAGGATTCTTTAAAGAGAGAAAAACTGCTTTTAATCCAATTGAAGCTAATGTCGGAGATGAAACAATTCGTTATCCTCCAAACAGTTCCCCTCCAACAGGATTCTCAGGTATCAGTGAGATTAGAGAGCGATTTAACAAAAGAAACGCATCCTTAATGCCAAATCTTGAAGATTTCAATCAAATGTTTCGTCAATATGCAGATGGATTGTTAAATGCAAATGAATCTGTATTTCCACCAGGTCATCCATTATACAATAGAGAAAAATCTTTCACATTGATGAAAGAAGCTAATGACAAATTACTCAAAGAGAATTTGGAATTAAAAAAACAGCTTGAAAAATCTGAAAAATCATCCTCACAGCCTAATTTTTAAGATATTTTGCGTATTTTCTGAAAATCCTTTCTAGATTATCATGTTCCATTTGAGATATGGCATCTCTTTCTAAAATATTCTTGAAAATTAGTCTCTCAGAAGTTTCAAGATAGTTTATTGCTTCTGAATTCAATAACTTTTGAATTTTATTTTTGATTTCGAAAGTCATTTTATGGCCATATTTTTGACGTGGTTTATTAATTTAAACAATTTTAGAGAAATATGAAAAAATCATCATGGTTAGATCTGATTGCCACTCATCGAAGAAAGTGTGAAGATGTTCTAACATGTTCTAGAAACATTCGTTATGCTGGATGTTTTAATGAATATGGTAGAACCATTGCAGGAAAAATCAGACCCGGAGTTAAACCTCTATTTTCACCAAATGTAGTTCGAGAAGAATTTTTTGCAATTGCAACAACAATGCGCTTAAGACAAAAAACATCAAAAGGTCTAGGAAATTTACAATACATCATGATTACTCATAAAAAAATAAAAATTCTATTATTTTCAAAAAATAATATCACTTATTATGTTACATTCAACCCAAAAAATCCCCCTAATTCTAATCTAATCAACAAAATCCAAAAAATCATTACAAAATAGCATGTTTTTGTTCTGATATTATGGGTTAACTTCTACCATCGTCTCAGTACGTTCTACACCTGGAATTTTTTGAATCTCAGTAGTAATGTCTTTAATTGCAGACAATTCTAAAACATCTATTACGGCTACTGCATCGAATTGTCCACTAACAGGGAATGATTCAGTTATGTTCTGAACTTTTCTAAGACGTGCTGCAATGAGTTTCTTTGGGGATTTCACAAGAATTACTGCCCTTACCATCCTAAATCCACCTCCACTTCAATCAAGGTTTCGGTATCTACAATCTCCTTTACATTTTTGAGATCAATAACCACATTATTGATGTCATCTATGGATGAATTCAAGATAACTGCAATATCTGCACGTCCTGTAACAATCATTATATCTTTTGAAATTTTTCTCTTTTTTCTTAAAATCTGGACAACCTTATCCACAGTGCCGGGCTTAACGGTAATCATGCATAGTGCTTTCATGAATTAGACATACAACTGTAAGTGAAAAAGATTTCTAATCAGAACTAGCTTCTTGGGAACGGGCTTCTTCAAGATATGCACGTCTTTCTTCAAGTTCAGTTTCCCTATCAATTGTTAAGTCATCATCGACAATTACAATTCCTGAATCTTCAGGCTCAGTATTTTTCTTAGATGATTTTTTTGTTGTCTTTTTTGCAACTTTTTTTGTTGTCTTTTTTGCAACTTTTTTTGTTGTCTTTTTTGCAACTTTTTTTGTTGTCTTTTTCTTTTCTGCCAAGATGGTATGAAAATCAGAATATCATATTATTAAAGATTTCACTATCGAGCAAATAATGCCAAAGTTTGTGAAATGGTAAAGAAAGATGTTTTGCGCGTCTCAAATCGTATATTATTACCAAATATGGTAATGCCGAGGGCGAGATTTGAACGCGCGACAGCCACGTCTTCAGCGTGGTGCTCTCCCAGGCTGAGCTACCTCGGCATGATGAATTTGAAAATTAAATGAAATTAAAGGGTATCCTTTCAGGGTTTCCAAACAATATCGGAGATATTCTTCCGATGATTAATAGCACGAGCCAATATGAACATTAAGTCAGATAGTCTATTGAGGTAGATTGCTGCATCTTTGTTAATCTCTTCATTTTGGGATAATGCAATAACATGTGTTTCGGCTCGACGTGATATTGTTCTTGACAAATGTAAGATTGATGCCAATAATGTGCCTCCAGGAAGAATAAAGCTTGTCAAAGGTTCCAACTGAGGCTCTAACAAATCAATTTTTTGTTCCAAAAAAGTAATCATTTCCGGAGTAGTTCTAATTTTTTCATCAGACATGTTTGGATTTGCAAGATCAGAGCCCACTATGAACAAATCATTTTGTAGTTTAATCAGAATATCTTTGATTTCAGGATCAAGTTCTAGGGATAGTGCAATCCCTAATGAAGAGTTTAATTCATCTACAGCTCCATAAGACATTATCCTTTGATCAGATTTCCAAACTCGCGAATTGTCAAATAGTGAAGTTTTTCCTTCATCCCCAGTTTTTGTGTATATCTTCATGAAATCTTGGTCGAAGTATGGCTATTCTCTGATAATGAATAATCTGGACATTGCAAATAATTTGTTTTTAGAGCGAAAATTTTCTCAAGCAATAGAGGAATACACAAAAATCTTAAAAAATGATTCTCAAAACCTAACTGCATTAAACAATATGGGCTATGCGCTAACTAAACTGAAAAAATTTGATCTAGCTTTAGTATGCTATGAAAAATCACTAGAAATTAAAGGGGATGATCATATTGTGCTGGTTAACAAGATATCATTATTTAGAAAGATTGGCAAAGTAGATGATGCATTAAAACTATGTAATCAAATATTAGAAAAACACCCTGATGAATTAATTGTATTATATCATAAACTACGATTATTAAAAAAATTAAATCGGGTTGAAGAATCAAATGAAATTTGCAAAAAAATTCTTAGCATATATCCTTCAAACATTGAAGTTCAAAATGAATTTATTAAATAGAGTTTAAGTAGAAAACTATGATTTCTGATTTCTTTTTTCAAATAGCAGGTTTAAAGGAATTACCTCGTTCAGGATGGAAAATAAAAGTAGGATTAAACGATACAGAATCTGTTGCCGAGCACTCTTACATGATGTCAGTTATGGCAATGGTACTTTCTGATTTGAAATCACTGGATTCTGAAAAAGTTATCAAAATGTCTATTTTACATGATTGGGCAGAATCTAAGATTGGGGATTTCATGCCAGATGAAATTGGTTATGATAAAAAATCAGAATTAGAAAACTATGCAATGATTGAAATTTTAGAATCCCTTCCTCAATCACTACAATCAAATTATCAGAATATTTGGAATGAATTTCTAGTCCGAGAAACTCAAGAGGCACGACTCGTACATGAATTAGATAAATTAGAAATGGCATTACAAGCAAAAATCTATGAAAAAGATGTAGACCCTGAGAAAGTTAAACCATTCATTATTTCTGCAGTAGAACAGGTTAATGACCCTGATTTAAAAAAAATCCTTGTTGATATACTAAAATAATAAATCTTATTTCCAATTTATGAAAACATGTCTGAAAATAAAGACGAATTAATTAAAGCACAGAACGAGTTGATTGGAGTTTTATTTGAAATTATCAAACGATTACAATCCAACAATGATTTGGATACAGAATATTTTCAAATTATCGGAAAAGATTCACATTCAGATGAAGATGCATCAAGATTATCAGAAATTACTAAAGAACGAGAGGAAAACGCAAAAATTGTTTCTAGATTATTACAACAGATTGAATCTAATTAATGACCACAACTACATGAATCTCCGTCGCCGCAAGAGTCATCTACAATTCTAAATTTGTTAGTTTGTTCAAATTTTGCTTGTGAATAATGAGAAATGTTTACAATTCGGGTTCTAACATCTTTATTTTTCCAACTACCTTCATTTTCAAACCAGGATTCAATTTCATCTACATCATACCTTTCTCCGTTTTCGTTAATTTCTTTAAAAATTTCTTTGATTAAGATTTCATTCTCAGGAGTTAGTTGTGATTTATCTTCAACCATAGTAGTAATTTCATTTAGACGCATTATTGTGGAATTTAGTAATGGCATGAAAATTGTTAATTTATATCGCATTTATAATATTACAATTACATGCAATATTTTCAAGCATTAAAGAAAGGTCAAAAAAGAGTTGAATCTGCACGTGCATACCTTAACTCAATATCAAATGACAGAGCTATGCCTGCATTAGCATTAAGAGATAATAAAACAAATGTGTGGGAACCGGTGGGTGAGGAGAATCTGTATGCAGTAATTGATGAATCATCGGGATTTGTTTTAACTGATTCAAGTGGATACATTATTGCGTTATGCGATGAAAAAGGTACATCAAAAGCCCTAGTTCAAAGCCTAAATCAAGAACAGAAAGACAATATCGTAGAATTATTGAAGAAAGATAACATAGTAGAGTACAAAGGCAAAGTAGCTTTACCTGTGTAGATTTTATTAATGCCGTCAAATATCATAGTAAAATGAACAAATATTCAAAAATCATAGAGGTCCAAGGTCATCTCATAGATTCTTTGGTTTTAACAAAAATCTTTGATAATGTAATGGATCTTGATGGAAAATTTGAAGTAATGAAAATTTCCGTGGGCAAATTGAAGACTGATGAAAGTTATGCAAAATTAAGAATTATTGGAAAAAATAAATCTCATTTAAACGAGATTATGACTGTACTTCACAGAGAAGGTGCTACAACAAAATCTCAAAAAAATTGCAAGACAAAATCTGCATCAAAAAACATGGTATTTCCAGACAATTTTTACAGCACTACAAACAATCACACATCAATTTATCATAAGAACAAATGGATTAATGTTGAAAATATGATGATGGACAAGTGTATTGTTGTAAAAGGAAATACTGCAAGATGTGTTCCAATTAGAGAAGTCAAAAAAGGCGATAAAATTGTAATAGGTGAAGAAGGTATCAAAGTATCAACACCAGAACGTCCAAGGGAAGGTATGAATGTGTTCCAATTTATGGGAAGTGGAAGTTCTAGTGAGCGTCCAACTCAACATATTGCAAAAAAGGTAGCTGAAGACATTAAAAATACAAAGAAAAAAGGTGGAAAGATTGTGTTGGTAGGTGGTCCTGCTATTGTTCATACAGGAGCTGCAGATGCAGTTGCAAAAATGATCAAAACAGGACACATTAATGCAGTTTTAGCTGGAAATGCATTAGCTGTACATGATGTAGAGTATGCAACGTTAGGTACCTCACTAGGAATGAAAGTTAAAGATGGAACATTAGCTGTACGAGGACATAGAAATCACATGGATGCAATTAATTCAGTATTCAAAGCAGGTTCTTTGAAAAAAATGGTTCAACAAAAAAAATTAACACGTGGAATAATGTATGAATGTGTAAAAAAGAAGATTCCTTTTGTTTTAGCTGGTTCTTTAAGAGATGATGGTCCATTACCGGACGTAATTACAGACATTGCCGAAGCACAAAGAGACAGGGGTACATGGCAAGCATTAGGAATTGTATCTGATGTAGGGGCATTTTTGCCAATGGTCGCAGAAAAAATTGGAGCTAAAAAATGACCTTAAAAATAATAGATGAGATTGATTTTGAGAAAGGAGATGGATTAGTTCCAGTTATTGTTCAAGATTCGGAGTCAAAAGATGTTCTAACTTTGGCATATACAAACAAAGAATCACTAGAATTGACAAAGAAAACTGGAAACTCGTGGTTTTGGAGTCGTTCTAGAAAGAAACTTTGGATGAAGGGAGAAGAATCAGGAAATACTCAGAAAGTAAAAAAAATACTGGTAGATTGTGACTCTGATGCAATAATCTATTTGGTTGAACCATCAGGTCCTGCATGTCACCTTGGTGAACGAACTTGTTTTCATAATGACATGGAATCTTAGAATTATTGTCCTAGTTTTGATTTAATTAATTCAAGTGTTTTGACAGGGTCTGCTTTTCCTTTTGTTTTCTGCATAACTTTTCCTACAAGGAAGTTTACAGTTTCAGGGCGCTCCTTGGCATCTTGTACTGCCTGCTTTTCTTCTTCAAATATTTGAGATATTATGTTATCAATTTCAGAAGAATCAGAAACCTGACCTAAATCCATTTCATCTAATAATTCTTTGACTGATTTTCCAGATTTTACAATTTCTTGTAATGCAATTTTGGATGAATTTCTTGTAAGGGTTTTTGCATTTACTGCATTTACCAAATCGGCTAAATGCTGAGGAGTAACTTTGGATGTTTCTCTTTTCTCTCTAGTGTCAATAAATCCAAGTAAATCCGTCGTTATCAAATTGGCAATATCTTTTGCATTTGACTCATTATGTGCATTTTCAAACAAATCTGAATAATATCTATCAGAAGATAAAATGTCGGCTACCTGTGGAGCAATATCGTATTTTTCAACATATCGTTCTTTTTTAGAGCTTATGCTCTCAGGCATATTCTTTTTCAAAACATCACGCGTTTCTTGATCAATTTTAACCCAGGGAATGTCGTTTTCTAAAAAGTATCTGTAATCTTGATCTTCTTCTTTACTTCTTGAACTAATTGTGATTTTTCTTCTATCGTCCCAGTGTCTAGTTTCCATTGCAATTTCTATATCACGTTCATGTAGGCTCTGCTGACGCGTTAATTCGAAATGTAGGGCCTTTTCTAAGTCGTGAAATGAGCCAATATTTTTGATTTCTACTTTATTTCCCCCCTCAATTGATACGTTACCGTCTGCACGCATTGCACCTTCTAAACCAGGTTCTGCAACTCCAAGATTTTCCAATAAATCAGATAGAATGTTTAAGAAAACTCGTACTTGTCTTGGATTTTCAAAGTCAGGATCAGTTACAATTTCAACCAAAGGAGTACCAGCTCGATTGTAATCTACTAAGGTAATTTTTGTTCGGTCTGAAGTTCCTTCATAGATTAAGCGTCCCGGGTCTTCTTCTAATTGAATACGTCTGATTTTGATTTTTTTACCTTCCACATCTACATATCCTTCTCCGCCAACACTCATGTCGCCATAAACATTCAGCTGTGTAATCTGGAAGTTTTTTGGCAAATCTGGATAAAAGTAATTTTTTCTAAAGAATGCAATTTTTTCAGGAGTTGCACAGTTTAATGCCATTGCAATACTCGTAGCAGATTCTACGGCCTTTTGATTTAATCTTGGAAGAGAACCTGGCAATCCCATACATACCGGACATACGTTATGATTTGGTTCAAATTCACGATAGTTTGCTTTACAAGAACAAAATAATTTACTTTCAAGTTTTGTTAATTGACAATGAATTTCTAATCCGATTTTGGTCATAATGGTACCTCCGGTAATTTGGTTTTCGATTCTAATGCATATGCTGCTTGAAGTAACGATTTTTCACTCTTGCTATTTCCAATAATTTGCATTCCTATTGGCAGTCCATCAGTAACACGATATGGAACAGAAATTGCAGGCTTGCCAGTGAGGTTAGCAGTAACTGTATTGTAATCTAATAACATCAATGTTACAGGATCATCTATTTTTTCTCCAAATCGGAATGGTTGAACAGGTGCGGTTGGCGCAATGAGATAGTCATATTTTTCAAATGCAGTATTTATTTCAGAAATTAATTTTGATTTAACTTTCAGTGCCTTTAGGAAATATTTGCCTGCATGACCTGCAGAAGGTACAAAACCTCCAAGAATTATTCTTCGAGTAACTTCAGGTCCAAATTTTGTCCTTGACTTTGAGATGTAAGAATTGTATTCATAACCTTCGGATTCCATTTCGTAGCCATATCTAATATTATCATAACGTGCAAGATTACTACCTGCCTCAGTAGATGTTATTGTATAATATGCTGCAACAGTGTATGGAATTGTAGGTAAAGATACTTCTTCACATGATGCCCCTAGGCCTTCAAAATCTTGTATAGATTCTTTTGTTGCTGTAGAAACTTCCTGACTGAGCCCATCTGCAGTAGTCATTTCTTTTATTATTCCAATTTTTTTTCCTTCTATACCCTTTTCAATTTCGTTTAGATAGTCAGGGTTTTTGTTATCGATTGTAGTGTCATCGTTTGAATCTTGACCTGCAATAATATTTAACAAAAATGCATTATCTTTTACAGTTTTAGTCATAGGACCAATCTGTTCAATGCTGTTTGCATATGAGATGAGGCCATATCTGCTGATTAATCCATAAGTTGGTTTTAGACCAACTACTGAGCAAAAACTTGCAGGATTTCTTACAGACCCACCAGTATCAGAGCCTAAAGATGCAAGACATTCATTAGCAGCAACAGATGCAGCACTTCCTCCAGATGATCCTCCTGGCACATAATCAATATTCCATGGGTTTTTGGTTGCACCATATGCACTAAATTCAGTTGTTAGACCCATTGCAAATTCATCAAGATTTGTTTTTCCAGTAATTACTGCATCTTCGTCATTTAGACGATTTACAACAGTAGCGGTGTAAGGTGCTACAAAATTTTCTAAAATTTTTGATGCACAAGTAGTTTTAGTTCCTGTAATGCAAATATTGTCTTTAATAGATATAGGAAATCCATAACATTTGCCAACTTTTTCATTAGATGAAATTTTTTTATCAATTAATTTTGCGTCGTTTATAGCTGAGTCATTTAGTGACAGATATGCATGTACATTTCCATCTACCATCTTAATTCTATCAATTGTGGCAGAAATGAATTCTTCAACTGTGAAAGATCCAGATTTTACATCTTCGATGTACTGTAGAATTGAGGTGTTTAGATTCATTTAGTTCATCTTTGGTGCACGAACATAGTGTTCACGGAAGTTCTTTAATGACTCGATTAATTTCTTATCATGAGGGATGAATTCATCTTTTCTTAATTCTGCCAATAATTTTTCTTGTGATGTAATCTCTTCAGAGGATAAGTCAATTTGATCAAGAATGTCAAAATATTCGAGCATTTTTTTAACTCTTCCAACATGCTCACCATGATCTTCAAGATCAATTTTCATTAATTTTGCTACTTTGATTATTTCCTCTTCATTTACCAATTTTTTTACCTACGGTGTTAGTCTATCAACATCTCTTGGATAAAATGTTGTATCTCTAATGTTTTCAGTTCCAGTCAGTGCCATCATCAATCTTTCAAGACCAATTCCACAACCTGCATGTGGAGGTACACCGAAATCAAAAACATTGAGATGATATCCAAATGCATCTACATTCATGCCTTTGTTTTTCATTCTATCTTCTAATTCAGATTTCTTTTCAATACGTGTACTGCCTGAAGATAATTCCAAATCTCCCCACATCAAATCAAAGGATTCTGATATTTTTGGGTCATCTTTCTTTACTTTGACATAGAATGGTTTCGGACCCATCGGCCAATCAATAATGAAATAAAATCCTGTCAATCCAATTTTTTGTAGGTTTTTTGGATACAAATCATCACCCCACTGTGCTTTTACTCCTGCAGCTTGCATCTTTTCAATTAGTTCGGAATATTTGTAACGAGGTATTTTATCAGGAATTTCAGGAATTTGAAAATCAATATTTTCATTTTCTTTTGCAAAGTTTTGAACCGTTTCTACACATGTTTTAATCAAATCTTCAATTCTATCCATCACATCATTATAATCAACATAAGCCTCTTCAAAATCAATTGAGATTGCTTCAGATAAATGTCGATTTGTGCGAGAGGGTTCTGCTCTGAATATTGGTGCAATTTCAAAAACTTTTTCAAAGCTCATTGTCAATTGTTCTTTGTATAATTGCGGACTTTGTGCTAGAAATGCTTCTTTATTGTAATAAAAGATAGGGAATAATGCGGCACCTCCTTCAGTAGCTGTTGCAATCATTTTGGGAGTGTTAATTTCAACAAAATCTTTTTTGGATAAATAATCTCTAATAGCCTTTAATGTTAAACTACGTGCAAGAAATATTTTCTGTAATACGGTTCTTCTAAGGTCAATTGCTCTGACCTCTAAACGTGTATCAATATTTTTTACAGTTTTTGCATATGGTTCAAATGGAGGAATTTTCTCAACATCAGAAAACACTCGTAGTTCCGAAGGTACAACTTCAATACCGGTAGGAGACTTTTCATTTTTTCTAGTCTTGCCAACAACTGCAATTGAAGAATGTTCTTTTAATGAAGAAAGTTTTTCACGAATGTCATCGTCACATTCCCCACTTTTTGTGATAATCTGAATATTGCCTAATTTGTCACGGATGGTTCCAAAGACTATATTTCCATGCCCTCGGACTGTGAGAACCCAGCCCATTACAACTACATCGGTACCTTCTTCCAATGAACTTAATTCAATAGAATAGTGAGTCCTCCTTAGATTACCTAATTCCGTTCCAATCATTTGTTTAAAGTGATTTTTTGGGTTTATTTTACATTTGGTTTACAATTTTTATTTCAGAATTGAATGAACAATTCATGAATACGCGAGAACAAGCTATTGCCTACATATCTGGTGCAATTGCCACATATTCCCTTAGAAAAGAGAGAGGAGAACTAGAAGATCAGGCTTCAATGTATGATTTTTTAGCAAAAACCATTCCAAATGATCTTGAATCTGAAGCAAAAATCGAGTTAATTGATGAGATCTTTCAATATGTGTCAACCAGACTATCTAGGGAATAGATTCAAAAAGCCAATTAGATAAGAAAAATTACTCTTGACAAGCATAGCCACTTTAGGGTCACACTGTTCTTTACAAGTTTTGAAAGGTGCAAAAGATGAAGGATTCAAAACAATACTCGTTTGTGAGAAAAAACGTGAAAAATTATACAGAAGATTCAAGTTTATTGATGAATTAATAATCGTAGAAAAATTTTCAGAGATATTAAATCAAGAAATACAAGAAAAACTCAAACAACAAGATGCAATATTAATTCCTCATGGAACATTGATTGCTCAAATGAGCTCTGAGGAAATTGAATCTATCACAGTACCAATTTTTGGAAATAAGTGGATTTTACGATGGGAATCAGATAGAGAAATGAAAGAAAAACTCATGAGAGAAGCAA
>LULG01000511.1_pt1 | contig 11820 bp, 28 predicted proteins | sample 728211 | NCBI WGS metagenome assembly LULG01 (sample SAMN03860295, study PRJNA289734) | marine metagenome | biome: seawater column; feature: ocean; material: water; isolation source: Red Sea water column Station 169 - depth 200m | place: Saudi Arabia: Red Sea | collected 2011-10-15 | depth 200 m | reverse complement strand
CCGACAGCCGCCATTGTTTTTACCATGGCTCGATTACCATCGGTTGGATCGTGTTTTTTGCCTTGCATGATAGATTCTTCTTTTATAACTCCGAAAGTGTTATTTATAAATCAATTTATTCCCCTATGTATTTAAAACTATAAGTTTTAATTTTTAATCTGAAACCATTATCTCTTATCATTTTCTGTCCTTTTTGTTTTTTTAGTTGTCTTGAAATATTTTCCAATTTCCAATTTTTGTCTTTTGTCATTGCTTTAAAAACGGGCGTGGAAGAAAATTTAGAAAACACTTTAAAACCTTTTTTCACCATGTATTTACTGCACAAGTTTACAAATTTAATTCCTAACCCTAATCCTGCATAATCTGGGTGGATAACTAATCTGTTCATGTGCATAATTTTTTTTGTATGTTTCCTGTGCGGCACATAATTGGCATAACATTGAAAACCTATTTGATTTTTACCATGAAATAACCCAAATGTTTCAATATATCCAGCTGGTAAATTTTCGTTTAAATAATGATACTTGCTAAAATATCTCCATGTTTTTCTGTTAACTTTTCTAATTTCAAATTGCAATTTTTCTCTTTGTTTTGTTTTTTTTTTCTTAATTCTTCATATGATTGTTTGTTACAATCTATTATCCAATCTGGATTTAGCCACTCAATAACATCATAATGACAAGAACAAAGTATTATTTTTTTATTAACTCTTCTTGCATATTTTTCAATACAAGAAGACATAACTTTAGCCACTGTTCTATCCACAACAGACGTCCATTCATCAATAACAATAATATCATTGATTTTTGCCGCCATCTGTAAAGCGGTTTCCGCTCTTGCTTTTTGTCCATTAGATAAGGTATATGCTGGACGTATCCAACAAACAACTGATGTTAATCCAACGCCAGATAACATTGAAGCACATTCATCATAAGAAAAATCTTTTGGAAATTGATCGATAACTGGTTTATCTAATTCCAATATTTCTGTAAAACATTTTTCCCCAAAAATTGATTTCACTAAAGTAGTTTTACCAGAACCCGAAGCTCCTACTACCAATCCTATGTTGAAATCACTTTCTAAATCTGCCGTTATTTGTAAATGATGAACTGATTTCTTATCTGTATTTATATCTAAAGAATCTGCCGCTTTTTGACAGCGGAAAGATTTACTAACGTCACTTTTTAATGTTAACTCATAATTTTGCATTGTATGCCTCTTTCTTCCAACTCTGAATAAAGTAAATGGCATTCTTTTTCATTACTTAGTTCAACTATTAACATATGTTTTTCTTCATCATTTATATTTTTTTCTTTATCTTCTGTTATTGCTGTAAAGTGATCTTGATGAAATCCTAACAAATCTAAATTGAAATCTTCTAGTTTCAAATTATCTATTTCTATTTGTAGTTTTTCAAAGTCCCACTCTGATCGAGTTGCTATTTGGTTATCAGCTATGATAAACGCTTTTTTTTGTGCTTCTGTAAGGTGTTTAACTTCTATACAAGGCACGCTTTCTAACCCTAACAGTCTTGCTCCTTCCATACGGCCATGCCCAGCAATAATGCCGTTTTCACTATCTATTAAAATAGGGTTATTAAAGCCGAATTCTTTGATGGAAGCGGCTATCTGTTGGATTTGTATTTCGGAGTGTTTTCTAGCGTTATTAACGTAAGGTATTAATTCGCTAATAGGAACGGATTTGATTTCTTTTAGTTCGCCATTTAAATAAGCCATGTCTGCTCTCACATCTGGTAACGGCTATTTATAACATATTAGAAATTCTGCCGCCATTTATTTTTAAAATGTTTAACTAATGGCATCAATACAATCACAATGAAAGCTATCTGTATAATATCCATTAGCCTTTTAACCGTTTTCTTCGTTTACTTGCTTGAATCGCTAATCCTTGTTTTGCGGCTTTCTTCTTTGCCCCTTTTCCTTTATAGGTTTTTCCACTAGTGCCGTATTTATAACCTCTACCTGATTTCATAACTGGCATTAAACCCTCCGATCAATTTTATTTTTTGGCTCTGGCTCTTTAGTTTCTTTCACTTGTTCTTTAACTAAAGGTTTTTCTGATTCTTTTAATTCTACTAACTGTCTGGCTAGTTCTCTTGCCATCACGTTATTTCTAACTTCTACCACTTTTTGCAACTCCAGTATCTTGCTGTCAGTTTTGATGGTGGGTTAGTATCGCATTTATGTCTGGCTCTAAATGATGCTCGATTTTTAGGGTTAGATTTTTTTATCCGCATATTAGGATCGCCAAAACGAATTAATCTTACGGTATCACCTTGCTTGGCCAGTACAGCAAATTTTTTATTTTTACCGCTTGTTCGTTTGGGTTTATTGTATCCAGAGAACCTTTCCCCACGATAAGTTATGCTCATTTTCTCATACCTTTAATTCCACGAATACCAAAAGATGCCGCTATGGAAGCGTACATTGCATAAGTAAACCAATCTGGTGCTGTTTCTAACGCTTGGAATCCTTCGGCAATATATGGCCTACACCAAGGAATAAATGATGCTCCTATAATAATGATAAATAAAATAGTCCATGCTTCATCTTTCCAAGAACCAGCCGAGGCTTCTGCCATTATCTTTTCCCAACCAGCTTCATGCGTAGCGGCAACCTTCATAACTTCTGCTTCCGCTTCTGCCCTCGCTACCTTAGCTTTTGCTTTGGCTTTAGATTTTTCTACTTGCCCCTCAACTAAACTACCGGCAATTTTCACGATAGGTGTTAGAAAACCAAGCATCGTATTCCTCCAGTTTATCTATCCTAAAACCTTCTTGACTTACCTGTTCCTCATTAGTCACTACATCAAAATAGCCGTAAATCGTCAAGTACGGATAGTTACGGTGTACTCGCTCAATTAGCTCTAGCCATTCCTCTGGGGTATAAATAGAAACGTGTACATTAGTTCCGTCCTTAAAAGTTTTCAATGCTGGAAAGGTAGCAATATTTAGAAATACAAATTGTTTTGCCTTACCAAATATTTCTGACACTACCCAACCAATATCTTCCTCGGGTATATGCTCCATCACATCAATAGATAAAACACCATCGAATGTTTCCATAAACTTAGGCCATTCTTCATATTCTGGAACAGCTGGATCGTACAGACGAACCTCTACACCCCAATGTTCTTGTAACGGTTTATTAATTTCATTTGTTAGTTGGGAAAATTTATCGGTATATAACTTGGCTTGGCCAGCCCCATAATCGAGAATTGTTTTGCACCGATGGTTCTCTATGGCTTGCTTTATCACCGAAATAAACTTTTTAGTGCTTCTGCCGTCAAATAATTTTTTGCCAGCATGAAGTTTTTTGTACTCTGCTAACAGTTTTTCATACTTTTCCGACGGTTTTTGACGGTTAAAGTTATGGTTAATTTTTATCATTTTTTGTGGCTAAATCCAAAATAGGCGGCTACCACTGCACTGAGCGATCCAATAAGCATCATTAAAATGCTTTCAGACGGCTCAAAACGGCTCGGAAACGCAAGCACCGCCAAGCAAGTAACTAATATCATGGCCAGTGATGCCCACGCCATCTTACGCCTATTTGACTGGTACGTTTTTTTATCGGGTATGTTATTCTGTGTATCCATTTTTCATAAACTCACTTAGTTCTATACTCCGCTGGCCTACTTGTTCCGACCATCTGCTATCTAACATCTCTGTGGACGCCAAGTCAAAATTATTTTCTTCTACTGCTTTAAGGAACTTTTTAAACCCTAACAATCTAGTCGCACCCAAATTAAACATCATGTTGATTAGCACTAATTGTACATGGGCTGGTTTTTCGATCCACCAAGGTGTAATGCGATCTAATTCTTCCTGACATTCATCAATGTCATTATCCAATAAATGCATCGCTTCTGCTTCCGTAATGCCTCGATCCTCGATATTACGTCCTACCCCAATAGTCCACTTCCCGGCTGTACATTGATAGGGCTTCAATCGAAGCCCCTCATGTTTCATCAACTGGGCTTTTATCTCATCATGCAAATCCATGCTCATTTTTTGCCCTCATTATTTCCTTATGCGTATCAGCATATTGTTTCGCAATTTGCTTTATTTCATCAGTTTTTTCAAGTGGCACATAAACCGTTACTGCTTTAAAACCTTCTTCTAGTTTTTTTTGCCGATGCAATTTTTGCCTTTCCGCATTAGATAGCTGTCTTTTCAGCGTCTCGAATTCCATGCTCATCTCCTAATTCTTTCATGAATTGTGTTATTTGTTGGTTAATAGATTTGCTTTTAGATACTACCGACATAGCAACCACTTTTTTATTTTGTATTGCTACTTTAATTTTCCCACCATCTTCAAACACTCTTAAAATTGTTTCCATTTCAAATCCCCTTTATTTTACCATAGTTTGTTATTTATTTATGCTACTTTTTTTATTTGTTTGCTGTTTTTTAAAATAAAATCCATAGCCTCGTATGCTTTTTGCGATGCTTCCCACATTACTTGATCATCACTTTTTAACATGGATACCCACCCATTCAGATATTGTGCATGGCTCTTTAGTGGTGTATGTTCTATCCCATAGTAAGCACTTAGTAAGGTTGCCGTTAACTCTGCCACTAATTCTTCTTTTGCATACCTTACTTTATCTCGTTGGCACAGATTACGATCCAAGCGATCCTTATGTCCTGTCCAATGGCCTAGCTCATGTAATTTCGTCGCAAAATAATTTTGCTCTGCTGTACCTTCTGTCGGCTTGAAGTCTTGTTGTTCAGGTAACGTAATAATATCTGTCTGGTGGTTATAAGATGGTGTACCGCCATATTGTATTTTGACGTTTAATGATTTAACCATTTTATCAATTTCTGCGTGTACCCAATTTGGGTTAGCAGTTGCCTTCACTTCTGGCTCATAGTCATCTAATTGGCTTTCATTAAATACTTGCAACACTTTGATTATTGGTATTATTTCGTCTGTTTTAGTTATAAGGTAGTTCAGTACACCCTCCTGTCCATTCTTCTATCCAATTAGAATCAGTAGATTCCATCGCTTCAATTATTTTTTTAGTTGTTGTAGTTTTAATAAATTCTATTCTTTCTTCTTTAGTCATTGTTATTTCCCCCCTGTTTAAATTTTTACTTGATCAGTTTCTTTCCAGTTTGCGATTTTTTTAATAAGACGTTTTTCTGTTACTTCTAGTGCCCTAATTTCTGTTCTGGCAAAGAAATCACCAACCTTTTGCAATCTTTTTATTTCGTGTTGAATTTGTGCCAACCTTTCTTTTACCAACTCACAGCTTTTTTCTAACGGCAATTCATGTCGGCCTCTGCAACCGCCCATTTGGATACCTTTTCTAATGTAACCATGGTGAGCAAGTCTGTTTGTTTTTACGTCTGCTTTGTATTGCTTTCCGCAACTTTGACAAGTGCCATAATGAGTTGCTGATTTTTCAGTTTTTTGTTTGGTTGTCATTTTGTTTCTGCTTTTAAAATTTCTATCTGCGCCATTTCGATCAAACATTCGTTGCAAGCCCTCCAGCCGTCTTCGCTGATTTCTTCAGAACACTCTCTACAAACTGGCTCCCAGCAACCAGCATGATTTAACACTTCTTCCCCAGAACACTCAGGCCAAAACCAATTTTCTGGATCGTTACCATCTATAAAGTCTGGTTCTAACCGCACACCACAATCCTTGCAGTGCTGAATTTTTGAGTAGTTACCATTTTTAGTTTTTCTCCAAGCCATCTTTATCTCCTTGTGATTATTTCTATTTACTATGGATACCAGTATAATCGTTATTTATAACAATGTAAACAAAAATATCAGCTAATTTGCACTCGTAACCTACTGATTTCTATAACATTTATCAATTATTTATAATTATTTATAATTTTAGCCATAAAAAAAACCCCATTTCTGGGGCTTTCTAGGTGTTTCACGTGGAACTAAAAGGGGGGGTGAAATTAAAAAGGTACATCTTCAGTTTTATTAGGTGCATCTTTTTTACCATCAACGTCATAAAGGTTTACCATTACTCGGTTATCACCTTCCTTTCTTGGGAAAGCCGATAAATTGATATGTGCAAAAAGTGTAATATATTCACCATATTGCCCTTCATGGATATGGCCAATATCCTGATAAATAAATTTTTCTTGCCCTTGAGCGTTTTTATAACTTCCGTTTTTTACCGTTAATTTTTTTTTAATCATTATTCATTACCTCCTGTGAATACGAATACTTTTTTAGGTTTACTAATTTCATAATCTTGCAAATTAATTTCTGGGTTTTCTTTTGCAAACTTTTTCTTGTCCAAAGTTTTAGTTGAATCAAAGCGAATACGAATACCAAAACCTTCTACTGGTGATTCATATTTCTTTTTGATTTTAGTTTTTAACTCGGTAATCAACTTTTCATGTTCTTTGAATTGCTCATACCGATGTTTGGCTTCTTTGTATTCTGGGTTATTTATCAGTTTAAATAACTCGTCTATGTCCGCTTTATCGTCGTACAGTATTTTTTCATACTCTAGCAGTTCATCAGGTTCGCAAGACATCAATGGTTCAAAATCTCGCCAAGCACTTTCTATTTCGTTCTGCATCAAAAAACTTTGTTCTATTCTTGCAATAGTCAAATCTTTTGTTTCAGGGTGCATAACGACATACAAACAAGATGTTGCTCGTGTTACCAGTAACTGATGTTGAATTTGCAGTTCGTGTTCTTTCGGTATGGTACTTTCTGCAATTTCTTTTAGAGTTTTTGAGTTTTTGTTGTACGGACATTTAATTTCAAGAATCATATTGTTCTTTTGATCGTACCCATCGAGGCTTGCTAAAAATTTACCTCTGCTCGCTACTTTAGGGACAAACTTAAAGCCTTTTTTGTCATTTATCATTTTTCTAACATACGGCTCATTTTCATGTCCCCAAGCCATCGCTTTAGATGAATATTCATCTTCGGCAATTTGTGGCACTAAACCCCGTTTTTTCTGTGCGAGTTGTTTTGGTGTTTTTGGAAAAGTTTTTTTTGCTCCCAATAAAGTAGGTGTCTCAGAAGCACAATAATGTTTGCTACGCAATTCATGCCATTCGTCACTACCTTGTTCTACGTCATGCCAAGTTACGCTCATGATTTCACCTCCTTACCTTCACTTGCATATTTGTTAATTAACTCGTTTACTTTTTTAAATTCGGTTACGGGTAACGAAAATAATTTATCCGTTTTACCTAATTTAAACTCTTTTTTGACATTAGCTATGATTTCCTCTGGGCTTAGAAAAGTGTCCATGCGACGAATATCATTTACCAACTGTGTCAGTTCATTTTTCTTTTCCTCATCTTCCAGAATTGTTGGCTTTCTGATTTCATTAATTTTCGGTTTATTTGTATTTGCATTTTTTACTTCAAACTCTGAAGCAAATTCGCCACCATGTAGCCCAGCTGATGCTAACGCTCTACCAATTGCAGACGTTTCGCAATTTTCTAATGCGGACGTTTTATTGATATAACTAGAATCCCTAAATTCTTCGGCATGGCCTGTGCCTATATGATCCCACTGCCCGTTATTTTTTACGTGCAATTCTGCTTTCATTACTACCGCAGTCATATCTCGGCTAATGGGTGAAGTAATAATTTTGCAGTCTTCACCAAAATGCTTTCTGAGAATCTCTACACGAGTAGCAACAGTGGTATAAAATTTTTGCTTGGGTGGTTTACCCATAGGGGTTTTTTGTTCGTCAGGCAATTCGGTTATTTCTTGAATAGCATTATCCAATCTGTTCATTATTCATCTCCTTTAACGTATTACGTTTATCTTCTATTTCTCCTAGAAAAGCATCTAAATATGTCGCTAAGTCTTTCGGAAATTCTTCCCATAATATTTCTTCTTCACCCTCTTTATCTGACCATTGGATAACCATTTTAGAATTGCATATTTTTGGTTTTTCTTCATTCAACATCGGCTCATCTCCTTTAAATACATTTCTCTTTCTTCAAAAAATTGTTTAGCTAGTTTGGGTTCAAAATAATTCACTATGTTCTTAAAACATTCCATAGTGAAATCTTGTTGTATTTCCTTAAACGTTTGATTCAACTCAAACCGCAACATCTGGCTAAACATTTCTTGTGCAATGTTATTTATTTTTTTCTTATCGTCAAAAGTTGATAAGTCTTGTTCTAACAAAATTTGCGTAAACTCTGTTTTATCTTCTGCCCACAACTTGGCGATTAACAGGTAGACTTCTCTGCTCGGTACTTTTAACCAATCATCATATTTTTTAACCAAATGATAAATATCTAGTTCCATTTCAGGACTCATGATTCACCCCCTACTTTTTGAGTTGGTTCATCAGGAATATCTGCGGTACTACTCCAGTTGCAGTTAAGTAGTTGTGCAATACCGTTTGCCAACTTTTGTTGTTGGCGTTTAGTTTCAAAATTATCGTAACCCATCTTTCTGTTGTTTCTAACAACCGCCCAAAAAATTTCCTTGTAACTTTTACCTTCGTCGCACATTCTGATAACGGCTTCTGCTACTGTTTCGTTGCTCATTATTTTCTCCCTAATTATTTATAACAAATAAACTCTTCTTTCCACATTATTTATTCTACCAGTTTTTTACACTTTGTAAACAATTTTATTGAATTTGTGCAAAAACACTTTATTTCCGTTTATTTTTAATATACTCTTGACAATATGAAAAACCATATGCGGGTACTATCCATGGCTTTTGGCCATAGAACTGTAAAAGAATTTGGGAGGGATTGTGGTATTAACCCACAGTTACTTTATAAGTTCATGCGTAATAATGAAGTACCAGAAAAATATCGTAAGCAGATAGCTGATGCTTCTGAGGGTAAGATTAAGCCCTATTGGTTTTCACCAGTTTATGAGGACGAGCCATGACTTCTTTCCTCCCCCGTATCTCCTTGCATCGTGGCCGTCCTCCATTTGAACGAGGTAAGATAAAAAATCGGTATCGCTCAACACAAGTTATTGACTATACGCAGTTACGTTTTACCAACATTACACCGACAGACTTAGACGGTTTGATTGAATGGAAGAATAAGTGTTTCATCTTGATTGAATTAAAGCACATGATAAATCCTGAAATGAAAACAGGACAGCGATTGGCGTTAGAACGATTATGCGATGCAGTAACTAAACCCTGTATTATTTTTCATGGCATACACGACAGTTATGATGACGATGATATCAAAGCCCATAATTGTGTAGTGCATCAATTTTACTTCAAAGGCGAATGGAAAAAACCTAATCGGGAATACGGATTACTGGAAGCGATTATTGGTTTCGTTGATAAAGTGGAAAATGGCTTTTATTCCAATCTGAATTAAAGTAGATTAAAAGTGTGGGGCAAGATTAAGGCCTTACCCCACCAATATCCGAAAGGAGATTTTATGAAGAAAGAAACTTCGGACTGTTGCAGTCTATCAAACTTTCCTAAGATTTCCAATCGGCGTACTCCCTACGTAATAGGGGCGTGGTTAGTCGCCGCTGGGAAGAAAAGCTAACCAATACAAAGAGAGGAACTACCGTCCCACCCTGACGGCCTTGACAGAGAAGCCCAATTTTGGGATTCGATGGAAGAATTACCAGAACCTTTTTTGGTTAATGAATGGTAGGTTAAGAGAAATAAATCTAAAACCCATTCTCTGGAAAATGGGTAACCTTGGGCAAATGAAAAGGAGATAGCATGAAAAAGAAGATTTTAGAAACACCAGATTTCATACCCGATGAGTTATGGGAAGAATGGGTGGCTTACCGGAAAGAAGATTTAAAAAAGCCAGCTAGTTTGCGTTCCCAGAAAATGCAACTAAACACAATAATTAAATTGAGAGATGAAGGTTACTGTCCAAAAAAATTAATATGTCTAGCAATAGAAATGGAATGGCAAGGAATTTTTCCACATGAGAGGGCAAAACATGGAACACATCAAAAACATAATAAACTTTCAGCCGCAGAGCGAGTCAAAGCGAAAGCAACTGAGCGAACAAACACTATCCGTCTTGTGGGTGGCGATGGCTGAAATGTTCGGAACGAAATGGACGAACCATTACGGTGATGAGCCGAATACTACATGGGCAGTGGGGTTAGCTGGATTAACCGATAAACACATCGCTAGGGGCTTAAATAAGGTTATTGACAGTGGTTCAGAATGGCCACCTAGCTTACCAACATTTAAAGCTATGTGTAAATCTGGAGAGGGTTGGCAATCTCGCCAAAGTTATGTGCCTCGTTTAGAATATGAAATGACTGAAGCCGATAAAAAAGAATTTACAAATAACATTCAAAAATTGCGTGACATTCTAAATGACAAGGTGGGTGAAGAAAAATAAATATTATATTCAAAGTGTTTGTCGCACTTTTAATATTTCTAAAAGTAAAGTGCAAGGCCAATGGAAATATACACTCTGGCGGTTATCCGATAAAAGTAATCAAGGTGTTTTTTTAAGTGCTGGTGATGCGAAATTGATGGCAGAGGAAATTATAAATAATGAATAAATTACCTACCGATAATGATGTATCTGATGCTCTGGCATTTTTAGTGGCTACTGATGAGCAAGTAGGCCAAGCACATGGTAAAACGGTACGGCTTAAAGAAACATTAAAAGTGGTTAAGGCCAGAGAAACACCAAGTCATGGCACAGCGTTACAAAAAGAAAAACTGGCTTATATGTCAGATTCGTACAATAAAGCCCTAAATGATTATGCCAATGCAATCACTGATGAAAAGATATTACACGCCCAACGAGCAAGCCAGATAGTTATTATTGACGTTTGGCGTACCCTTAGTGCTAATATTAGAAAATCAAATTAGGAGGTATTGTATGGCTAAACGGAAACCTGTTGTAAAACGTCTGCAAAAACACCTTTGGGAATTGACTTCTAAATATGTACGATTACACGCAAGTAACTGGAATGGTGAATGTTCTTGTGTCACTTGTGGCTTAACTAAACCTTGGAAAGAAATGCAAGCTGGACATTTTATTCCTCGTGCCCAAGGTAATTCTACTAAATGGGATCTTCGGAACATTCACCCTCAATGTTATCGTTGCAACATTAACTTAGGTGGGAACGGTGCGGAATATTACCCTTTCATGGTGAAAACTTATGGTGAAAAGGTGGTGACTGAATTACGCCAATTAAGCAATCAAAGCCGAAAAATAACGCTTGGTGAATACCAAACCATGATTGATGAAATGGCCGAGCGTATTAGCAAATTAATTATGGAACGTCAACGCTCTGATTATTGGACTCATTGGGCTTTGCAAAACTTATCATAAAAAAGGCCAGCCAGCTTTTACACCGGCCAGCCTTCCACAAGGATTCTATTTGTTTTGTAGATGTAACATTACAAAGTTTTTAGCTTCTTGTAATGTGTGAAACATTGTTCGATCTACCAGATCACCTTTTTTTACCACTTGACTATTTATTGGAGATGGAACTAAAAACCCATCTGCAAATCTTACTTTGTAAGTTGGCTTGCCTGTTCGTAAATGCAAACCAGACTTTTTTATAACAGCTAAATTTTTTTGTGGGTTGCAAGTATTTTGCACTCGCCAAACCCCAGCTTTTGAAAATTTTGTGTCTATTTGTAATGCCATTCTGTTCCCCAGGGGTGGGGGCGGTTTCCCGCCCCGTTTTATTTTTTTATAAACTTTCTATTAAACTTTTAACAGTGAAAGGGAGTACTCTTTTTATTGTTGAAGGTTTAATGTACCAGTGATAGTCATCTTCAGTAGATAATCTAATGACTTTTACTCTTTTAGGAGTGAACCCAACAATCTGAAAAAGTTCTTTAGTAAAATCATAACTATCTAGTTC